>Ga0114996_10003725_pt1 | contig 18739 bp, 11 predicted proteins | sample ArcticOcean_MG_C_4_FD_87039 | JGI IMG/M metagenome (GOLD analysis project Ga0114996, IMG submission 87039) | Marine microbial communities from western Arctic Ocean - ArcticOcean_MG_CB4_134 | ecosystem: Environmental > Aquatic > Marine > Oceanic | place: Arctic Ocean: Canada Basin | collected...
AGGTGACTTTTTCTTCCGTTCACGGCGTAAATTAATGGGGGAGTCTCCATTCGAATTCGTCAGATTACGGTCGACTCCATAGTTCCGCCGTACCTAAAGCAACCGTGTGATCCTGTATACGAAAATGGCTCCGTGAGCATCCCGCAGAATCCCCGGTCTAGGCATTGAGTTCGACAGAGATTGCGTGAATGCTAACTTGGTCTAATTCCATTTAACTAGCGAAATTTCTTCGCAATATTGTCAAAGACGTCATCGTCGTTGGTGTGATCGTTATATAAATCTCACAGCTGTGTGTCGAGTACCAATTTATATTGGTCTTTTGAGTGCATGCGTTCACGATGACGAGGCTATACCGAAGCATCAGCATCAGGACTCAGCCGACACGCACTCGATCTCTCAGAAAACGTGCATTGGAACTTATAGATTTTCGATTTCGTGGAGCAGTTCTCCGGACGCTGGAATCGAGTCAGTATAGACGTTCGACCATCGGATCATGCCTTCGCCATCGATGATGAACACCGATCGCTTCGCCTTACCAGTCGCCTCGTTGAAGACGTCGAACGCTTTGATCACTTCACCATGCGGCCAGAAATCGCTAGCAATTGGGAACGGCACTTGGCCAGCTTCGTCGCTGCCATCTTCTTTCATACTCTCAGCCCAAGCTTTTTGAACCGGAATAGGATCAGCGCTGATCTCGATGATCTCAGTGTTCAGAGCGACGAACTTGGCGTAGCTTGCGCGGAACCCGCGCACCTGGTTCAGTCAGCCACCGGTGAAGCTGGCGGGATGAAACCCAACAACCACCGTTTTGCCTCGAAGATCTGAGAGTTTCACCTCGCCTGAATGGCTATCCAATGTGAAATCTGGTGCCTGAGTTCCGGGTTGAAGTGCCATGTGTATTCCGTGCTCCGTGTGTGCCTAAATAGACTTTGTTACGGCCATCTATCGCTAAATTATTCGTCTGACATAAAAAGATATAGCAACATTTAGACAAATGAGATGATTAAGCGTAGCCAAGACCCCAGTTCCATATGCGCATCGCATTTCCACCAAGATACTTATCTCGCTCTTCTTGGCTCAGCCAATCGAAGCCTTCTCTCACTAATTTCAGTTCGTCGGCCAGTGAAAGCCAGCCGTGTTCGACGCGGTGATAGCCCGGGTATCCAGTGCCCCACATCACTCGATCGGTTCCGAAGGCATCCATCGCCATCTTGATCACGTCGTGCATGTCGCTGAACGGATGCTGCTCGCTTTCGGAACGATTGTGAATGTCGGATATTTTCATCAACGCGTTATCGTGCTTCGCCAAATCGAGTACCCGCTTGTAAACGTCCCAATCGGGAGCCATGTTAGGCTCGGGGTACATCATGTGATCGATTATCCAGGTGATTCCCGGGTACTTCGCTGCAACATAGTCGAGCTGATGCGCGTGCTCGGGTCGATTATGGATCTGGACGATGCCTCCGCGCTTCTCTATCGCCTTGAACATTACCTCGTTCTCGGGTCGCTTCAGAATGTCGACTTCCGAGTAGTACTGCGGGTGAAACCTAAATCCCTGCATCTGGCGTTCATCCATCCAGTAGGCAGCTTGTTCCGAGTTTTTGTCGTTCATCGGATCGACAAGCCCCATAGAAACAAATTTATGTGGGTACTTGATCGCTGAAGCCGCTACGTACTCGTTGTCCCAAGTTGAAAATGAAGTCTGAACAAGAACGGTTTTATCGACTCCGTTTGCGTCCATATCATCCAATTGGAGCTCGGCGTTGCCGTGAGCCTTAGGCTCAGATGTGAAATTGGGTGCGGTCGGACCAATAGAAGCAATCGGCGGCATCTCCCAAATATGAACGTGGGTATCGACTATCGTTTGACGTGGCATTCGGCGTAGCTACTCTCGTAAATTATCTAAAACTCGAATTCCGTGCAAGCCTACTGGCGCTATGACATAAGCAGTGGTGGTGATTTCGTCGGTGAACCAATATGAAATTACTAAAACCTTTTAGAGCGATTGTTCTTACATGATTGCAAATAATGAGAACAGAGGCATATCGGAAACAGCAAACTACAAATCCGCTGTCCAGCGAAGTACTGGCTTACGAGCTGCTGTGGCCTCATCGAGTCGGGTTACCGGGAGGTCGTGGGGTGCTTCGTGAACGAGTTCAGGTGCTGAATCTACCTCATCGTCGATCTGTCGCATGACCGCTATGAAGTGGTCAAGCGTTTCTTTAGATTCCGATTCTGTAGGCTCGACCATAAGCGCTTCGTCGACGATCATCGGGAAGTACATGGTTGGCGCGTGAATGCCGAAGTCCAACAAACGCTTGGCGATATCCAAACCAGAAACGCCACCCTTCTTCTGGCGAGTCGCTGAAAGAACCGTTTCGTGCATGCAGTAACGATCAGCTGCGAGATCGTATTTGTCCCGCAATTTCGCCTGAATGTAGTTAGCACTAATGATCGCGTTTTCAGATACTGACTGTAGTCCTTCGAGTCCAAGCGCCTTGATGTAGGCGTAGGCACGGGCAGCAATTGAGAACGACCCGTGGAAGCCATTAATCGACCCTACCGACATTTCTGGAGTTGCCAGAACATAGCCAGTGTCGGTTTTCTCTGAGACAGGCTTCGGCAGGAATTTTGCCAGTTCGTCAGTGACCATCACAGGACCCGAACCAGGTCCGCCACCACCGTGGGGTGTCGAGAATGTTTTGTGCAGGTTTGAGTGGCAGATATCTACGCCAAGGTCGCCCAGTTTCACCAAACCAAGCAACGCGTTCAAGTTCGCACCATCGGCGTAAACGAGTCCGCCTACATCATGAATAATCTTGGTTAGTTCGAGAATGTTTGGCTCGAACAGTCCAAGCGTGCTCGGAATCGTGAGCATGAATACGGCTGTGTTCACATTCGCCAATTCACGAAGATTTTCAACATCGACATTGCCCTGATCATCAGAGCGAACAGTAACCACCTCGAGTCCCGCCATCGCAGCCGAAGCTGGGTTAGTGCCGTGTGCGGAGTCGGGAACGATTGCTACTGTGCGAGTCGAATCGTTTCGAGCATTGTGGTACGCCCGTGCAATCAAAAGCCCTGCGTATTCGCCCTGTGCACCAGCGAGCGGTGCAAGCGAAACGCCGGGAAGTCCAGTGATCTCACCAAGATCGTCCTGAAGGTTTTTTAGAAGCTTGATCGCACCCTGAACAGTTTCATCGGGTTGCAACGGATGAATATCGGCAAGTCCCGGCAGATTCGATAGTTCGTCGTTGATCTTCGGGTTGTACTTCATCGTGCACGACCCAAGAGGGTAGAAATTCGTGTCGATAGAGAAGTTAAGCTGGCTCAGCACCGAGAAGTATCGAATAACTTCGAGCTGTGAGACTTCTGGTAGCTCAACATCGTCGCGCAAAAACGATGAACTAGGAAGATCCTGCGCTGGTACGTCGGATTCAGGAAGTGTGAACGCTTTACGGCCCGATACTGAACGATCCATCAGTAGCCGACGATCGATGTCTCCTGCATTTGCTGAAATAGTCATACTGAAGCCCCGATCTCGCTCAGAGCTTGAACAAATTTATCGATATCAGCCTTTGAACTCGTTTCGGTCACACATACAAGCATGCCGCTGTCCGAACGATCGGAAATATCGAGTCCACCGATGATCTTTTTGTCCAATAGGACAGCGTTGATCTTCGAAGGAGAAGATGGACAAGTAACTACGAATTCGTGGAAAAACGTGCCACCAGAGCCCAACGATTCGACTGAAAAACCGTCAAGACGATTAATTTCAGATGCGGCGTAGTGCGCCTTCTGGTAACAGAGGTTCGCCAGATCTTGCATCCCCCGCTTGCCGAGGGTTGCTGTATAGACAGTAACCATCAAGCCGATCAGCTGCGTACTTGTGCAGATATTCGAAGTGGCTCGTTCTCGCCTGATGTGCTGCTCACGAGTCTGGAGAGTAAGTGCGTATCCAATTCGACCCTTTGTATCGGTTGTTCGTCCGATAATTCGACCCGGCATCTGACGTATGTGTACCTTCTTGCAGGCGAATAGACCGACGTACGGACCTCCGAACGCCATTGGAACCCCAAGTGGCTGCCCTTCGGCTGTCACGATGTCTACGTCGAATTCACCGGGTGCCTTAAACATGCCGAGCGCCGTCGGGTTCACATGTACGACAGAAAGTGCTCCGTTTGTATGTGCGAGATTAGTGAGCCGTTCGACATCTTCGATTTCACCAAAGAAGTTCGGACTTTGAACACCGACACATGCAAGATCATCGGGAATTTCAGTCGCGTCTGCTGAAATTTCAACGATCTCTATGCCTTGGTACTTCGAGTACGCCAGAAGCGTGTCTGGCAATCGACGATCTGCTGTCGAAAGTACTCCAATTTTCGTTCGTTTCGTAACCCGAGCTGCCATTAGACATGCTTCTGCGAACGCCGTTGGACCGTCGTACATCCCGGCGTTGGCAACTTCCATACCGGTTAGCTGGCAAATGATCGTCTGGAACTCGAATCCAACCTGCAATGTCCCTTGGGCAGCTTCAGGCTGGTACGGCGTGTAGGCAGTAACAAACTCTCCACGCTGGAGAATCGAACGTACGGTCGACGGAATGTAGTGACTGTACGAACCTGCACCTAAAAACGATATATACCCGCTTGATGACGAAGCGTTTTCAGCCGCAATCGATCCGAATACAGTCGATAGTTCTTGTTCAGATAGGCCGGCATCAATATCTAACTTTGGATGCCTGTGTTCAACAGGAATATCACCAAGTAGACCATCAAGCGAGTCGACGCCGATTACATCGAGCATTTCTGCTCGCTCGGAATCGGTGGATGGAATGTACGGGTGGTTTACCGAGGTGTTCACAGATGAAGCCATTGAAGTCGTCGTTACTCCAACGTTGCCTGGTAAGTGGCGGAATCCATAAGTTCATCGAGCTGCGAAGCGTCGGCGACTTCGACTTTGATTAGCCACCCCGTTCCGTAAGGTTCTTCGTTCACTACTTCAGGCGAGTCAGTAGTGGCAGCGTTCACTTCAACGATCTTGCCGCCGACCGGCGAAAATAGGTCGCTCACCGCTTTTACAGATTCAATTTCTCCAAATTTAGCGAACTGCCCCACGTCTGTACCGGCTTTGGGAAGATCTACGAACACGACATCTCCGAGCGATTCCTCGGCAAATACGGTTACGCCGATTTCAGCGATGTTGCCGTTCATACGTACCCATTCGTGTTCTTTTGAATATTTAAGATCGTCCGGGTACATCTGCGTTCAAATTCCTATCGTGTTGTGATTGGCCATATGCAGGCCAGTTTCGTTATCGAAAAACCAATCGATCGAGTAGTTCGCTAAATGCGTTTGTAAAAGGGCATATCAACGATTTCTGCTTCAACAGGCCGCCCTCGAACATCGATGATGATCTTGGTACCAGTCGCAGAGTACTTTTGATCAACGTATCCCATGCCAATACCACCGTCAACAGTAGGCGAATAGGTGCCTGATGTCACCCTTCCGATTACGTTCGATTCGTCGTTGTTACCTAAGTTAGATTCACAGATATTCAGGCCTGATCTTGGGATGCCCCGACCAGTCATTTTAAAGCCAACCAACGCACGGTCGGTTTCTGTTTCTGAAATGCGCCTTAGAGCTGCGCCAGCAATTGAGTTCGGAGCCTCATAATAGGCAAATCTTCCGAATCCAGCTTCGAACGGATTAGTTTCGGTCGACAGATCGTTGCCGTGTAGCGGCAGACCGGCTTCCAAGCGAAGCACGTCACGCGCTCCAAGACCACTTTCGATTGCTCCGGATTCACGAAGCGTCTGCCATAACTTTTCGCCTTGGTCGGCTGACACGGTGATCTCGAAGCCGTCTTCGCCCGTATAGCCGGTTCTTGCGAGAGTCGCCATGATGCCAGCGACCGTCGCATTACCAATTCGGAACCTCCGTATATTGGATGCCTCACCATTCGACAGAGAGTCGACGATTCCGACTGCCTTTGGACCTTGAATTGCGATCATCGCTGTTTCTTTGGTCACGACGTTCATGTTGAAGCCAGTGGATTTAGCAACCAGCGGATTTATCCATTCCATGTCGATATCGGCGTTTCCAGCATTTATAACCAACAGAAAACTTTGATCGCCCGTGCGGTAGACCATAGCGTCGTCGATGATGCCGCCGTCTTCGTTGCAAATAAAGTTGTACTTACCACGTCCAATCTTGAGCGCTAGAATATTTGCTGAGAGAAATGAACTCAAGAACAACTGAGCGCCTTCGCCTTTGAATTCCAGTCGACCCATATGCGAAACGTCGAATATTCCCGCCATATTGCGCACTGCGTTAATTTCGGAGATGATGCCATCAGCATACTGAACCGGCATGTCCCATCCGACGAAGGGAACCATCTTGGCGTTCGATTCGACGTGTGTTGAGTGAAGGACAGTTTTCTTAAGAATTTGGTCTTGTGATTTGTCGCTCAACATTAACTCCGGTAGCTAGATCATTAGATCAACTCAGACCACTAATTTCACCGTACAAACCTGTCCAAGCTCACTCTGATTTGCCGGCGTATCAAATCTTAACCTGAATCGACCGATAGTGGATGGTCTCAGGTGCAACAAGCATCTATGGCTCGTCGCTAAACAGTTGTTCCCACGTTGGCATTTCGCTCGTCTGTGGTTGACCGGGCAATGCCAACGGATTGCTTGCCCGAAGTAGTCTCGCGTGATCTGCTGACGAATTGTTCAGCCTTGGAGCATTGTGACCGCCAGCGAGCGGCAAACCACCAACGACTCCCGTTAGTGACCGTAAACGCTCCCTCTCGCCCTCATCAGCACGAGAATGAACCGCAACCCTGAAACTACCAAGCCCTTCAGGATCGATCAAAGATCCAATTCCTGCGATATCTTCTTGAGCCTCGGTTCTGGATATTTTGCCTGTCATAGCTAGTTTGTTCACCTCACTGAGAAATACATCGATACCCACGTTCGATAAAAACTCTTGCTGCGAAGGTTTTCCGATCCGTTCTATTCCCATAACCATCAGCATGTGATCGACAGTTGTGAAATCGACATGAGCAGTGATGTCTTGTTTGCCAATGCGGCTTAAAAGATTTTGACTAAGAGTGTGCTGGTAGTAGCAACGGAGCGATCCGTCGACGCGGGTTGGCTTGTACAACTCGGGACGGTCGTAACCGTAGTCGATAGTCACGACGTATCCACGTTCGAGAGTAGCGGCAACCGAATCGGCCCAGTAACCGAGGCGCAAATTCACTTCTCCTCGATAGAACTCTGGTAGCGAGCCTAAAAACGGATCCACACGCCCGGTGATTTCAGGATCACTCACTTCACCGAGCGATTCCACGAACTGCCCATCTTGATAGTCGACGTATATTTCTCGAACTTGGCCATTCTGAACAACGAATCGATTCACTGCGTGTGCATCGAGTAGCTCGTTAGAAATAACGCATCCGGTAATTCCAACCGGTAACGCTGAGTTATCACTAACAGCGTTAGTTCCAGAGGGAGGTGCTAGATCGGTCGCAACGTACGACATTACTCTGGCGAATTCAGGAAGTTCACGTTGAACGTATTCAGTTATATCTGATCGAAGTACGCCATCTCCGGCGCCCATTTCGACCACAGTGAAATCGTCAGGTGTGCCAAGATTTCGCCACATCTCTTCTAACTGAAGTCCCAGAAGCGCGCCAAACGCAGGATGACTCGAAGGGCTGGTGAAGTAGTCGCCGTCGGTACCTATTGGCGTTGAGCCGGGATGTCGTCGTCTACGCGGGTAGTATCCGTTTTGCTCGTCGTAGAGAGCCGCGTCCATGAACGCCTCGAACGTGACCGGTCCGTACTGAGCAATGTGATCGATCAGCCGGTGTTCAAGGTCATTGTTGTCGTTCAGCGCTGTCATGGATTTTTGGAATAAAAAACGGAATGACAAAGTATCCCGAGATTCTATATGTGAGAGAGAACGAACGGACTGCCCTGTCCCCCTTCCTTCAGGAAGGGGTTAGGAAATGAGTAGATTGCAACTCGGAGCAGAGTAACAACGTCACAAGCGGAACTGCAAGAGTCCATCCTCCCAGAGCCGGAGGGAGGTTACACCGCGTATCCGAGTCATACGATGGCGCCCGTAGCCAACGCAAACACCTATCGATCTGCTATAGGAACGTACTGGCGGTCGTGTTCGCCTGTGTACTGAAGCAGAGGTCGAATCAGAATGTTGTGTCGGAACTGCTCAACAACCTGAATCGTCCATCCAGGAATTCGACCAACCGCAAAGATCGGTACGAACAGATCCTGAGGAATACCGTTTAGGTAATAGATAACACCAGCGAAGAAGTCGACGTTCACGTGGATTCCACGACGAGCGTAAGGCTGCATTGCCTCCACTACTGATTCGAGAATTTGGTACCACTCTGGCTGGCCCATTTCTTCACTAAGCTTCTTTACTCCAACTCGTAAGTGACCAGCTCGTGGGTCTTCTGCCTTGTAGACACGGTGCCCGAATCCCATGACTCGTTCACGGTTCGAAAGTAGGTTTTTTACATATTCGGCAGCATTTTCTGGCTTACCGATTTCTTTTGCCATCTGCATGACGTTCTCAGCAGCTCCACCGTGTGAAGGACCTGAGAGAGCAGCGATTCCTGCAGTTACCGCACCGTGAATGTCGGCGGCTGTACCAGCGACCACTCGGGCAGTGAAAGCTGAAGCGTTTGAACCGTGGTCTGCGTGAAGAACAAAGTCTTTGTCCATCAACTTAGCCGTGTCATCACTCGGCTCGTCGCCGTTGAGCATGTAAAGAAAGTTTCCGGCATGATTCAGAGTCGTACTTGGCTTGATTGGGTCTTTACCTTGGCGAATATTGTGGTGCGCCATAACAATCGAAGGAACCTGCGAAGTAAGGCGGTTACCTTTTCGGATCGTTGCTTCCGGGGAGTTGTCGTTACGATCTTCGTCGAACGAAGCCAGTGCAGATACGGCAGTTCGAAGAGCATCCATTGGATGCGAGTCTTTTACCAGTTCGACAACGTCGAAAATCTGCTCAGGAAGCTCTCGGGCAGCCTTAAGCTCTGCGTCGAAGTCATTGAGTTCTGACTGAGTCGGAAGCTTGCCGTGAATAAGCAGGTATCCCGTTTCTTCAAACGTCGATTGCTCGGCGAGCTGATTGATGTTGTAACCCCGGTATTCGAGAACACCTTCTTTTCCATCGATGAAGGTAGTGTCACTCCTGTCGAAATAAACGCCCGTTAGTCCTCGATGTATCGTGATGTCGTCAGATGTCATTTGGGGTTATTGATCCATAGTGACATCCGCGAGGAAGCCACGCTCTGAAAATATTTGCTCTAGAAACAACGCCGGGTGCACGATATAAACTGCACCATTTCAGATGGAGCACCGAACGCGTAACAAGCGATTCGAGGCTACACAACAACTAATAGTCAGTCAAATTGACGACCCATTAGATTTCGTGAGTTTTTTTCTGGTGATTTCACGTAGGTGAAACGCTCAGTTATGAACGTTCTTCGATTTGCTTGAGGAATTTGTCGACGACTTCATCAACTGTCATCGGTTCGAGATTCTCGCCGGTACGTGTTCGCACTGCAACAGTTCCTGCTTCAATTTCTTGATCGCCAGCCACAAGCATATATGGCACTTTTTGTAGCTGTGCCTGCCTGATTTTCGAGTTCATTCGATCGTTAGAGTCATCAACGTTCACTCGAATTCCAGCTGCCTTCAGCTTTGCACCAACTTCGTTACAGAAGTCGATGTGGCGATCAGCGATCGGAACTACGACAGCCTGCACCGGAGCCATCCAAAGCGGGAATGCTCCCGAGAGGTGCTCGATGAGCACACCCAAGAATCGTTCGAGCGAACCGTACATGGCTCGATGAATAACTACCGGACGCTGACGCGTTCCATCTTCAGCCGCGTATTCCATGTCGAATCGCTCAGGCAGTGAAAAGTCTAGCTGAACCGTTCCAAGCTGCCAGTCTCGACCAATAGCGTCGGGAACGAATATGTCGATCTTGGGCCCGTAAAAAGCGCCTTCTCCGGCTTCTGAGGTGTAATCAACGCCTGAAGTATCCAATAATTCAGTGAGAGCCGTTTCCGCTTTGTCCCACATTTCATCAGTGCCGACACGTTTTTCAGGTCGCAACGAAAGTTCGAGTCGGTAGCTATCGAATCCGAGTGTGTCGTACGCCTCACTCAGCATTTTCAGGAACGAGTTGATCTCGTCACTGATTTGATCGAGAGTACAGAAGATGTGCGCATCATCCTGAACGAAAGAACGTACGCGAGTCAGTCCGTGCGTTACACCTGAACGCTCGTTACGGTGAAGACGACCAAAGTCGGCTAATCGCATGGGGAGTTCACGATAGCTATGGGAATTGGCGAGGTACAGCATCGCCGCGGCAGGACAGTTCATTGGCTTTACGCCAAACTCCCGCTCGTCGACGTCGACGAAGTACATATTCTCTGAGTACGCCTCCAGGTGGCCCGAAATCTTCCACAACTCAGTGTTGAATATCTGCGGAGTCATCACTTCTTGGTAACCGTACTTCACGTAAAGCTCTTTTACGTAATCAATCAGGCTATTCATAACCTGAGCACCTTTAGGTAGGAAGAACGGGCTAGCCGGAGCGATTGGATCGAAGAAGAACAGCCCGAGCGCTCGACCCAGCTTGCGGTGGTCGCGCTTTTCAGCTTCTTCGACTCGCTTCAGATAGTCCTTCTGAGCGTCGCGAGACTCCCATGCAGTACCGTATATGCGCTGCAACATTGTGTTGTTTTCGTTACCCCGCCAGTAGGCCCCGGCAGTTGAAAGCAGCTTGTACGCCTTAATGTCTCCAGTGCGATCCATATGACCACCACGACAGAGATCTTCAAACGCTCCATCGGAGTGGCTACAGAACGTGACTCGCTCGTCGGCTGGGATTCCCTTAAGAATCTCTACTTTGTATTCGTTGTCCTTGACCAGTTCAAGCGCTTCGTCTCGGCTGGTTTCTCGTTCAACAAACTCTGTGTTGGATCTGATCGAATAGCGCATTTCGAGTTCGATCTTTTTTAGATCGTCAGGAGTGAACGGTTCTGGAACTGCGAAGTCGTAATAGAACCCATCTTCAATCGGAGGCCCGATCGTTAGTTGAGCTTCTGGGAATATCTTAGTTACTGCTTCAGCCAGCACGTGGGCCGCCGAGTGACGCAGTCGATCTCGGTGATCTTGCTTTTCAGCCGGTGATAGGTCTTTGAATTTAATTCTGTCTGCCATGGTAGTAGGCTCCAAAAGTTCGAAACGCTAGCCAGAAGTTACCTGGTGTTTCGATGTGCAGTTCGTGTCACGCTAAGAAACATACATAGTCACCATTAAGTAAGTGATTTACGTAGGAGTGGGGGCACGGCGCCGAGCCTTGAATAGCGTGATGGCGGCGTGCCTACGTAGTGGACGTGATGCGCCCATGCAATGGACTGCACTCCGTTGTGACGCGACCAAACTGCGTGTTGTTCTCGGTTGAAGCGAGTACTGCAATTAGTTGTATGTGCGACTTATTGCTCATGAAAGATGTTGTATCCACAAGAAGTAGATTATGTGGTGGGCGGTACAGGATTTGAACCTGTGACCTCGTCGATGTCAACGACGCGCTCTAGCCAACTGAGCTAACCGCCCCCAAAAGGATTTCTCGGCTTTTGACCGAACCCTAATTTTATATGAAAACTATGCCAATGCCGCTATACCCAATTGCACACATTTACCTAGAGGTTGGATAGTTAGTATTGAGCCGGAGTGCTCTCGCAAGTAAATCGGCGATAGCTTCATTGGATCTGTTGACCACGACATCAGCAAATAATCTTGAGACAAAAAAGCCTCTAAAAACACGTAGCCCCGGCTAAAAAGCCAGGGCTACGAAATTATTCGTTCAATACAAACTATTCTGCGGAGCTGTCGCCTTCGCTAGCGTCACCGTCGTCCACAAACTGTGGTACAGACTCAACGCTCTCTTCAGCCGTCGATGTCGATGCACGAAGAGCTTCAGCTGCTCGTGCTGCGTCATCGTCGCCTGAGTCAGACGAATCTCCAGCGTTAGCAGCGTCGGTCAAAGCCGTTACTGCTGCGAGAAGACTACCGTCGTCCTTAGGAGCGTCTGAGGAAGAAACCACTGCCGCAGCTGCTGCTACGTCGGCACCAGTAGGGGCACCTGTCTCGGCGCCAACGCCGACCAGTTCACCACCACCTATAGCTGCGAGAGCTTCTTCAAACGTCGCAGGAGCCTGAGTGAATCCGGTGAGTTTACCAGCTTCACGCTCGCCTTCCTTGACGCCGAGTCGCTCGCGACCTTCCGCTGTCAGATCCAGTCGAGCCGGAATCAAACGTCCGATGATCACGTTTTCCTTCAAACCGTTAAGGCGGTCGACAGATCCGTTTACAGCGGCCTCTGTTAGCACTCGAGCAGTTTCCTGGAATGATGCTGCTGCCAAGAAGCTCTGTGTATTGAGGGAGGCCCTAGTTACACCTAGAAGAACTGGGCTTGCTGTTGCTGGTACGCCGCCTTCAGACAGCATCTTGTTATTAGTGAATTCGTAATCGTGTCGGTCGACCAACTCACCCGGCAGCAAATCGCTATTGCCTGGGTTATCGACTCGAACTTTACGCATCATCTGTCGAACGATCACTTCGATGTGCTTGTCGTGCAATTGCACACCCTGAGATCGGTAAACAGCCTGAACTTCGTCAACCAAATAACGATGTACAGCAGCCTGCCCTTCAATTCGCAGAATGTCCTGCGGGTTCTTAGGTCCGTCTGTAATCGGTGTACCCGGCTGAATAATTTCGCCATCTGCAACTGAAATTTCCGATGCAGCTGGAACAACGTATTCACGTTCGTCAGTCTCGTTCCAAGTGATTCGAACAGCTATCTTAGTCACTTGAACAGTACCGGCAACTGGGGCAAAGATCTCTTGATCGAGTTCATCGCCTTCACCAGCCTTCACAGCTGCTGCCATGGCTGTTTTCTTCACAGAAAGAACTGCTTCCCCCGCGTCGACCCAGTCACCCGTTTTCACGGTCTGACGGTGAGTATCAGGAATGTCCAATTCTTCTGAGAATGCCTCCGTCGAAATAACCCTTATTACACGACCTTCTGGCAGTTGAGCAAGTTCAATCTTGCCGCCAATTTCCGAAAGAATCGCCATACCCTTTGGTTGTCGTGCTTCGAACAACTCAACAACACGAGGTAGACCGGACGTAATGTCCTTTCCGGCGATACCACCAGTGTGGAACGTTCTCATAGTGAGCTGTGTTCCAGGCTCACCAATCGACTGAGCAGCGATAATCCCAACGGCCTCACCGATTAAGGCAGGCACACCGGTAGCAAGCGATGCTCCGTAGCACTTCTGAGAAATCCCACGCTGAGTCGTACTAGAAAGCGGTGAGAATACCCACGCTTCTTGCACGTTCGCTGCAGCAATTGCTTCTGCAATTGGTCGAGTAACTAGGTCATCACGATCGGCAATAACTTCGCCCGTCTCAGGGTTAACAATTGGCTCAGATAAGTACCGAGTCACAATTCGGTCAGCAAGCGGAGCTTGTATACCCGTTGGGTCGTGGATAATCCTAATGCCCTGCGCCCCTGGGTCGTTGTCAGTCGTGATAATCACGTCCTGCGCAACGTCAGCAAGTCGTCGAGTTAGGTAACCCGAGTCGGCAGTTCGTAGAGCGGTATCAGCAAGACCTTTTCTAGCTCCGTGAGTCGAAATGAAGTACTCAAGAACCGAGAGACCCTCAGCAAAGCTGGAGCGAATCGGCATCTCAATAATCCTACCCTTAGGGTCTGACATCAGCCCTCTCATGCCAGCCATCTGTTTGATCTGAGCGATGTTACCTTTCGCTCCGGAGTTGGCCATTGTGAAGATACCGCCATAGTTAGGCAGAGTTTCTTCCACTGCTTTCGTCATCTTGTCCGAAACATCGGTCCAGGTTTCTACAGATGCACGGTATCGTTCTGAATCAGTAATCAGACCTTCGAGGTACTGAACCTCAAGCTTGGATATTTTCGTGTCCGCAGCTGAAAGCAGGGACTGCTTCTGCGGCGGAACAACAATGTCCTTCATGGCAATTGTTGTACCAGACTGCGTAGCGAACTTGAATCCAAGCTCTTTAATCTGGTCGAGCATCTTCGCTGTCTCTTGGTTTCCGTGCTCATTCACAACTTCAGATACGAGTGCTTCGATAGCACCACGATCGAAGAGAATGTTGCGGAAATCCATAACTTCAGGAAGCGCACGGTTGAAGATGATTCGACCAACAGTCGTCTCAATCCACTTGCCGTTGTCATCCCGAACGTTGATCACCTCACGAAGCTTCAAACGCTCGATATCGAATGCGAATCTAGAGTCTTCAAAGTTTGCAAAAGTCTTGTACTTAGCATTGCCTTCTTCGTCGTGTTCAACAGGAGTTATTCCTTCGCTGTCGACACCGGTCAAGTAGTACATACCAAGAACCATGTCTAAAGTAGGTGAAACGATCGGGAAGCCCGAGCTTGGTGCAAGCATGTTGTTCGTCGAAAGCATGAGGCGGTTTGCTTCGTTTACCGCTTCACGTGAAAGCGGAACGTGCACAGCCATCTGGTCACCATCGAAGTCAGCGTTGAATGCGGTGCATACAAGTGGGTGAATCTGAATCGCAGATCCATCGACTAGCACTGGCTGGAAAGCCTGAATACCGAGTCGGTGAAGCGTAGGAGCACGGTTGAGCATAACCGGGTGGTTCTGAATAACTTCTTCGAGAAGGTCCCAGATTTCAGGTCGAGCTCGCTCTGTCATTCGCTTAGCGCTCTTGATGTTGTGGGCGTAACCTTTCACAACAAGTGCGTTCATAACGAACGGCTTGAACAGTTCAAGTGCCATCTTCTTAGGAAGACCACACTCGTACATTTTGAGCTGAGGACCGGAGATGATGACTGATCGTCCACTGTAGTCAACTCGTTTACCTAGAAGGTTCTGGCGGAATCGACCCTGTTTACCACGTAACAAGTCGGTTAGGGACTTTAGTTTGTGATTGTGGCTGCCCTGAATAGCACGACCACGTCGACCGTTGTCGATAAGTGCGTCAACGGCTTCCTGCAGCATTCGCTTTTCATTACGAATGATGATGTCTGGTGCCTGTAGATCGATGAGGTGCTTCAAACGGTTGTTTCGGTTGATGACTCGTCGATACAAGTCATTTAGGTCACTGGTAGCAAATCGGCCACCATCTAACTGAACCATAGGGTGTAGTTCTGGCGGGAGTACAGGCAGAACAGTAAGAACCATCCACTCGGGTTTGTTCCCGCTCTTACGGAAGGATTCAATGACACGGAGTCGTTTGATCGCCTTCTTACGGCGTTGGCCAGAGGTGTTTCGAACCTGATCTTGAAGATCGGCTCGAACAGCGTCGAGGTCTGTGTTCTGAAGAATCTCTAGAACAGACTCAGCACCCATAGAAGCCTTGAATACCTGACCAAACTTATCGCGAAGCTCACGGAAGCGGGCTTCGGTTAGCAGGTCCATTACTCGAATGGATTCGAGGTCGTCGATCTTGTCCTGTACGTCGAACTCGACCATCGCCTTCTGCTCGTCGGTGATTTCAGACAGCTTGGTAGATGCAGCCTCACCAGTGAAGCTAGCAACTTCGGATTTATGAGTTGCTAACCGTTCAGCAGCTTCTTTTTCAGACCTAGTAATCTGCGCCTTAGTAAGCTTCTTCTTAGGCTTGTCAGAATTCGATAACTCTTCAGCAATACGCTCGCTTTCAACGTGGTGCTCGAACAGTGTTTGCATGGTTGAAGCGAGAGTTGACTCTACTTCGTTACCAGCAAGATTTTCCTTCAGATCCTCACCAAGACGGTTGACCTCTGCATCACGGTAGGCTTCCAACTGCTCAATGGCATTCTGGCGAGCCGTGTTGTCGACCGATGTGACAACGTACTGAGCGAAGTATAAAACCCGTTCAAGGTTTCGAGGAGAAAGGTCAAGTAGAAGACCTAGTCTCGAAGGAGTCCCCTTCGAGAACCAAATGTGAGCTACAGGGGCTGAAAGCTTCACGTGACCCATGCGTTCACGACGAACCTTGGATCGTGCAACTTCCACACCACAACGGTCGCAAATTACGCCTTTGTAGCGGATTTTCTTGTACTTACCGCAGTAGCATTCCCAGTCCTTAGTAGGACCAAAAATTCGCTCACAGAACAGGCCGTCTTTTTCCGGCCGTAGTGTGCGGTAGTTAATCGTCTCTGGTTTGGTCACTTCTCCGTATGACCAAGCTCGAATCTGCTCTGGCGATGCCAGAGAGATTCTAATTGCGTTGAAATCGGCGCCGGACTGTGTCATATGTGGCCGTTTCCTTCACCTTCTCGAGGTTTCCCTCGTGGGCGGCTAACCCGTGTAGTGAAGCTGACTATCGAAGCCAGCAAATTGAAGTATCCCGACGAGCCTCATCTGAAGCTCATCGGGGCGTAATTAGTTTTGTTAGTTCTCTTCGTCTTCGACACCCGGAATAGCATCCGCAGTATCTTCCGACTCTTCAGAAGCTAGAGTTTGAAGCGAATTTTCAGTCGGTCGCTCAGACTCTTCGTCGTCAGACTGGTCATCATCATCAGACGAATCTTCGGCGTCCGAAGCTTCTTCATCTGAATCGTCATCATCGACAGAAACATCAACTGGTTCGTCACCGATCGACAATTCTTCGATGTCTAGAGCATCGAACGGTTCATCGTTGAGATCATTCCAATCCAACGGTGCACCGAGCGTTGCTGCCATTTCCTGAGCCTGAGTCTGAGCCTGGGTGAATCGTTCGATATTTTCATTAAGAAGTTCGACCGATAGCCCAAGTCCCTGAAGCTCCTTCAGCAGAACGTGGAATGACTCAGGAACACCCGGCTGAATGACATCTTCACCCTTGACGATTGCTTCGTAAGTTTTCACACGTCCGATCACATCATCAGATTTGATCGTCAGCATCTCTTGAAGCGTGAAAGCTGCCGAGTACGCCTCGAGCGCCCAAACTTCCATTTCACCGAATCGCTGTCCACCAAACTGAGCTTTACCACCGAGCGGCTGCTGGGTAATGAGCGAGTAAGGCCCGGTTGAACGAGCGTGAATTTTGTCTTGAACAAGGTGAATAAGCTTCAGCATGTAAACATTACCGACAGTAATCGGTGCGTCATACGGCAGGCCAGTTCGACCGTCCATCAGTATCTGTTTGCCGAAGATAGGAGCTGACAGGTTTCGCTCTCGCGATACCGTCAACGATTCCTGCATGAGCTCCGAAGGCTTCATATCAGTAGTATCTACACCAGCAGTTTCTTTAAGCCAGATTCGCAGACAGGCTTCACGAGCCACGCCTCTATTCGATTGTGCGTCACTCCAAAGTCGATCGCGGTCAAAACCGCGATCTTCTAGGTACACATCTACCTTAGGCCAATCGATGTCATCTTTATCCAGATCACGGTGATCCTTGGCGTGTGATTCTCTAACGAACCATGCACGTGCAAGCTGGTCTTCGATAACGCTTTCCTGCGCACCATCGAATACCGGCGTTCGGGCATGGAAGCCCAACGTGTTTGCGGCCCAACCCAGATGAGTTTCGAGCAGCTGTCCTAAGTTCATACGAGAAGGAACACCGATTGGGTTCAGCATGATGTCGAGCGGCGTACCGTCTGGTAGGAACGGCATATCTTCCCTTGGAAGTACCTTTGAAACAACACCCTTGTTACCGTGCCGACCAGCCATCTTATCGCCCTGGTTGATCTTTCGTGTGTGGGCAACCCAGACACGAACGGTCTTGGTAACGCCAGGCTGCATGTCGTCGCCGTTTTCCTTGGTAAGGATACGTACGTCGATAACCTTGCCGTGCTGACCGTGCGGAACTCGAAGGCTCGTGTCTTTTACGTCACGGGCCTTTTCACCGAAGATAGCCCGCAAGAGCTTCTCTTCAGCAGTAAGTTCGGTTTCACCCTTAGGAGTGATTTTTCCTACGAGAATATCGCCCGGTGTTACCCAAGCTCCAATTCGAATAATTCCTTCTTCGTTAAGATCACGAAGACTCTCTTCACCGACGTTAGGAATGTCACGGGTAATTTCTTCAGGTCCAAGCTTCGTCTCTCGAGCTTCAACCTCATGTTTGTCGATGTGAATCGACGTGTATCGATCATCCTTTACGAGGTCTTCGTTAAGGATAATCGCGTCTTCATAGTTATAACCATCGAAGGTCATGAAACCAACGAGTAAGTTCTGGCCTAGTGCCAGTTCTCCATTTTCCGTCGATGAACTGTCAGCAAGTGGCGAACCAGGAATTACCTTGTCGCCCTTGTGGACGATAGGGTGCTGGTTGATCGAAGTTCCCTGGTTCGATCGAACGAACTTAGTAAGCGGGTACTCGGTCGTCTCACCATCTTCACTGAGAACGTTTACGTAATCGCTCGTAGATTCCGAAACGACGCCGTCGGTTTCCGACATCACTACCTGACCGGAGTCGGTGGCAATTCGCCATTCCATTCCAGTTCCAACCAGCGGAGCCTGTGGCTTGATTAGCGGAACAGCCTGACGTTGCATGTTCGATCCCATAAGGGCTCGGTTAGCGTCATCATGCTCTAGGAACGGAATCAACGATGTCGAGATACTAACGATCTGCATCGGTGAAACATCGAGGTAGTTGACTTCGTCGGGGTGAACGTATGTGTACGCCTCACTACCGCCCTGCCG
>Ga0114996_10003727_pt1 | contig 18735 bp, 14 predicted proteins | sample ArcticOcean_MG_C_4_FD_87039 | JGI IMG/M metagenome (GOLD analysis project Ga0114996, IMG submission 87039) | Marine microbial communities from western Arctic Ocean - ArcticOcean_MG_CB4_134 | ecosystem: Environmental > Aquatic > Marine > Oceanic | place: Arctic Ocean: Canada Basin | collected...
ATTCGGTGGTAACAGTTTTTCCGAGGATAATGGCGCCTGCTTCGCGCAGTCGAGCGACGCAGGTGGCATCTTCGGCGGGCACGTTGTCCTGAAGGAAGGCGCGACTGCCGCACTTCATCGGCATGCCGGCGACGTCGAAGATGTCCTTAACGCCGATGGGGATGCCGTGCAGGGGGCCGCGGATGCGGCCGGACGCCTGTTCCTCCGCGAGCCGACGGGCCTCGTCTTCGGCTTCCTCGTTGAGGTGGGCCCAGGCGCGAAGTTCGCCCTCGAGGCTGTCGATGCGCTCGCGGCAGGCGCGGACGAGGTCGACGGGGGAAAGGTCGCCGGATTGTATCTGTGCGGATGCTTGAGCGATTGTGAGGTCGGTAAGCAAAGGCAGCCTTCAGCAGTCAGCGATTAGCGGTCAGAGAGATCCGAAATGACGAATGACCCAGATCCCTGAATCGAGTTCAGGGCAAGCAAGTCTGGTGGCAGGCTCAGTGACGAAGGGTTCAGCCATTCCTGCTGCCCCAGGCGGAAATTGAGTTCTTACAGGCGTAGGCGGACTTCCCTGCCGGTCTCCTGGCTCTTGTAGATGCCGTCGAGGATGGCCATGACTTGTAGGGACTGCTCGGCGGGGACGGGGGAAGGGCCGCCGGTGGTGATGGCTCTTGCGAACTCGATGCACTCACGGGCGTGTGCTCTTACGGAGCTGTCCTTGATCTGAAGCTTTCGGTTGTAGTGCTGCTGAGTCTTGTAGTTTGCTTCGTAGATTTCACACGTGGGCCAGTGGGCACCCGCCTTCGTGCCGTAGAGCCAGAGCTGGGAGTCGGTGTTGCCGACGTCGTCGCCGACGTTGTGGTGGAGCATCCAGCTGACCTCCATGATAAGGCTGCCGCCGTTTTCAAATCGGATGAAGGCGGCGGCGAAGTCTTCGACGTCCAACTGTTTCGGGATGGCGCCACCCCAGACGCTGAAAGCGCCCTTTTGATGGGCGAGGTGGGCGTTGGCGACGCCGGTGACGGCAACCGGCCTGGGATTGCCCATCATCCAAAGAGCGAGGTCGAGGATGTGGACGCCTATATCGATGCAGGGGCCGCCGCCGCTGTGCTTTTTCATGATGAAGCCGGGGCGAATGGGAACGGCCGCACGCCGGAGCATCCAGGCCCGCGCGTGATAGACGTTTCCGAGGACGCCAGTTTCCACTTCGGTGCGCAGTGCTTGCGATGAACCGGAAAAGCGGCTGCTCTGGGCCGTCATCAGAAGGACGCCCGCCTTATCGCGGGCCTTGATCATGCGTCGGATCTCGGCAGGCGTGGGAGCCAGCGGCTTTTCGCAGATGACGTGCTTTCCGGCTTTCATCGCCGCAATTGCCAGCGGGGCATGGTAGTTGTTGGGCGTGCAGATGTCGATGATGTCGATATCGGGGTCGGCGAACATGGATTCTGGATCGGCATAGGTGCGCTCGACGCTGTTCTTTTTCGCCCAGCGTTTCAGAGTGGCAGGGTCTATGTCGCTGCCTGCGAAGAGGTCGGCGTCCTCGGAAGCTTCCCAACCCGGGAGGTGGGTGCCGGCGATTCCGCCGACGCCGACAATACCGACCTTCAGCTTTGCCATTCTTACTCCCTGTCGATGTGCGAGAAAGGGTACCGGTGAGGCACCGAAAATAGGTAAAGAAAACTAAAAGAAAAGCCCAAAGGCTCCGCACGCCTAATAGGTTGATTTCAGCGATGCGACGACTCAACCCCGCAGAAATTGCATCTGGAGGGATTCAGAGGGTCAGGACCTCATTTGGGTCATGGAACAAGGGGTGGTGGGCTGACACCCTCGACACCTCAAGATATGGACCTCAAGATACCAGAATCGACTGCTTCTTGGGTTCCGCCCACTTACTATTGACAAATAAAAAACAATGGCTTATCTTTGTTTTGTCCTCAACTTCCGGCATGCGTGGGACACATCCTCAGTACCTGCCCGCGGAGGGCTCCGATGACCCCGTCGGACCACCCCCTGCAGTGTCGGACGGGCCCTGATTCAGGGCCATCGTTGTTCGTAGTCTCCCCACTTTTAGAATCTTGCGTATAACGCCAACTACTAATCTGCCGGTTTGCGCCTGGCCGGCAGCTCAGCCATTCGTTTGAAGATAAAACCGTTTGATGGTGTAGAGTAAAATCCACGACCCGGATCGCGCCGTTTATGAGGCCCGGAGACTGGGCTTATCTGGCAGCCGGATTCCCTTGGGAATCATCTCTCCCTGGCTGTTCGAGGCCCTCTTCGGGCCTCGTTTTTTTTGGCCGGCCCTACCGGAATACAAAGGCGTTCCCGGCTGGAAGCCGGTCCTATCTATTTGTGGTAGGGCTCGTTGCGGAGGATGGTGAAGGCGCGGTAGATCTGCTCCACCAACAGGACCAGAGCCAGATCGTGAGAGAATGTGAGGGGCGAGAGTGAGAGGCGCCAATCGGCGGTGGCGATCAGGTCGGGGTGGAGACCATAGGCCCCCCCGATCAGGAAGGCCAGGTTGCTGCGCCCATGGAGACCGAGGTCTGCCAGGCGGAGGGAGAACGATTCAGAGGTAACGGATTCGCCACCTGGAGTAAGGGCGATGGTATAGGCGCCCTGAGGAATGGCCCTGCGAAGGTTGCCGGCCTCGGCTGCCATAACCTTGTCGGAGGACATCCCTTTTCGGTGGCGTTCGGCCCTGACTTCGGAAACCGAGACCGTGGCGTAGTGTCCAATTCGCTGCGTGTATTCGCCCGCGGCGTCTCGAACCCACCCGCGGCCCGATTTCCCAACCGTGATTATGTCGATGTGCACAAGACCTATGATAGGGAGGCCCCTCGACGGTGACAAGAAGCTTGTATGGCTCCCCCAAAACCGGTATAATAGTAGGCTTGTCGCATGTAAAAACAGAAACTTAGCGAGTTTTCAGATTGTCGATCGACGATGTGCGATGATATAGGACGCTCCAGCATTTCTGAACCGAGTTCCTGAACGATCCGGAACCTGGAGCCAGAAACAGCATCTAACAGGCGCTGGATTGTCCAGTCAACCGCCTTATTCGCTCTCCTGCGACGCCCCCACCTTCAGGTACGTGAGACCTTGGTCCCCCAAAGAGTCCTGTTCACATTCCTGCTGACGTTCTTCATCCTCGCCCCCGGCCTGGTCAGGGCCGACCCGAGCGGGATGATGTCGGTGGACGACATCGAGCGAGGGATGACGGGCGTTGGGCGAACCGTTTTCCATGGAACCCGGATCGATACGTTCTCAGCCACGATCCTGGGTGTCCTTCGAAACGTCTATGGGCCGGGAAGCAATCTGATCCTGGCCCGGCTTTCAGGCGGGCCTCTGGCCCAAACCGGGGTGATCTCCGGTATGAGCGGCAGCCCGGTTTATGTCGATGGGAAGTTAATCGGTGCTGTTGCTTACGCGTGGTCGTTTGCAAAAGAGCCGATCACCGGAATCACACCGATCGGCGAAATGCTGGAGGTGATGGATCGCCCTTCCTCGAGTTCCGGCAGGATGGGAAGCAGACAGCCTGTCCGACCCTTCGATCCTTCGGTTGACGATGGAGCGTGGGCGGGTGTCTTCCCCGGAGGCCGTGCAGTAGAGGCTGGACCCGGAGCAGTGGGCGTCGAGGGACTTTCCGGAATGCAGCCGGTTGCCCTCCCGCTTGTGGCCTCCGGTTTTTCACCCCAGGTCCTGTCTGAACTGCGCAGCGAGCTTGAACCGATGGGGCTTCTGCCCGTACAGGGCGGTGGCGGCTCCGACGCTTCGCTTCCGCCCGGACGTTTCGAACCCGGTGCCGCCTTAGGTGTGCAGTTGATGAGGGGCGACTACAGTATGACGGCGATCGGCACCCTCACCTATCGCGATGGTGATCGGGTGGTTGGCTTCGGGCATCCGCTGTTCTTGTCTGGTTCAACGTCGCTTCCTATGACGGCAGCGTTTATTCACGACGTGGTGCCCAGCCAGATGACCTCCTTCAAGATGGGGGTCGCGTCCCAAGCCCTGGGCACCATCGTGCAAGACAGGGCCCCTGGCATTTCGGGCGTCCTGGGCCAATCCCCAGGGATGATTCCGATGCGTGTGGGGGTTCGGGGGCTCACGGGAGATTCCGATGCGACGTTTCGGATGGAGGTGATCCGGAGCCGGGAAATCGGGCCCACGCTGATGCGAGCGGCAGTGACGAATTCACTGATGTCGGCAACAAAGGTTGGAGGAGAATCGACTGTACAGATGACGTCGCGGGTCCACCTGAAGGGACACCCTCCACTGCTGCTGGAGAATCTCTATGCCGGACCCGTGGGTCTGGGGCAGGCGACTCTGGGAGCGACCGAGCCGATTCGGGCCGTGGTGCAGAACCGGTTCGAGGCTGTGGAGATCGAGTCGGTGGACGTCGATATGGTGGTGGAGGAGCAGACGCGTGCCGCCCGAATCGATGTGGTCCGACTGGACCGTTCGCGTTTCGAACCGGGAGATACGGCCCGGGTGGATGTAGTGCTGAAACCCTATCTGGGCGCTCCCCGGGTGGTCTCTGCGTCGGTGACGATTCCACAGACGGTTCCGGGTGGGCGACTCGTCTTGCGTGTTTCCGGAGGCGCCGCCTACCGGTCGTCTGAGCGGAAGCGGGCGCCGGGCGAGTACAAAGCGCGCAGCCTGGATCATCTGATCGAACTCCTGAACCGTACGGAGCGGAATGACACGATGGTTCTGGAACTCCTTTCCATGTCGCCCGGTGTGACGGTTGAAGGTCGCGAAATGGGTACGCTCCCCCTCTCCGTTCAGTCGGCCCTGCGCCGATCGCGTGATTCGGGAGCCGTACGGCGTGTGGCACGGACGGTTATGGATCTTCAGCGGATAGAGACAGACTATGTCCTGGCAGGCAGCGCCACTGTCTATCTTTCGATTGGCAGGGATGGCGATGGCATCATTTTCGACGGGAAGGGACCTTCTGTTGAGCAGAAGACGCAAAGTCGGTAACGGGGGTCTGCTGCTCGCATCCATTCTGGTGCTTGCAGCTACGGTTGCCCAGGGAGTTGAGCCGATCGTCTGGCGCCAGGACTCACTGGCGGAGTTCGAGTTGGGTGAGGTCCAGGGGTTGTCTTTGACCTGGGACGGACGGATTACGCTGGCGCCTCGCCTGGAGGCTGTTGGGGATACGGGCGAAGAGTTCGTGTGGGCGCTGGCCCGGGATGCGTCAGGTGCCCTGGTTGCAGCTACGGGCAATCACGGAAAACTCTTCCGGCTGGACGACAAAGGGGCGAGGGAGCTTTTATTCGACTCCCCTGAAGTGGCCCTGTTCAGCCTGGCTGTTGGACCGGATGGAGTGCTGTATGCAGGGTCTTCACCGGATGGTCTGATCTACAAGGTCCGGCCGGGAAAAACGGCCGAAACCTTCTGCACGACAGGCGACAGTCACGTATGGGCGTTGGCGGTGGGTGGCGATGGGGTTCTGTATGCGGCCACGGGCGGAAAGCAACATGGCCGCGTGCTCAGGATTGACCCATCGGGGTCTGCCGAGGAGATGTTCAGGACGCCAGATCAGAACATCGTTTCTCTGTTAAGGACCGCCGACGGCACGCTCTACGCCGGATCCGACGGCAGCGGATTGATCTATCGGCTGAAACCGGGGGCCGACCTGGAAGTCCTGTACGACGCTCCAATGGAAGAGATACATGTTCTTGCGCCGGGCCCGAACGGATTGCTCTATGCCGGGGCGATGTCGCAGAAGCGGAACGGCAGTGCGGGTTCCGGAAATGGCGCCGCCCGGAATGGAAGCAGGCAGCAGTCCTCAGCCGTTTATGTCATTCGCCCCTCGGGGTCGGCATTCGAGTTGTGGCGCTCGCCCGACCCGCTGCTGGTGGGTTTGCGAGTTGGCCGAGAGGGTGAGATCACAGCCGCTACCGGAGGGACGGGAGACCGCGGAGCGCTCTACCGGATCTTCCCCGATGGGCGATCGACGTTGCTGACGACGATGGAGGATGCCCCGCCCTGGGCGTTCCTGGACACCGGTTCGGCGGTTTTCCTGGGCACCAGCGGAGAGGGTAAGGTCTATCGTTTCGGAACCGGAACCGCCGATGAGGGAACCTTGACATCAACGGTAAAGGATTTCGGCCTCGTTTCCTCTTGGGGTCAGTTTAGCTGGAAGGCGACGACGCCACCCGGCACCTCTGCCGCCTTTCAGACCCGCTCCGGCAACAGCGAGCTTCCAGATAACACGTGGAGCGATTGGACTGCCGCTCTGACCACTCCCGGGCCGATCAAGAGCCGCCCCGCCCGCTTTCTGCAGTACCGCCTGAGATTGAAAGGTTCTGGGAAAGGTCCGGCGAAGGGATCGGCTTCCGCACCGCCGGAGGTTCGAGAGGTCGTGTTGACGGGCCAGCAGGAGAACGTGCGCCCCATGCTGATTTCGTTGTCTGTTGGCGGGCCTTCCTCTGGCGGGGAGGCCGCCGGCGCTCCTCCAAACGGCGTCCCGCGTCCTGAACCGGTTGAGGCGGCAACTCACCTGTCGGTAACCTGGTCGGCAGCTGATGTTAACAACGATAAGCTCCTGTACGCGCTGTACTATCGGGGAGAAGGCGAACGGCAGTGGAAGCTGCTGGACGACCAGTTGATGTCCACGACGTACCAGTGGAATACGGATTCAGCCCCTGAAGGAACGACCCAAATCAGGCTGGTCGTGTCGGACGCTCCGAGCAATCCCAAGGATTCGGCGTTGACGTCGGAACAGATCAGCGAGCCTTTTGAAATCGACCACTCCCCTCCGGTTGTCACCCTGGCGAAAGCGAGTAGCTCGGCGAAAGGGCAGGTGACGGTGACAGGACGCGTGGTCGATGCTACCAGCGCGCTACGGTCAGCCGAGTATTCCCTGAACGCCGGTCTGTGGCAGGTGGTGTTTCCGGTGGATGGCATCTTCGACACCCCGAAGGAATCCCTGGCCCTGGATTTGAGTGGACTCCCTGTGGGAGAGTACACGCTGGTGATTCGAGCGACGGACGCCCGCGGGAACATTGGTGTAGCTCGGCAGGTGGTGGACGTTCGTTAGGCGGGCGGCTGAGATGACGGACAGCGACTACATGCGGATGGCGTTGGAGCTGGCCGAAAAAGGTCGAGGGCTGACGTCTCCGAATCCGATGGTTGGCGCAGTGGCCGTCCGAGGAGGCCAGGTGGTGGGCACTGGCTACCATCCCGGTCCGGGGCACCCTCACGCAGAGGTGTTCGCCCTTGAAGGGCTGGAGGCCGGGCTGCGGGACGTTACGCTCTACACGACGCTTGAGCCATGCTCGTTCGTGGGCCGGACGCCCGCTTGCGTGGACCTGATTCTGGACCGCGGTGTGGGGCGTGTTGTCTGTGCCATGGAGGATCCAGACCCTCGCGTGGCGGGTACCAGCGTGGGACGCCTGAAGGACGCCGGCGTGAAGGTTGAAACGGGCGTTCTGTTGGACGCGGCCGAACAGTTGAATGAAGCTTACGTCAAACACCGGCTCACGGGCTTGCCGTTCGTAACGCTGAAGCTGGCGATGACGGCCGATGGCTACCTCGCGACGGCGTCAGGGGATTCGCGATGGATCACGGGGGAGCCGGCACGGATCCGGGCTCATGCGATGCGGGCGGCAGCCGATGCTGTGATGGTAGGCCTGGGAACAGTGCTGGCCGACGACCCGGAACTGACGGTGCGTCATCTCAGCGGCCGGAGCCCGCAGAAGATCGTTCTGGACAGCCGGCTGGAGATAGCCGGTCGGCCGGAAGCAAAAGTGTTTCAGGGAGAGCGGGTCTATGTCGCCTGCCGAGAGGATGCTGACGTTTCCCGAGCGTTGAAGGTGGAATCGGCCGGCGGGACATTGTGGCGCTTCCCCGGCGATCGCCCTTCGCTTCGAGGCGTTCTGCGCCAGGCTGCTGAACAGGGTTTCCTCAACGTGCTGATCGAAGGCGGGGGCAGCGTTGCCGGTTCGGCGATGGCAGAAGATGTGGTGGATCGGTTGGCGCTTTTCGTGGCGCCGAAAATCCTGGGCGGAGGTGTTCGGGCGGTGGAGGGGATGAGACTGGATCACGTTGCAGACGCTGTGCCGCTGGAGGATGTAGTCGTTGAACCGGTGGGGGAGGACATCCTGTACACAGCCAGAGTGGGAGAACGGAGCCGGGGTGGGTGAGCGGTCTTCTTTTCGGCTCCTCACAACGCAGTAGCTCAGCGCGATCATCAACTTTTATTCGAGATATGTGAACCGGATCATCTGGTAGAGCGAATGTTTACGGGTATTGTGGAAGAGATAGGCACCGTGGCCGGCATCCGGATGGAGAAAGATGTGCAGCGGATGACGGTAGGTGCGCAGGCGGTGCTGGACGACCTGAAGATCGGCGACAGCATTTCCATCGATGGCGCCTGCCATACGGTTGTCGCCCTGAATGCCGAATCGTTCGATGTGGAGTCGGTGCAGGAGACCCTGGCACGCACCACGCTTGGGGGGCTTCGGCAGGGCAGCCGGGTGAACCTGGAGCGTCCCCTGAAAGTGGGCGACCGACTGGGCGGGCATTTTGTGATGGGGCACGTGGATGGGAAGGGGCGGGTGGCCGAACGGCGGATGCTGGAGGAATCGGCGGTGTTCCGTATCGACCTTCCGGAATCGCTTTCGCCTCTTGTTGCCGAGAAGGGGTCGGTGACAGTTGATGGCATCAGCCTGACCGTAGTGGACGTCGGGGCGGATTTCTTTACGTTTTCCGCGATTCCTCACACCCTGGAAGCAACGACGCTGTCGGAGCGTCAACCCGGAGACGGCGTCAATCTGGAAGTGGATATGGTGGCGCGGTACTTGAAGCGGTTGCTAGCAGGTGATGAAGCAGAAGTATGAATGGATCTTCCATAGAAGGCGCGAGGCCGCAACAGAGTAAGACGGTGGACCCTTGAACAGCACGGAGCAGAAGCCTGTGGAAAACGATACCGATTCGGGCGTGATCATCTCAACGATCGAGGCTGCCCTGGATGACATCCGGGCGGGCAAAGTGGTGATCGTTGTGGATGACGAAGATCGCGAGAACGAAGGCGATTTCATCATGGCCGCCGAAAAGGTGACTCCGGAGGCCATCAATTTTATGGCCACACACGGTCGGGGTCTGATCTGCCTGCCGGCAACGTCCGAGCGTCTTCAGGAACTCGACCTGGTTATGATGGTCGATCGGAATACGGCGCTGCACGAAACCCCTTTCACGATCAGCATTGATGCCATCGAAGGAACCACGACGGGAATTTCGGCTCAGGACAGGGCGATTACGGTAAACCGTTTTGTACATCCGGATGCTCGCTCGGCTGACTTCGGTCGCCCCGGGCACATCTTTCCGCTGCGGGCGCGACGGGGCGGCGTGCTCCGCCGGGCGGGGCATACGGAGGCGACCGTTGATCTGGCTCGACTTGCCGGTTTGAGTCCGGCCGGAGTGCTGTGCGAGATTCTGAACCCGGATGGGACGATGGCGCGGCTGCCGGAACTGGCCGGAATTGCAACCACCTTCGGGCTCAAGATTATTACGATTCGGGATCTCATCGCCTATCGGCATCGCTCAGAGAAGCTGGTTCAGTGCGTTGAGGAGGTGCATCTGCCCACACTGGCCGGTGAGTTTACCTTGAAGTTGTACGAAAGTGATGTAGACGAACGACCGCACCTGGCGCTGGTGAAGGGGGATCTTCAGGAGGACTCGCCGGTGCTGGTGCGCATGCATTCGGAGTGCCTCACGGGCGACGTATTTCACTCCCTCCGGTGCGATTGCGACGCAAACCTGAGATCGGCCATCGACATGATCGAAGCAGAAGGCCGGGGCGCTCTGGTCTACATGCGGCAGGAGGGGCGCGGGATCGGGCTGCGCGAGAAACTGCGAGCCTACAAGTTGCAGGAGCAGGGCTACGATACGGTGGAGGCCAACCTGAAACTCGGTTTCCGGATGGACGAGAGGGACTACGGTGTTGGGGCCCAGATTCTGCTGGACCTGGGTATACGGCGGGCGCGCCTGATTACGAACAACCCGGCCAAGCGGGTGGGGCTGACGGCCTACGGAATTGAGATCGTCGATCGGGTGCCTGTGGAAATCCGGCCGACTCCCTGGAACATCCAGTACCTCCGGACAAAGCAGGAGAAGATGGGTCACCTGTTCGACGAGGAGGATCTTCGAATGGATGGCGACGATCCGGAGCAGGGCCATGCCCAGAGTGTTTGAAGGAGCCCTGTGTGCCGGCGATCTTCGGTTCGGTATCGTGGCGAGCCGATTCAACGAATTTATCGTCCACTATCTTGTTCGGGGCGCGCTCCAGTGCCTGGGCACGTATGGAGCCGATACCGGACGGGTGGACGTGGTCTGGGTGCCTGGAGCTTTTGAAATTCCGACTGCCGCTGCGCGACTGGCAAAGAGCGGTCGCTACGACGCCGTGATCTGTCTGGGCGCCGTGATCCAGGGGGAGACATCGCATTTCGATCATGTTGCCGGTGAGGTCACCCGCGGGGTGGGCGCTGTGGGCCGGGAGACCGGAGTCCCCACCATGTTCGGAGTTCAGACGACGGAAACACTGGAGCAAGCTGTGGCTCGATCGAATGATGGCGAAGGAAACAAGGGTTGGGAGGCCGCGCTGGCCGCTATTGAGATGGTCAGCGCGTTGGCGTTGTGGCAGTCGGGCAGCGCATGACGGGTTCCAGGCGGAAGGCACGCGAGGCGGCCATGCAGTCGCTCTATTGGACGGAGAGTTCGGGAGATCCGATTGCCCAGACGGCTCGCACCATGTGCCTTCGGGCAGGCCTGACCGATGAGGCCACGGGCTTCGCCATTCGGCTGGCCCAGGAGACGTGGGAGAATGGCGAAGCTGCAGACAGGTTGATTTCAGGTGCTTCGGAGAACTGGGCGATCGAGCGCATGTCGCGAGTGGACAAGATTCTTCTTCGCATGGCGCTCACTGAGATCGATCTGTTCGACGACATCCCTCAAACGGTGTCGATTGATGAGGCCATTGAACTGTCGAAACGCTACAGCGTAGAAAAGGCGCCGGCGTTCATCAACGGTATCCTGGACGCGATTGTTAAGGTTCGGAAAGAGACGCCAGGCGGCGAAGGCGAGTTAACTCAGGCGCGCTCATCGACCGAATAGGCGCGGTTCCCAAGGTTGGCACACGTGCGAATTGCCGTTTTCTCCGACGTTCATGGAAATTTCGAAGCACTCGAATCTGTACTGTCGGCGTGTGGTGAACTCTCTGCGGACCGATTGATCTGTCTGGGCGATACGGTCGGCTACGGGGCGGATCCCCAGGCGTGCCTGGAACAGGTAATGGAGATGTCGGAGATCGTGGTGGCGGGCAACCACGACTGGGCCGTCGCTGGGCTGGAGGATCCGCGTTTTTTCAACTCGGCAGCCATGGCGGCGATCCGGTGGACGCGCGACCGTCTGTCGAAAGATTCCTGCGCCGTTCTCCGCGGTCTGCCGCTGACGGCCGAAGAGCCCGAGGTCCTGTTCGTTCATTCCTCCCCGGAAGATCCCCAGAACTGGCATTACCTTTTCTCGATATCCGAAGGGCGATCGGCGATGGCTGCGACGGATGCCGCCCTTACGTTCGTCGGCCACTCACACGTTTCTTTCGTGTCGTCGACGAGCGACGCCGTGCGGCTGACGAGGGAAGGCGAGGTGGAGTTGTCCCCGGACGATCGCTACCTGGTGAATGTGGGGAGCGTCGGCCAACCGCGCGACAACGACCCCCGTGCGGCATTCGCCCTGTGGGAGCGGGATGAGAGGCGAGTGACTCTTCACCGCGTTGCGTATGACGTGCCGGCCGCCCAGGCCAAAATCCGGGACGCCGGGTTGCCAGCCATCTGCGCCGACCGACTCGAATACGGCGGCTAAGACCGCCTCAAGGTTCCACCCGCACCGTCTTCTTCAGACCCGTACGTGGAAGATTCGATTTCCGTCATCGACAATCGACACCGCCTGGCCAGATCCAGCGAACCATCGGGATGTGAGCGCAATGTTAGATTTTGTAACCAAATTTTTCGGCAGTAAACACGACCGGGACGTGAAGCGTATGCGCCCCCAGGTAGACGCCATCAATGCGTTCGCCGAGTCGTACAAGGATCTGTCCGACGAAGCGCTTCGCGGGAAGACGGCGGAGTTCAAGGCTCGTCTGGCTGAAGCGACGGAGGAAGACCGTGGCCACCTCACCCAACTGAACGGAGCGTTGGCCGAGTGCCATGACCCCCAGGCGTACCAGGAGATGCTGGATGAGATGGACGAGGTGCGGGCGGACATTCTGGAGATCGAGGGGGATGTTCTCACCGAGGTGATGCCTGAGGCGTACGGTGTTTACAAGGAGGTATGCCGTCGAATGCTCGGGAAGGTGTGGATGCGAGCTGAGGAGGAGATCAGCTGGGATATGGTGCCCTTCGATGTCCAGCTGATCGGCGGCATTGTGTTGCATGAGGGATTCGTTGCTGAGATGGCAACCGGCGAGGGCAAAACGCTGGTTGCCGGAATGCCGTTGTACCTGAATGGGCTGACCGGGCGCGGCGTTCACCTGGTTACAGTGAATTCATTCCTGGCCAAGCGCGATGCCACCTGGTTGGGGCCGGTCTATCTGCAGCTCGGGCTTACGGTGGGCATCATTCAGGATCGGTCGATGGGTGTGGAAGGCTACCGGCTGGAGCCCGACGAGGGTCAAATCTACCGCCTGGTGGAGTGCACGCATCAGGAAGCCTACGGCGCCGACATCGTCTACGGGACCAAGGATCAGTTTGGCTTCGATTACCTGTACGACAATATGACCATTCGCCCCGACGACCTGATGCAGCGTGAGCACTACTTCGCCATCATCGACGAGGCGGACAGCATCCTCATTGATGAGGCCAGAACCCCTCTGATCATTTCGGGCGCCGTGCCAGACGCCGACTCGCAGCGATACGATGAGATGCGCCCCCTGGTGGAAACGCTGGTGCGCCAGCAGTCTCAGGTGGTAGGCCAGACGCTGAAAGAGGCAGAAAAGCTGTTGGAGGAGAAGGAAGACTACGAGGCCGGCATTCGCCTGCTCCAGGTCCAGCGCGGGATGCCCAAGAACAATCGTTTTATGAAGCTGATGCAGGAAGAAGGCATGCGCCAATTGGTGAATCGCGTGGAATCGGACTACATACGCGACAAGCGCCTGGGTGAGCTCGACGAGGATCTCTATTTCAGTATCGACGAGAAGAGCCACATCATCGATCTCACCGAGCAGGGCCGGGAAGCCATCAGCGACGATCCGGACGATTTCATACTTCCCGATCTGGACGAGGTGCTGCATGGGATCGACTCAAACGCCTCGATGTCGACGGAGGAGAAAACCCAGGCGCAGGGAGCAGCCTACCAGGACTACTCCCAGAAAAGCGAGTCGATCCACAGCGTCCGACAGCTTCTGAAGGGTTACACGCTCTACGAAAAGGACGTCCAGTACATGGTGACCGAAGGACGGGTGGTCATTGTGGACGAATTTACGGGGCGTCCACAGCCAGGCCGCCGGTTTGCCGACGGCCTGCACCAGGCATTGGAAGCGAAAGAACGCGTGAAGGTGGAGCGGGATACCCAAACGGTGGCAACGGTAACGCTGCAGAACTACTTCCGACTCTACCACAAGCTCGCCGGAATGACGGGTACCGCCGAGACTGAAAGCGAGGAGCTGTTCCAGATATACAAGCTGGACGTTATCGTCATCCCAACGAACGAGTCGATCCGGCGCATCGACTACGAGGACCTGATTTTCCGAACCAAGCGTGAGAAGTACAGTGCAATTTCTGATGAGATCGCGCGGCTTCATGAGATGGGGCTTCCGGTACTCGTCGGCACCATTACGGTGGAGACATCGGAGTTGCTGTCGCGGCTGCTGGAGCGGAAGGGGATCAAGCATTCGGTGCTGAATGCTCGTTACCACCAGCAGGAAGCGGAGATTGTGCGGAACGCCGGTCAACCGGGCGCGGTAACGATTGCGACCAACATGGCCGGCCGAGGAACCGATATCAAGCTCGGCCCAGGGGTAGTAAAGGCACCTTCTGGACATCGGTGCGCCCTGAAGGTACGTCCGGGAACAGATGAACCGCTCTGCCCTCACCTGGATGAATACGGCTGCAGGGAAGACGTTCCGTGCGGCCTCCACATCATCGGGACTGAACGGCATGAGGCCCGGCGCATCGATAGGCAGCTGAGGGGCCGCGCCGGCCGCCAGGGAGATCCTGGCGCCTCCCGTTTCTTCATTTCGCTGGAAGACGACCTGATGCGACTCTTCGGGTCGGAACGGATCGCGCGGATTATGGATCGCCTGGGCGCTGAAGAGGGTGAGATGATCGAGCACCGAATGGTGACGCGTTCGATTGAGCGGGCCCAGAAGAAAGTGGAAGCGCGGAATTTCGAAATGCGGAAACACCTGCTGGAGTATGACGACGTTATGAACCAGCAGCGTGAAGTGATCTACGATCGCCGTCGGCATGCTTTGGAGCAGCGCGATATCTTCCACCAGGTCGACGAGTCGATGGAGGCGATCGTGGAGTCGGCGGTGGATGTCCACTGCCCCGAAGAGGAGCACCCCGATGCGTGGAACAGGGACGCGCTGCACGTGGACCTGCGCACCGTGTTTCTTCATGTACCCGAGATTCCTGAGGTTGCGCCCGGCGAGCGAGACGGGATGCTGGAACGGCTGCTGGGAGGGATTCGCGAATCCTACAGGCGCCGCGAGCAGTTGATCGGCTCGGACCGGATGCGCGAGATTGAGCGAATGGTCTACCTGGGCGTGGTGGACGACAAGTGGAAAGACCATCTGCGAGAAATGGACGATCTGAAGGAGGGGATTGGCCTGCGCGGCTACGGACAGAAGGATCCGCTGGTGGAGTACAAACGCGAAGGCTACCAGATTTTCGTCGATTTGCTTGATGAGATCAATCGGGAAACTCTTAAAACGTTGTACCGCATACCTATCGACGAGCAGCCCGAGTTTCGTCGCCGCCGACAGCCCGAGCGACTCTCTCTTGTTCACGAGGATGCGGCCGGGATGGGTTTCGCCGCCGCTCCAGCGCCGCCGATGCAGCAGACGACGACAAACTCCTCAGATGCCGGTGAACGCGTGAAGGTCCAGCCGGTAAAGCGTGCCGAGCCCAAGGTGGGACGGAACGACCCGTGTCCCTGCGGGAGCGGCAAGAAGTACAAGAAGTGTCACGGGCGTTAGCCTCTCCACCCCTTCTCTCTCAAAAGGGGAGCAGGGTCCGCAGAATCCAGGACGTTCAGTCGGCTTAACCATTATGGAGCCTTAGAGTATGAAGACACGGAGTGATCTGCTGAGCGAGGCCCGGAAGACTATCCCGGAAATGACGGTGCAGGAGGTTCACGACCATCTGGCCACAGGGGAGATGCCGGTGCTGCTGGATGTCCGTGGGCTGGACGAATGGGATCGCGGTCATCTTGAGGGGGCCGTCCATATTCCGCGGGGCAAACTCGAGGAAGAGGTGGAAGGGAAGCTTCCGGACAAGTCCAAGGACGTAATCGTGTACTGCGCCGGCGGTGTGCGTTCGCTACTTGCGGGGCAGACGCTGAAACAACTGGGCTACCAGAACGTGACGTCGATGGAAGGCGGATTCGGCGATTGGGAAGATGCCGGGCTTCCGGCCGAGGTTCCACCCCCTCCGGCCGAGGATGAGACCGTTTCGGATCCCGCCTTGATCGAATCTCAGATTACGCACCTGGAGCAGGTCCTGGCCCAGAAACGCGACCTGTTGAAAAGGAGCCAATAGAGCGAGGTGGACCGAGTCAGCGGTCCGAAGGCGACCAGCGTACGCGGCGCCTTCCCGGACGGCGGCGATACTTTTCGCTTGCTCAAGGTGGATATTTGAGGTATCTTTAGCACTCAAAGCGATAGAGTGCTAACAGAACAAGAATAAAAGCAAGTAACCCGTATAAAAATAATCAGTTGAATGCTGAACTGGTCGGCATGTTGATGTTCGACCGATTCGTTTAATTCGGGGGCGCTCCGTCAGGAGGCTCCGTCCAAGGAGGGTGTCCGATGAAGACAAAAGTAAAGCCTCTGTCCGACCGTGTGCTTATTCGACGTATCGAGGCTGAAGAGCAGGTAAAGGGTGGTATCATCATTCCGGATACAGCGAAGGAAACGCCGCTGGAGGCCGAGGTGATCGTCGTTGGGCCTGGCAAGGTCAATGATGATGGAAAGCTGGTTCCCGTTGATGTGAAGAAGGGTGATCGAGTTCTGATCGGCCAATACGCTGGAACTGATGTCGAGGTCGACGGTGAAGAGTTCGTTATCGTTCGACAAGACGATATCCTGGGCGTGATCGGATAGCAGTGAGTACGTCCATAGCTTTTCGCCGTCGGTCGCTTCGACCGCGGCTGGCACTGAATTCGGAACTTTGAAGGAGGATCAAACAACCATGGCAGCGAAACAGATCAGCTACGGGACCGACGCACGCAACTCGATCCTGGCAGGCGTTGAGCTTCTGAGCAAGGCTGTAAAGGCAACGCTGGGGCCTCGCGGGCGGAACGTTGTCCTGAGCAAGAAGTGGGGATCTCCAACTGTTACCAAAGACGGCGTGACGGTGGCGAAGGAGATCGAGCTGGTAGACCCCTATGAGAATATGGGCGCGCAGATGCTGAAGGAAGTTGCCTCGAAGACCTCGGATATTGCCGGTGATGGCACGACCAGCGCCACGGTTCTGGCTGAGGCCATCTACCGCGAGGGGCTGCGCAACGTGACTTCCGGCGCCAACCCAATGGACCTGAAGCGAGGCATCGACGAAGCGGTCCGCACGGTGGTTTCCGAATTGGAGAAGCAGAGCAGCCCCGTTAAGGGTCGCAAGGAGATCGCACAGATCGCCACGATTTCGGCCAACGGTGACGGGAGCATCGGCCAAATCATTGCAGACGCGATGGAGAAGGTGGGTAAGGACGGCACGATTACGGTGGAAGAGGCGAAGAGCATCGAGACGACGCTGGACGTCGTGGAAGGGATGCAGTTCGACCGGGGCTACATTTCCCCCTATTTCGTAACCGATCAGGATTCGATGGAAGCCGTTCTGGAAGACGCCTACATCCTGATCCACGAGAAGAAACTATCGAACATGAAGGATCTGCTACCTCTCCTGGAGAAGGTGGCAGGCTCGGGTCGTCCGCTCCTAGTGATTGCCGAAGATGTTGAGGGCGAAGCCCTCGCAACGTTCGTCGTCAACAAGGTCCGGGGAACGATGCGGGCGGCCGCTGTGAAGGCGCCGGGATACGGTGATCGCCGGAAGTCGATGCTGGAAGACATTGCGGTCCTTACGGGCGGCCAAGTGATTTCGGAAGACCTCGGGATCAAGCTGGAGAACGTAAAGCTTGAAGACCTGGGACGCGTGAAGCGCGTCGTGATTGACAAAGACAATACGACGATCGTGGAAGGCGCCGGTAAGAAGGCCGATATTCAGGGTCGCGTGAGCCAAATTCGACGTCAGATCGAGGATACCACATCCGATTACGATCGGGAGAAGCTGCAGGAGCGCTTGGCCAAGCTGGCAGGCGGGGTGGCGGTGATCAATGTGGGCGCTGCGACCGAGACCGAGATGAAAGAAAAGAAGGCTCGCGTTGAAGACGCCCTGCACGCGACGCGTGCGGCTGTAGAAGAGGGCGTGGTACCCGGAGGCGGAGTGGCGCTGCTGAGGGCGTCGGCCGCGTTGGAGAAGACCCGGGGCTCAGCCAAGGGAGTCGATCAGAAGACAGGCGTGGAGATCGTTCGCCGGTCTTTGTCTGAACCGATGCGCCAGATCGCCAGGAACGCTGGCCTTGAAGGCAGTGTGGTGGTCCAGAAGGTTCTGGAAAAGACCGGATCGTTCGGGTTCAATGCTCGCACCGAGGAGTACACGGACCTGGTGAAGGATGGCGTTATCGATCCGACCAAGGTTGTGCGCACCGCAATTGAGAATGCTTCCAGCATCGCCGGCTTGCTGTTGACGACCGAAGCGATGATCACGGAGCTTCCGGAAGAGGAGAAAGAGCAGGCGCACGACCACGGGCATGGTCACAGCCATTAATAGCCTGAATAGGACAGCTCTGTAGAGAAGGGGCCGGCTCTGGGTGAGCCGGCCCCTTTTTGATTGCGTATTGCTTTCCGACACGGATTCTCTATACTATATGCCGGTCAGCAGGCCAGCGGCATTTCGGCCAGGTCGTTTGGCAGCGAACCCGGGAAACAACAGGAGGAGTCGGAAGGAGACTCGGATTGAAGCGGATCTAAACTGAGGGAATTTATGGAAGCACAACCGGAAACGGGGCAGGATGTGACACCAGTATCATCAAGTGATGGAGGCAAGGATGCGGGCGATGAGCGGAAAGTGATTTCCCGTCGTCCGGCGAAGAAAGCGTCGGCGAAGAAAGCCACAGCGAAGAAGGCGACAACGAAAAAAGCTACAGCGAAGAAGGCGACTGCCAAGAAAGCGAAGACGACACGAACGTCTGCGGCGAAGAAGACGACTACTCGGCGAACGAAAAAAGCCACTACGGGAACGCCTGAGGCGGCCGAGAAGGCCGAATCGTCCAAGGGTGATGAAGCACCCGTGACTGCAGAGGCCGCAGCCCCGGCACCACCCGCGCTCGAGGAGCCTACGGCCTCCGGCGACGGAAGAGCCTCCTCCTCTTCGGATGAGGCGCAGGCCGAGAGCAGGAATGACAACGGCAGTGCAGATTCAGAGTTCCGTGGCCGCGGTCGACGCCGGCGTGGACGCCGGCGTCGAGGATCGCGTG
>Ga0114996_10003731_pt1 | contig 18721 bp, 23 predicted proteins | sample ArcticOcean_MG_C_4_FD_87039 | JGI IMG/M metagenome (GOLD analysis project Ga0114996, IMG submission 87039) | Marine microbial communities from western Arctic Ocean - ArcticOcean_MG_CB4_134 | ecosystem: Environmental > Aquatic > Marine > Oceanic | place: Arctic Ocean: Canada Basin | collected...
CAACGCATGGCGTTCAATGTGGCGTTAGTCGCACCCGAAATACCGCAAAATACCGGCAATATCATTCGGTTGTGTGCGAACACGGGTGCGCGGTTGCATCTGGTCGAGCCACTGGGGTTTAGCCTGACCGAAAAACTACTGCGCAGGGCATCACTGGACTATTCTGATCTCATAGATGTCATGGTTCATAAGTCGATCGAATCGTTGTTCGACTCTAACGACCTGACCCGAACATTCGTAACTACAGTTGGCGGTACAACCATTTACGATCAGGTCGAGTTTCAAGATGGTGACACGGTGATTTTCGGCTCCGAAAGCACGGGCCTTTCCGATGCGGTCATTGCCGGGTCCCCCCCTGAAAACCGCATCAGTATTCCAATGATGCCGGCGAACCGCAGCATCAACCTTTCGAACGCCGTTGCGCTGGTGCTCTACGAAATGTGGCGCCAGATATCGTTCAGCGGCAGCGCAATTCCCGCCCCAGACACCCGCGAATATTTTTCGTAACAGTCGATTTATTTCGTTCTTGACGCATCCGCCCGAACTGACGCGGAAGGGTGGTTTTTTGGTTACGCACTTGGAGTCGAATAACTTGAAAAAACAAGCGATCGTCGGATCAACGATCATCGATGGCACCGGGACCGCCCCGATTAAGAACGGGACCATCGTTATCCATGATCATAAAATCGTCGAAGTCGGGCCTTCGGATCAAGTCCAGCTTGCTCCAGACGTGGCTCAGATCGATGCAAGCGGCAAGTTCACAATTCCCGGAATTATCGACTCACATATTCATGTGACGCCAAATCAGGACGTACCCAACGATGTTCGTATCAATTTGCGGGTTGGCTTCAACGCAATAAACACGCTGCGGCAATCTTTAGGAGCGGGGGTCACCACGGTCGTAAGCATCGGCGGCGGCCCACCGGCGGTAGAGCTGACCAACGCTATAAATGAGGGCTATGTCGATAGGTGTGCGACTCAGATTACGGCCGGCGTTGTCAACGCTTCAGGCGGGCACGTTCGAGGAAGGCACGCAGACGGACCGTGGGAGATTCGAAAAGCGGTTAGAGAGCTGGCTTCTGCTGGGTGCACCATGATCAAGACGGCTGCGACTGCCGGATTTCAATGGGAGCACGAACGAGTTCACTGGCCTGATTACACCGAAGAAGAATTGACCGCACTCGTTGACGAAGCCCGAATGCGCGACATGCCGGTGGCAGCGCACGCACACGGGCACGAAGGCCTCAAGTTCGCTGTCAATGCCCGAGTGCACATGATCCACCATGGTGCTCTCATCGATGATGAAGGGCTTGAAGCGATAACTCGTGCCGACTTGTATTTCGTGCCGACGTTATTCACAACCAGCGTCGGCAGAGTCGCAAAGGTTGAACAGCCCTGGACGAAAGAGCGCATGGAAGCCGCCTATCCCATTCACCGCGAAGGTGTTTCAAAAGCGCACAAGATGGGTACGAAAATTGCGCTCGGCACCGACGGAGGCCCTGGTGATGCGATGATCGAATTGTCTGAATTTGTCGATTGCGGACTCACGCCTATGGACGCGATTGTGGCAGGGACGCGAAACACGGCAGACGCACTGTCGATTCTTGATCGAGTCGGCACGGTTGAGAGTGGAAAAGATGCTGACCTGTTGGTTGTCGACAAGAATCCTCTGGAAGACATCAATATCCTCCAAGACCAGCAAAATATCGCTCTCGTCATGACCCATGGTGAGGTTCAAACCACCTCTGAGGAGATGAAAACTTATCTGAATCCTCGCCTAACTGGCCCGCCCAGGCGCATAGTCCGCGTGAATGTCGATATGTAGTCGGCGCAGTTGATCCCTGCCGCGACCGCAAACGATGTGCAACGCAGCAGATACAACATGGCGTTGCGCTCGGCCAACTCCAGTGCGACCTCTCCACCGCAGTAATTGCAGTGGAGATCCGTCTCGTCGACAGGCGTTTTACAGTGAAAACATTCGATCGGTTGTTGCTGAATCGTTCGCCGATTCTATTCATGCCCGGACCAGCTGGCGTGACGAAACCGCGAAGATTTCGTCGCGGGTCGCCGTTATACGAGTGCGGTAAGCACCCGCTCTACAGCTTCAACCCCGGTTGCAGGGCTGAACGATCCATGAAAAGTTCCGGGGCTTTGCACCACGATCAGATCATGCTCACGGTCGACCCATGTGAACTGTTTTCCTGTCCCGACGGCGGCGAAAGAGTTCGACGGAAGATCAGGCCAGAGCATGGTTTTGTCGTTGCACCAGAACCCGAGTCCGTACTGCCACAGCGATTCCGGCTCGTTCTCCAGAAGCATGTCTGAGACCCGGGTCGCTTCTCGTAGCCACTCAGCCGGAACGACCTGCCTGCCGTCCCAGTTGCCGTCGTTCAGCCAAAGGAGGCCCATCCGGGCCATATCGCGCGCCGTCATCTGGAAGGTCGTGGCGTAGCCGTACACACCAAGTTTTGCCTTCGGCTGGAGATCAAAGTTGGAGTACGTCCACTTCCATGATCCGCCGATGAAGTTCCTGACCTTGCGCTCGGTCAGTCTCCCGAATCCGGCTCCACGCTCCGGGTCAGACGTTCTGTACAGCGAGTACGCCGTCGCGAGGGCATGGGTCACGACATTCATGCCAAAGGTCTGGTAGTTAAAGGTCTGGCCCGGTAGCTCGCCCGGCTTCATGTAGCCGGACATGTTGCCGATCAACTGCCTGAACGTGATCCCGGCGTTTTCTGGAAACGCATACCGGTTCTCTTTAGGCCCCTCATCCGGTGCGACTTCTAGAAACTCCGGGTAGTAGCCGGCAACAAGATCATCGACCGAACCGATCACGCCTTCGTGAACGGCAATACCAAGAATCGTGGAGTAGGTGGACTTGGACGCCGAGGCCTGACCCTGCAGATCGTCCGCACCCATACCGCCGCCGTGCGACTCCGCCGCAATACGGCCATGACGCACCACCAGCAGCCGATACGGCGCACCGTCGGCTTGCTCATCCTGCCAGGCACCGACAGCAGCCAGACGCGCTGGATCGAAGCCCAATGCGTCGGGTTCAGCCTGCTCCCACTGTGCTCTCGGAAATATGTCGCCCAGATTCAGGCTCACTCGGAGAGAGCGTCTTTGACCAGCTGTGAGAATGTCTGCAAGCGAGGGTCGTTCACTTCGTTCGGTTGTAGACCGGACGTCACGATCGCCACACCGGCTTTTAATTCCGGGTCGCCCCAACTGATGCAGGTGCCTACGCCACCATGCCCGAACGTCCCCGACGTCGGGTCGTCTCCCATACGGCCCGGTCCATCGTTTGCGATCTGTACGCCAAGCCCCCGCTTGTGGATATGGCCGGAAGCGCGTTCGAGGCCCTCTGCGTGCACCGCCGTCGCCTCAGCGATTGTTTCCGCGCTCAACCACTGCTTGCCGTCGACCGAGCCACCGTTCACGAGGACGCTGTAGAAGCGTGCCAGGTCTCGTGCGGTGGACGTGCCGTTGCCGCCCGGGGCCGGGTGGAACTTGTATAGCTCGGAGTTGCCCTGATCGGCCAGAGACGGATCTGGGAAGTCGGGCATGGACATCAATCGTGCCAGCCTGGGCATACGCTCGGCATCAAGCTGGTAAGTCGTGTCGACCAACCCCAGGGGGCCGGCGACCTCTGCCTGGAAGAACTCCTCAAATCCCTGACCTGAAATACGTTCCACAAGCTCCCTGACAAGAAAACCAAAGGTGGAGCTGTGGTATTCGATCGCCGAACCGGGCTCGAACTCCGCCTCCGCCGACTCCATCGCAGATACGACGGTCGACCAGTCGGCCTTACCGGCGGCCGACATCTCAAGAATGGCATTGGGAGTAGTCGGAACACCGGCCTCGTGCGTCAGGACGTGCCTGACCGTGGTGCTTTCCTTGCCGTTCACGCCGTAACCCGGCCAGATGTCGCCGACAAGATCATCCCAGTCCACCTTGCCCTGCTCCTTGAGTACCCAGAGGCATGCGGCTGCCATCGGCTTGCCACACGACCAGACGCTGAACAGCGTGTCGGAAGCGACCTTGGAGCCGTCCCCGGAGCCGATATCACCGCCGTAAAGATCCAGAACCAGCTCGCCGTCTTTGTATGCAGCGATGGCGCATGCCGGGTGAACGCCCAGCGCGAGGTGGTGCCACAAGCGTGAATCGATCGTATCTACTGCGCGTCTGCTCAGCTTTGCCACGGGCGGTTCCTTTCGATGCCCGTGAAACGTTTCAGGCCTGGTGTTTCCGGGCGTTTCCAAGTGTTTCACGGGTGATGCGTATTCGGGAGATGCCGATTATAAGTTCGCCCGGAAAGCGAGGACACCTGACATATCGGCTCTCCGTGTCCGAAGTCGGAATCTGACTACGAGAACTTAATCCCCGGTAGGTGCCCCTGAAGACTTGGAAGACTCAGATGACTCGGCCACCGGAGCAGGCGCTGTTCGTTTCCGCCGTTGAGCAAGCCCTGCTCCAAGCGCAACAAAAACGGCGCCAATCCAGAGCATCTCCGTGAGCGGCTCGTCCAGGATTAACCACGCCAGAATGATCCCGAAAATTGGCTGACTCAGGTTCAACACACCGACCTGAGACGGCAGATATCGCTGGATGAGCCACAGGTTGGCCATGAAGCCGAATCCGGCGATGATCGCACCCTGGTAGAAGATGGAAATTGCCAGCTCTTTATTCATGATCCACGGCTCGCCCTCGAAAATTAGCCCGGCGGGGATGAACACCAGCGTGCCGAACGCCGCCTGGGCGAGCAGGAGCTTGTTCGGATTGATCCTGCCAGCCTGACGGGCGTTGAATATCAGGCGTGCGCCCAGCAAGAACCCGCCAATGATTGAAAGAATGTCGCCCAGCAGCACCTCGCCGGACGCGTCTCCCCCAAGTCCGTCCAGAGAGATCACCACTACGCCGGTGTAGGCCACGAAGATGCCGATCATACGTGATGGAGCAAGACGATCACCGGGTATGAAAAAGTGGGCGAGTAACGCCATCCAGATGGGGTAAGTCACGGAAAGCACGGCCCCGTGACCCGCCGATGTGTATTTCAACCCCAGGTTCATGAACACGAGTTGAATCGAAAACAGGACGCCGAGGATGATCAGGACCGGCAGTTCACTTCGGCGCACCCGCAGGTCGGCACGCGTGTAAATAGCCCAAACAAGGATGACCAGCGCACCTGTAACGAACCGATACCAGCCGAGTCGAAGTGGCGGGGCGTACTCAAGACCGGCCTTAATGGCGATCGAGTTACCGGACCACAGTGCCGAGACAAATACGGCAAATGCACCGGCGCGTTTGGTTATTGGGCGGTGCTCGGTGAGTGGCATCCGGGGGAAGCTAGCATCGCATCTGGCGATGGTCAACGCGTTTCAGAAAACCGGCGTGGATTTGCCGCAGAATCAGGAAGACATTTTGGGCGATGCCTCAGGGTCGTTGGTCTGCCCTGAGGGCTTGTCGACGGCTTTGTTAGTTCGGCGTTGCGCCAGGCCTGCGCCGAGCATGACGAGTATGGCCCCGGCCCAGAGGTTTGAGGTCGGCGATTCCCCAAGGATCAACCACGCCAGCAAGATGCCGCTAATCGGCGATATCAGGCCCAGTGCGGCGAGTCTCGATGGGAAGTAGCGCGTGATAAGCCACAGGCTGGCGATGAAGCCGAATCCGGCAATAATCACTCCCTGGTAAACGAGAGATGCTCCCAGTTCCCAAGCCCAGGACCACGGATCCGATTCAAATACGAGGCTCAGTGCGATAAACGCCACCGTGCCCATGGCGAACTGCGACAGCAGGATCTTGCTTGAGTCGATTCCCTCAACAAGTCGAGCGGCGAAGATCTGACGGGCTGCGAGCAGGAATGCCGAGACTAGCGATAGCCCATCGCCGATCAGAATGTCCTGGTTAATTCCTGAACGTAGACCGTCCAGTGAAATCACAATGATTCCGGCGTACGCCACAAGAATGCCCAGGAATCGACTTCTTTCGAGTCGGTCCCCGGTGATGAAGAAGTGAGCGAGAAGGGCGGTCCAGATGGACGTGGTGACGTTGAGCGAGAGGGCGTGACCGGCGGTCGTGTACTTGATGCCCAGGTTCATGAATATGAGCTGGACAATGAACAAAATCCCGATCAAGAACAGGGGTTTGACCTCGGCACGATGGATGCGGAGATCGGCCTTCGTGTAGATGGCCCAGATGAGCGTGACCAGCCCACCGGCGGCGAAGCGCATCCAGCCGATGCGCAGGGGACCGGCGTAATCAAGCCCGGCTTTGATTGCGATCGAGTTACCGCTCCAGAACATGCCGACGATTACGGCAAACGCCCCGGCGCGGAAGGACAGTGGCTTACGTTGGATATCCGCCAGTTTGCTTACCCGGCCTTGCCCGCATCAGATTGATTCGGTGTCGGGACAGGAGTTCGTGGAGAAGACCGTTTTTGCGCCAGCAAAGCGCCGCCCATCACAAGCACCGCGCCTACCCATAGCAATTCACCCGGGTCTTCGCCAAGAACCAGCCACGCAAGAAGGATTCCTGTGACCGGCTGGGTCATGGAGACCGCGCCGATACGGGACGGGAAGAAATGCTTACTGAGAAGCAACATGGACAGGAACCCGAATCCGGCGATCACGCACCCCTGGTACGCAAGCGAAGTCGCCAGCTCCCACGTCCATAACCACGGTTCTGGTTCAAAAATGGCACTCATGATGATGAATGCCACAGTGCCGACGGCTGCCTGAAACAACAGCATCTTGGCGGGGTTAATTCGTGAAACAAGCCGGGCGTTGTAGACGATTCGTGCGCCAAGTAGGAAACCGGATATAGCGGAAAGAATGTCTCCCAAAATCAGACTCTTGCCGCCCGGCTCCAGCAGGCTGTCGGTCGAAATTACGACGATACCGCCGTAGGCGACCATGATTCCCATGAGTCGAGTTGGATCAAGCCTGTCGCCCGGTATGAAGAAATGGGACAGCACCGCCACCCAGATAGAAGAAGTGACGATCAAAACCGTCGCATGCCCGGCCGATGTGTGCTTAATGCCCAGGTTCATGAACACGATCTGGACAGCGAAGAACACCGCCAGAGAGATAAGCGGCCACCACTCGCCCTTATGAATTCGTAGATCGGCCTTGGTGTAGATCGCCCAGGCCAGGATTACGACCGAACCGGCCACCATCCTCATCCAGCCGATTCTCAGAGCGGGCGCGTAGTCCAGTCCCGCTTTGATGGCGATCGAATTTCCGCTCCAAAGTGAGGAGACGAAAAATACGAACAGTCCGGCTTTTAAATCGAGTGGGCGACGACGCAAGTCAGTAGTCGGCGGTAAAGAGGAACTCGTCTGCCCCGGCGCGGCTGCTGCATCGCGCTCGTCGGCGACGTTAGATGACACCGAGAGAGCCTACTGCCGCGATGGTCGCGGGTCAACGAATTTAATAGCGTCCCGGGATCAAATGATTCCCGCCGTCATCCAGGTGTCGGACCAGTTCAAGCTCCTCGACAGTAGGCGGATCCATGTAGGACAGGCCTGGAGATACCTTCAGGTCCCACGGCACGATCGCAGTCACCTCTTCAAGCGCAATACCTGGGAAGAGTTGCTCCAGAACCATCTCACATGAACCGGTTGATCCACCGTCCGCTGTATCGAAGCTGAACAGGCACATATTCGTAGCGCAAATGTTTGGCCCCTGTGGTGCGAGACCGGCCTCGGCACGGCCACCGGGGCCATCTATGTAGCCAGCGGTGGTACGGAAGTCCGCACGCTCTTTGAAGCGACGAGTTTCCAGCGGCATAGTCGAGATAACGCGTTGCGCTGACGCCCCTATATCGGCATTACCGCCTGTACCGGGAAGCCTACGGATCGGGTCTTCAAACGTACCTGCAAGCATCGTGTTCAAGTTGCCGAATCGGTCGATCTGCGCCGCCTGCAACACCGCAGACTGCGCCCATCCGCCGTTTACGAACGCGCCCAGCGCATCAACCATGTCGCCGGACATAGCGGCACCCTGCGTCAGGCTGTGATCTGCTATTCCAATGGGCGCTGGCAGGTCCTTGCTGGTCGGGGTCCAGTCCAGCGGACCTGACTCCGTGCAATACCACATGTTCGGGGCGTGGTGATATTTTGCGAGCGCAGCAGACAGAAGTGGTGGGCCCATGCCAACGATCGTAGATTCGCCATCTCTGATCTGCCGCGCCGTCGCGATGATCATCATCTCGGAGGACGTGTACTCGCCTGTAGCTAAGGAATTTACGGGCACGTAATCACCGCCAGCCGTATCGCGCCGGTTGTTCAGGAACCATCGTGTCCTTGACCTTGAGATCGTTGAGCAGGTCTTCCCCAAAACGCTCTTTGTACCGGGCGATGTAGTCGGCGTGATCCTTCGTGCCGTAAATCCACTCGTCCAGATATTCGCGGGCCGACTCCCATGTTGTCATCCCTGCGCCTGTCAGGCTTGCCCACTCCTTGTCGGCCCGGTAATAACCGTTTAAGCCACTTGGGTGAGAACCCCAGGGCTCATGAATCACTGCGCTGACCTTGAACCCGGGGACCACCGTGAAATGCGGCTCCGTGGAGATCACGGACCTTGGGACGATCTCTTCAGCCGTCACGATAACGTTCCTGGAAGACCAGAGTCCCCATTTGGTATCCGCCTGCGGACCCCAGACCTGTACGTTGCCTTCTTCGTCAGCACGCTGGCAGTGAACGATAGCCACGTCTGGCTTCAGCGCGGGGTACAGGAGCGCCTTTTTGCCATCGAAGGGCGAATCGATCACGGCGTAGGGCGGCGCAATGCTGCCATCGTCACGTCTTCGGTCTTCCTTGAGGCTGCGCGTGTGGTTCATCGTCCCTTCAAGCAGATAATCGGTCCCCAGGAACGAGTTGGCGCAGATGAAAGGCATGCCAAGCCCGCCAGCCATGAGGCGAAGCGTGATGGTCATGTTGGTGTAATCGTTCCACTTGACCCGGCCGTCGCGCATCATCTCCTGGAACGGTTTGCTGCGAAGGGTGCCACTCAGGTAGCCGGTCTCGATACGATTGACGTTGCCGTCGATCGACATCATCGTGACGTTAGGCGTCACCGATCCGGCCACCGCCTTAAGTCCTTTTATACCCTGACGGATGATCTCGTTCGTGAGCGCAAACGAGATGATATTAAAGCCAGAATAGATCGTGTCGCCGTCGTTCACGAAGCGTTTTACGGCTTCGTGTGCGGTCATCAGCTTCGACCGTCCGGACGGCCAGGAATTGATTGGCTCGACCATCGTTGGAGTGGCGCCTACGCTTCCAGCCGGCTCGTGTACTGGGATACCCAGTCAAAGTCCACGAAATCTACGTATGCGTCCATCAACGCCTTCGTGATTGGACCCGGCGTGCTGCCATCTGCGATGGGCTTGCCGTTTACAGTCCTCACGCCGCAGATGCAGAGGCTTGTAGATGTAAGGAACACCTCGTCGGCAACGTATGCGTCATACGGATCGATGTCGTCTTCCACGACAGGGATGTCCAGCCCAGCGGCCAGATCCATCACCGTTTCACGGCTGATGCCGCCGAGGACGAACTGGGAGCGCGGCGTGTGGATGACGCCGTCCTTCACGGTGAAGAAGTTTTAGCCGATACCTTCTGCAAAGTTCCCCTGCATGTCCAGCAAAATGGCCCATGCGGCCGGGTTGTACGCCTTCGCCTCAAGGTCGCCCATGATCAGGTTCAGGTAGTTGTGGGACTTGGCCCTCGGACTCAATGACTCCGGCGGGGTGCGGCGAACGGATGGGACGATCACATCGATCCCGTCTTTGAACAACGGCGCACGTGCCTTCAACGGAAGTGGGGTGCACTCAATGACCACGGTCGCGCCATCGTGCTCCCACATGTCGCCGCCCACCACGTCGGTGCCACGGCTGACGCGTTGCCCCACCCAGTAGTCTTCGGTCTCGTCGATCAAGGGCAGGTTCGCCTCAAGGACCTCCATAGACTTGTCGATCATCTCTTTCTGGGTCATACCGGGATCGAGCTGGAAGTATCGGAGAGTGTTTGCGAATCGGGCTATATGCTCTTCGAGCTTGAAAATCTTGTGTCCAAAGGTGCGCGTCATGTCGAACGCACCGTCGCCGTATTTGAAGCTACGGTCTCGGAAAGAGACGAGTGCCTTGCTCTCCGGGACGATCTCGCCGTTGAAGTAGGCGACGCGTTCTTGTGCGGTCGTGGTCATTGGATCCCCTTTGGTTGAGTAGTGCTAATACGGGAAAGCGCGTACTCAAATTGCGCGCGAGTTCATACAGCGGGGATATTAGTGGGGTTGCGGCGCACGGGCAACTGGCCCGTGGGTGCAGAACTTAGCACTCGTGTGCCAGATTGAGTCGATACCCGACTCCGCGCTCGTTTGCGATTGGATCGAACCCGGGAGCGATGGCCCCAAACTTTGTTCGTATCCACTGCACGTGGACCTTCAGGTAGTCAGTTTCACCAACATAGGTCGGACCCCAGGCGCTCCTCAACAGCTTTTCGTGCGGCACAACGTGCGGATAGCCCTGCACGAACTGGGCCAGCAACTCAACTCCGGGGATGACCACGCGGGTGCTTGATGTGGTGAACGCTGACTCTATTCAGGGTGTCGTCGAAGAGATCGGTACGCCGGACATACTCTTCAACTGCGCCGGGTTCGTTGCGGACGGCAACATCCTGGAGTGCTCCGAGGACGACTGGGACTTTTCGTTCAATCTGAACGTACGGGCCATGTTCCACATGATGCAGGTGGTCCTGCCCGGCATGGTGGCGAACGGACGCGAAAGCATCATCAACATGTCGTCGGTCGCCTCCAGCCTTCAGGGCGTCGTAAATCGCTTTGTGTACAGCGCGAGTAAGGCGGCTGTGCTTGGTATGACCAAGTCGGTGGCGGCTGACTTCACCGGACAGGCATCAGGGTCAACGCCATCGCCCCGGCGACCGTCCAAACGCCATCGCTAGATGACCGCATCAATGCCTCTCCAGCTCCGGTTCAGGCCAGAAAAGACTTCATCGCACGCCAGCCGATGGGCCGACTGGGTAATCCCGAAGAGATTGCGGCACTGGCCGTATACCTGGGATCGGACGAGATGGAGTACATAACCGGCACCGTGCAGGTGGTCGACCGCGGCATGACGCTCTGATCTGGTTTCCTCGTTCGGGGAACTTCCAGACAACATGAGCTCTCAGGATTACCGGTTTCCCGACAAACGGGATTAGGATTCTGGCCGCACGTGCCCGTAATCGGTCTTCACCTGCCTTGAGTAACAAGTCGGGAACGACCATCACAGCCACGCCTTAAAAATATCGGCCAGGAACGGCCTCTCACAAAGGACAGAACAATCAGTCAGCTCTTTTCGTCATACAAATTACGAGACATAGAGTTCCCGAATCGGGTCTTCGTCGCTCCCATGTGTCAGTACTCGTCGGTAGACGGAATGCCAACAGATTGGCACCTGGTTCACCTCGGGTCCCGTGCGGTCGGAGGATCAGGCATGGTTATGTCTGAAGCTGCCGCCGTAAACCCGGAGGGACGTATTAGCCCCGGGGACGTCGGTATCTGGAACAACGAACATGTCGAGGCTTGGAAGCCGATAACAAATTTCATCATCGAAAACGGCTCCGTGCCGTGCATTCAACTGGCCCACGCCGGTCGTAAGGCTTCACGCGATGCACCCTGGCGCGGCAGCGGCTTTGTTGACGACAAAGATGGAGGCTGGCAACCGGTCGGCGCATCAGCCGTACCGTATGACGATGGATGGGCGACGCCGGACGAGCTAAGCGAGTCGGATATCGATGCTCTGGTAGACGACTGGCGCGCTGCGGCAAAACGCAGTCTGGAGGCGGGGTTCAAAGTCGTCGAGCTGCATTTCGCACACGGCTATCTAGGACACACGTTCCTGTCGCCAATTTCAAACCACCGGGAAGACTTGTACGGCGGGAACGCAGAAAACCGGGCGCGCTTCCCCCTCAGAATCGTGGACGCGGTCCGCGAGGTATGGCCAGAGAATCTTCCGCTCATGGTGCGCATTTCAACGACGGACTGGGTTGAAGGTAGCGGATGGGACGTTGAGGATGCCGTCGAGTTCTCGAAGTTGCTCAAGGAACATGGGGTCGATCTTGTCGACTGCTCTTCCGGCGGGGTCTCGCCTCACCAGAAGATGGAACTCAGGCCCGGATACCAGGTGCCGTTCGCAGACGCCGTGCGGTCCGGTGCAGACGTTCCAACCGGCGCGGTTGGGCTGATCACTGAAGCGGAACAGGCGGAAGAGGTTCTGACATCCGGCAAGGCAGACGTTATCTTCCTGGCACGTGAGCTACTGCGGAACCCGTACTGGCCGCTGCATGCCGCCATTGAACTGGGTGACGATGTGGCGTGGCCGGAGCAGTACGTCCGATCCAAGCCGACTCTTTAAACATCTCTTTAAAAATCATGGGCGATCAGGAAAGGCCTACCCAATGACCAAGTTAATACAGGGCGACAAAATACCGTCGATTACGTTCAATCTAATTGACGGAAGGACTATCACACTTCCCGAGGAATGGCCCTCAAGGTATCTGGGGCTTCTCTTCTATCGCGGTAATTGGTGACCGTACTGCCGCCGGCAGTTGGCCAGCTACGAAGCGAAGAAGGGCGAGCTCGCATCACTCGAAGCGACGGTGCTTGCGGCCACGTCTGACGATAAGGAATCGACCATCAAGATGGCCGAGGAATACGGTCTCACCATGCCGATTGCGTACGGCGTTACGGATGAGATGGTTGCCGGATTCGATCCCTGGTTCGGGGATGACCACCACGGTCACTACATACAACCGATGGAGTTTCTCCTCGGCCGGGGTGGAGCCGTATACGGTGCCATGTACGCAACCGGACCGATTGGTCGAATGGCAGTAGACGAGGCGATTAACGGGCTCATTTTCAGGCGTGAGTGGGGAATTAAACGGGCTAAAGAACAGGCTGAACGAGAAGCCCAACAACAGCCCGGGCATTAAAAAAGGGGAGCGCAATGCGCTCCCCTTTTCATTACCTGATATTTCAGGTGGTCAAAGATCAGGCAGGGTTCTTGCGAGGTCGGCCCGGGCGTCGCTTCTCTTCTTTGAGAGCGAACAACACCTTGTTGCCGGAAATCGCAGCCTGGAGTTTCTTTCCAGATGCCTTTCCTGCGTACATCACTCGGGCCCGAATCTTCTGCGGTGTCTCCCCAGCTTCGATCACGACCGACATCGCAGCGCCCGGAACCAGCGAATCAATAGCCTCGACAAGCTCCTGCGTCTCAGGCGAGCGAACTCGTCCGCGGCGTTGGGCTGTCTTCAGCGTATTCAGATCTGCTTCTTCGATTCGCATTCATTAGCTCCGTCAATTAAGACAATTATCACCGTCACCAATTTGTGACGGCATCAATAATTATCCCTACTCAATTATTGATGTCAATTGTTTTATTCGTAATTTCTACATGTTTAGCACCGGGGGGCATTCTCGCCTGATGATTCTCCGCAATGCTGAACCACCAAGGTCTCACGGCTCCTAATCTGCCTGGGTTATACCATCCCCGCTGCATAGGATGCCTCGAACGAATCAATAGCTGGAATACGATAAGGGATCAGGTGACCCCAGATTACCGACGACGTAAAATCTTCCCAAAATACAGGAGTAAAAACCGGTAGTCACAATAAAGACATCCGCTCATTAATGTGCGGTCACCCAATTAGACATAACCGTTTATTATGTGGCCATGAACATTACGCAACTCATGACATTTATGGCCGTGATTGAGACCGGAAGTTTGACCTCTGCCGCCCGACGGACGGGCATTACGCAGCCCGGCGTGACCCGGCAGATTCAACGTCTTGAGACGGAGTTGGAAGTAGCGCTACTTGAACGTCTTCCAACGGGTGTAAAAGCTACACCCGAGGGACAACGATTTCTGGCGTACGCAAAAAAAACTCTTGCGGGTTACGGCGACCTGGTTTCTGCGATTCAGGATCCGAATACTCCACTGGAAGGACGATTAAGGATCATCGCGAGTACGACTCCCGGCGAGTATCTGGTTCCGGAACTTGCGACACTGTTCACGCAGAAACACATCTCCGTGATGACAGAGGTTTTCGTTGCCGACACGACGGTCGTACTTGATGAAATGCTTGAACGACGCTGGGACATCGGATTTGTTGGACGCCCCACTGACCACCGGAGACTCACATGTGTTCCCGTGGCTATGGATGAAGTGGTGCTTGCAGTTCCCGCCGACCACGTATTCGCGAAGCAGAGTGAGGTTGCACTTAATGACCTCGCCGGGATGCGCATCATCGAGCGCGAGGGCGGCTCCGGGACCTGGCTCACGGTTCAAGACGAGTTGAAACGTCTCGGACTTGAGATACCGAGTTACGACGCGTCAATGGTGCTTGGGAGTACACAGGCAATTGTTTCAGCGGTCGATGCCGGATTGGGCATTGGTTTCGTGACGGCCCGTGCACTGGAACGTCACGACGCGACCCGTGTCGTGGGGGTCAGAATTGCTGAGGCGCGCTTTAATCGCAGCCTGTACATGGTCCATGAGCAGGGCCGCCCTTTGCCCCGAATCGTCCGGGCATTCAGGGATCACGTGCTGCAGGCCCAGCCGCCCGCTTAAATGCTTAGGATCAGGCGAGTCCTGGCACCGGTCCCGCTGATCAGAGCAATCGTCCTAAGAGGACGTAGGGTTCGCTTTTTCGGCCGCTGTTTTTTCCGCAGCCTTTTTCCGGGAGAGATAGCTGAACAGCGCACCAAGGGTGACGCCGAACCATGTGTAGGGAACGATCACGATCGCCATCACAAACAGGAAGAAACGTATAAATCCGCCAACATCGAATATGTAAAGAGCGCTGAGTGCGGCGGCTACCGGCAACACCATCATGCCGGCGACCATAAGGCCAAACTTGACGATCTTGTCCTCGTCCGCTCTGGCGATTCCTCCGCCAAAGTAGCCGGCGACAAACGGCCCGAACCAGATCGTCACCCAGTGAAACCCGGGGATCGCTATCGCACCGATCATGATCCCGAACGCGATCACAGATCCCTTAAGCATTCCCTCTCCTGAGAAGTCGGTTTAGGCCCGCAGACGCTATCTGCAGACCAAAGTTTACGTCCGCTATCTACGGGTTGCACATTATCCGGTCTCGGATTCTTTAAAGAACCCTTTTCGCGTGTTTGCTTCTTGAACTATGTTTGATCTAGTAACCCTTAACCGGGTCGGCCTGGTGCATGAGTTCCTCTCCATTCAGGTAACGGCGGAGATTGTCTACAACGATCTGCCTGCGTCCCTCATACATCTCCGGAGTGAGGGCCGACGAGTGAGACGAGACCATGGCGTTCGGATGGGTCCAGAGCGGGCTATCGGCGGTCAGCGGCTCCGGTTCGGTGGCGTCTACTGCGACACCGGCAAGCTTTCCTGCGACCAGTGCGTCGGCAAGGTCCGTTTCGTTAGTGATGCCGCCACGAGATATAACTATCAGGGAAGAGGTCGGCCGTAAGAGAGCGATGCGGCGGGCGTCGACGGTCATTCGGGTCTCCGGGAGTAGGGGGGCAGCGACCACCAGCCAATCGGAGGCTTTGAAGAGGTCGTCCAGCCGGTCCACTCCCCATACATCCACGCCTGCAACCACGTCGTCCGGACCCGGATCGACGGCGATGACCTTCATACCAAAGCCAAGTGCCCTGCGTGCGATAGCGCGCCCGATCATGCCAAAGCCGTAGATGCCGATGACGCTGCCGGACACCTCCACATGGTCGTAGCTGTTGGTGTCCCACACGTGATCACGCTGATGTTCCAGCATTTTCTTTGCGTTGTGTGCAAGTGACAGCAGGAACAGCATTGTGTGATCGGCCATCGGCTCCGTGTGCGGGCCGCGGGCGTTTGTTATCGGGATACCTTTCGCTTCGATATCTCCAAGGGCTCCGACTCCGTCTATCCCGGTTCCAAGGCAGTGGACCCAGTTCAATCCAGGTCCGGCGTTGAACACCTCTGTGCTGGGCCAGCCAAGGAACACCTCCGCATCGACGCTCTCACGAAGCATGTCGTCCTTCGTGAGCGCCAGCGCAAACTCCGTGTCCGGGAACGTGTCACGCAACCGCTCCAGAAAATCCGTTCCGCCGAGATGATCGCTTCCGAGAACAACCTTCACAGTTTTCTCCTGGTATTCCCTTGATTGACTTTAGTTAGACAGAATTTCTTGCAGCCGGTCGGCGATTATTCGCTCTTCGCCCGGTTGAACGTTGACCATCACGATGTTGATCTCGTCGGCATAACCACCGGCGCCGACATGTATCGCGGGGTCACCATCGCGCAGTGTGGCGCACACCTCGTCCGAGGTCGGGCCGTCCCAGCCTCGCTCGAAGTAGATCACCGCCTGCGGACCCTGGCGATTTGGATCACCGTCTTCCAGCACCACCCGAAGGCCGTCGATTCCGTCCAGTCGGTCGACGATGTGTTCAGCCGCAGACCTCCAGCCTGCCCAGACGACTTCATGATCCGTATCGGTGAAGATCTGTAGGGCCGTTACGAGTCCGACAATGTCCTCTTTGGACGTCTTCGCAGATCGGCCAACCCCGGCACGAGTACCGTTGGAGTTCAGATGGTTCTCGTAGGCGGCAGTAACGAGCTCTTTGCGCCCGACCAGCATTCCCGTGCCCTGAGGTCCACCGATCCCCTTGCCTCCGCTGAATCCGACCATATCCGCGCCTTCCGAAATGAAGCGTGTCAGGTTCTCAGGCGGAGGAACTTCTGCAGCTGCGTCCACGATCACAGGTATTCCGCGAGCATGAGCGATTTCCGCCGCCTCAGCGAAGGGAATCGGATAGCGCTGGAACGGGGCAGCGATCCAGGCCATAGCGCAGGTACTATCGGTGATCGCCTCTTCAAGCTGATAGGCCTTGCCGCTACCGGCAAAGCCCCACGGGACGATAGTCGCGCCGGCGATCTCGTAGTTGCTGTCGTAGTGATTGCGCTGGCCATCGAACAGGACGACCTCGTCCTTCATGCCGGTCGTGTCTGGCAGGCGGTCGATTTTGGAAGGGTCGTTCCCGGCCATGCAGGCCGCCGCCATCAACAGGTTGGATGCAGCCGCGCCGCCTGTCACCATACCGGCCTCCGCGCCACATGCACGTGCCAGCACCTCACCCGCAGCTGATTGAAGTGACCGCATATCAATGAAGGAAGTGGATGCTTCCTGCATAGCGCGCATCACCTCCGGGGCCATCAGGCTGCCGCCGAGCGCAGTGAGCCAGCTACCTGCGTTAATGATGGGTTTGACGCCAAGCCTAGCGTAGACGCCGGGGACGCTTGAGAGTCCGCTGATGCTGGGATTGTCTGGGCCCTGAGGTGACGTCAACGTATGACCCCTATCGGATGATGTACTGGCGCTCCATGCCCTGTTCTCTGGCCCCTATTGGAGCCAGTAGATTTCGGGCAAGTTGGATGAAGCGCGAGTCTACGCCGAACATCTGGTCGAGTGGTCCGTATTGGCACTGGAGTCCAGAACTATTTCTGGGCCTTTACGCCGGGTGAAGGGGTTAAATCTGGGATCTTCGGAACCGTGTAAATCACCGGTACCGGATAAAAACAGGGATAGGTGTCAACCTGTTAGATCGACCGATCTCAGGATTGAGCGGAACGAGTGTGGCGCCGGGAATCCCAATCGTTACACGGTTCCGGTATCCGGTTTAGTCTCTTAGTTGAAACCTCCTGGAAGGCCCTGGTTCAGGATCCTTTGATCCGACAATATCTTTGGGGGTTCCGGCATTGCAGGACGCTCTGTCGGTATCCAAAAGTAGAACTCGGATCCAGTCGAAGAAGTCTCGAAACCGATTTCACATCCATGCGCTTCAACAAAGCCTCTGGGGATAGCCAGTCGGAATCCTCAAACCTCACTTGGCCTTACATGTTTCTGGCTCGCACGGGAGTAAGGGTCGAAAAGGTAAGGCGCATCGTCGGGCGTTATGCCCGGACTATCGTCGGACACTCTGACTTCATATGCCCTGTTAAATACTCGCCCTGAGGCGGTTATCCCGGCTCCGTTAGATGAGACGAGATGGGCGTTCATTAGCAGGCTATGGACCACCTGGACCATCCGCCCGTGGTCGACACGCAATTCGGTACCCGGATCGTCGAGCCGAAGGTTGACCACCTGTTCTCGTCGCGCCAGAATCGGCTCCATCGCTGCGAGCGCCGTGTCTACAACGCTCGCCACCCGCACCGGCTCAGGTTCTATCTGGATCGTACCCCGCTGCATATCGATTAGACCTACCAGATCAGTGAGCTCATCGCCTAATGTGTCCAGCCGGTCCACGCCACGTCCCATGACTCCCATGAGGCGCTTGAAAGTGAAACTATCCAGGTCGGTAGGTGAGGTTGAGGAGAGCAAATCTTTTGCACCAAGAACAGCACTCAGTGGGGTTCTAAGCTCGTGTGCGACGGTCTGTAGAATCCGCATAATACGGGCGTCTTCTTCAGACTTGCGTTCCGTGATGTCACGGAGCCTTCCTGACCGGGCAGTCGGGCGGTGACGGCCTCCACAGTGAAGCTTGAACCATTCGACCGACGTTCGCCGATCTCGACATCTCGGCCCGGAGAATCACCCGCTTCCCACAAGCTTGATCCCGACAGAGACCACGTTGGTGCGAGTTCCCGTAGTTCCTTGCCTTCAAATTGAGCTGACGGGTACCCAAGCATCGATACAGCACCGGCGTTC
>Ga0114996_10003732_pt1 | contig 18718 bp, 14 predicted proteins | sample ArcticOcean_MG_C_4_FD_87039 | JGI IMG/M metagenome (GOLD analysis project Ga0114996, IMG submission 87039) | Marine microbial communities from western Arctic Ocean - ArcticOcean_MG_CB4_134 | ecosystem: Environmental > Aquatic > Marine > Oceanic | place: Arctic Ocean: Canada Basin | collected...
ACGCTGAGTCATCAAAATCGGGTTGCTCAAAGTCAGTGATCGGGACGGCAGCATTTGAAACCAAGTACCGAAAACCCTGTGACAGGTAAGGCAGAATCGTCGTGCCGGTCGATTGCAACGGTATTTAGTTGAGTAGATCGTCGTGGTTCGCTCCCGCGAACCAAACGTTCTTGCGAGAGTCGCCGTTCACTCCTTCGCCGTCAGGTTCGCGGGAGCGAACCACGACTATGGCGACAAGACGTAAGCTACCCTTGCGTTAGGCCTTCTCTTGCTATGCCCTAACGCGAGCCACCCGCGCGCATGTCCGCCACAATCCACACAACCGGATACGCTCGACTCAACTCCTGGCAAGCCCGCGGAGTGCTCTGTCTGTTGGTCGCGCTGATTGTCTCCGGCATGGCGATCACGCTATCGTCGACGGCGAGCGGATTTGTCGGCGTCCAGCGACCGGGGCCGAGTGACGCTGAGCTTTATGAAGCGACCGCTCGACGAGTCCACGCAGGCGAAGCCTATTATCTGGCGATGGCTGACGAGCTGCGGCAACGTGGCTATCCAACGCAAAGCATTTTCAATTGGCGAACTCCGATGCCGATGTGGCTGATCGGGATGATGCCACAGTGGGCAATGGGCAAGTGGCTGCTCTGTGGGCTCGCCGGTCTGCTGCTCATGCTGGCCTTCGAGTGGCTGGCCCGAGAGGGTGGCGTGCGAGCCGCAGTGGTCGGCACATTGCTGATGACCGGGCCGCTCATGTTCTGCGTGCTGGGCAACAAATTTGTGATGCCGGTCGTTTGGGCTGGTGTGCTGATCGGATTGTCGCTCTGCGCGTTGGGACTCGGCCGAACCCGACTGGGTGTGGCGGCCGGCATCGCGGCCGTCTTCTGCCGAGAGCTGGCCGGTCCGTTTTGTGCACTGATGTTGCTGCTGGCAATCATCAGGCGACGGCGGGGCGAAGCGATTCGCTGGACCATTGGTCTGGCCTGTTACGCGATCTATTTTCTCTATCACATGCAGCAAGTCGCCACGTGCATGCCTCGTGATGGAGTCGCCCATGGCGAAGGCTGGCTGCAACTAGGCGGTGCGGCGTTTGTGATTTCGACGGTACAGATGAACGCCTATCTGCTGCTCTCGCCCCAGTGGGTCGCCGTCGTAGTTCTTGTGCTTTCGCTGTTGGGTTTCGCCGGCTGGCATTCACCTGCCGCCGAACGAGCCGGTCTGACCGTGGCCGCCTATATGGCGATGTTCGCGATCATCGGCCACGACTTCAACCAATACTGGGGCGCGCTAATGGCCCCTGCCATCTGTCTCGGCTTCGCCTGGGCGTCGGCGTCGGTGAGAGATCTTTGGCAGACAGCGCAAATGGGAACACCCTTGAGTCAACCACTACGACTCGATCAACTCCCGCTCGATCGCTGATTCTAGTTCCTCGATCGACGGCGATTCAGACGCCTTTGCCGGCTGCTGAAAATTCACCTTCCGATCAACTAGATAGATCGGCCGCTCTCGCACTTGGTCGTAGATCCGCACGACGTACTCGCCGACGATGCTGATCCCCAGGGCATTGATCGCGCCAAAGAAACTGGCAATTAGGATGTACGAAGTCCAGCCAGGTATCGCCAACTCGGTAAATATTTTGCAGAATAGCGAGAACCCGCTAAGCCCGATGAACAGGGCCATCGCCAGATAGCCGATCGCGGTGAACGCGGACAAAGGCACTGACGAGAACGAAAAGATCGCCGTCTTGGCCAATCGCCAGAGCCCCAGCAGTGACACGCGGGGAGTATCGTCATAACGGGCTGCCCGTTCGACCATGACGCCAACTTGCTTAAAGCCAACCCAGGCCCGCAGTCCCGGTAGATAGCGATCACGCTCGCTGAGCGCAATCACGTGCCGCACCACTCGGGCATCCATCAGACTGAAGTTTCCGGCGTCGGCCGGAATTGGTGTCGAGGAGATACCGGCCAACAAACGATGGAATGAGGCAAACGCCCAACGCTTGGCCGCGTTCTCTTTTCGGTCTGCGCGGATCGCGTAGACGACGTCATATCCGGCACTCCACTCCTGCAAGAACTGCACGATCGCCGACGGCGAGTCCTGCATGTCCGAGTCCATCAACACCACCGCGTCGCCGCTAGCGTGAGAGAGCCCGGCTTGTACCGCCGCCTGATGACCGAAGTTTCGCGAGAAATGAATCACGTGGACTAGCGGATTGCCGGCGGCCAGCCTGTCGAGTACCGTGGCGGAGCCGTCGGTTGAACCGTCGTTGACGAACACGACCTCGAATTCGCCTACCCGACGCTGGACGATGTCAATCACCCGGCGCAGCAATTCGTCCAGTACGACCGATTCATTGTAGACCGGCAGCACGATACTGAGCTTGATCTCTGACAAGGGTCGGCGTTGGGGATGTTCAGGTGGCATCGGTTATTCGGTTAGATGGATGGGTGACTCGGCATGATCGCAACACCACGAATAGCACCAACAAACCTAGCCCACAGATCGAGGCAATTCGCCCCCAACGGAGACTCTCTGGAAGAAAACGTAATGTCACGTGGTGTTCGCCAGGAGTAACGACCAAGGCAAGAAAATCGCCGTTGGCTCGATGTACTGCCTTAGGTGTTCCACCGACGTCGGCCCGCCATCCGGCATGAAAACGCTCGCTGATGACCAGCAGTTGCGGGGAGTCGACAACAGCGTAGATCTCGATTCGTCCGGGTCGATCTTCAGTAATTTCGGCCGTCCCGGGCTGGTCACCGTGTATCTCCGCCGCGGTGTCGACAAGCGCTGTGGTCGTCAGATCAATTTTGGCCAGATCGGGGCGCGGGTTATTGGAACATTGCGCCTGACAAACCAGATGCGCCCGGGGCAGTGGGTCAGGCGACCGCGACCAGTGTTCGTTATATCGGGTCAAACCGGCGATCTTATCCGTGCCAGGACGTCGCAGCACCCAATCGACTCCGGCGGCGCGGAGCGCCGAGTGTTGGCCATAATCAAGCTGCCGGCGCGGCGGCAAACCGGCATAACCGTGCACGCGACGAATGCCGGCGAGTGAGGTCCCGTTGGCGATGCAATATCGGGTTGCCTCTTCGGCTCCGGCATCGGCCAGCACCCGGTGTGTTGTCGGCTGGGGTGGTGCCGGCTGTCGAGCCACTACCCGGTCGACCGTGCTGCGCCGGGAGGTCGCGGCATATGACAGGCCATACCCGCCAAGATCGGCGGCGGTCATCGCCAACAGCAACATCATCGCCAGACGTGATCCGCGCAAAGCTGACATCATCAGTAGTGCGGCCATAACCATCGCCAACGGCCCAAACCAAACCAAGCCCGGCTCGGCGATCTGCTGAGGATATATCACTGGCACCAGCAGCGCCGCCAGTACGCTCAGACCAACGACGACCCATAGCCACCGAACGTCACGCTGCGTTGGTTGATCGTCGTCGCGCGAACGGACTAACAATATAAACCCGATCGCCGCAGCCAGGGCAAAGCAAAGCTGAAACAGCACGATCGCCCGACAAGGACAACGAAATCCACCGACCAGCGGCAACATCGTCTGCAACCGATAAATCGGTGTATGACTGCCCATGGCCAAAAGCAGCGCCACCGCTCCGCAAATCATGGTTGCCCAGGCCAGCGGTTTACAGCGGCCCCAATCTCGACGACGCACGATCATCCAGGTGACTAGCATCAGCGGCACGGCCCCACAATAGAGACCTAACTCATGCGTATTGAGCCCAACAACTCGTGTACGAAACAGATACGGGCCGACCAACTGCACGAGATTCAATGGATCGAGCGAGCCGATCTGGGTGAACTCGCGACTCACCGAGCTTCGAACCGAACCGGCTAGCGCATCGATCGTTGGCAACAGTTGTACGGCCCCGATCAGCAAACCAAGCAGCTTGGCAAGTGTTAATCGTGACACGAGAAAGACGGGACGCGCCGGCGTCTCGGACTTCAAACGAAGCACCACGTAGGCCACCTCGGCCAACAGCGAAAACCAGACGTATTGCGGATATCCCAACAGAAGCTGCGACGCGGTGAGAAGTACGATTGCCGCCTCGACAAAGATCGTACGGCGCCGACCTTGCTCGACGATCGCAACGTCGATTGCCCACAATAGCCAGGGAATATGCGCGACGATGGCGATGGCATTCGGATGAATCAGATGCAGCAGATTGAAACTGGAGAACGTAAAGATCATGCTCCCCAGCATCGCGGCGTCGCGCCGGCCAAGGCAGCGTCGCAACCAAAAGTACATACCGAGCAGCATCACCGGATAGCTGAGTAGGATTTCGAGCCCGAAAGCGGCTTGTAGCGGCAGAAACCGGTACAAGCCCCAGTGCAACGGGTGATACGTGCCGGCCTGTCCTTCGCCGGTGAGGTAGCAGCCAGTGAAGAGGCTCGGCATCCAGTCGAATGCGTCGCCATCGGCCAAAGCACGGCTGTAGAACTCGCGGACCGGGAGATGAAACGCCCCAAGGTCGTCGCCGACGTAGACCTCGCCGGCCAAGAACGGTATCGCCAGCACAGTCAGCAACACGCCGCTCAGCAGCAAGGTCCATCGAAATCGGAGCGTCTGGCTGGCATCAGCCGAGATGCGTGCCGTCTGCGCGCGCGCATCAACCGCACCGACGTCTACTTCGGCGTCGCTTGCGGGACACTCAGCACCTGGATGGAGCGCGGCTTTCATGTGCGGTTCCTCACCAGTCGTGCGCGGAGCCCGTCGAAACCGAGTCGAAACATGGCAAGCCGGCTGCTGACGCCTTTTGTCTCGCGACCTTGAATCCAACTGGTCACCACGACACCGACTGCTGCCAGAGCACTTCCCGCCATGACGTCCGAGAAGTAGTGCCAACCGGTCGTGAGCGTCGAGAAAACAATCAGGCCGTTGAACACCGCGAACGGCACAAACAGTCGGCGGCGATGCCAGAATGCCAGCGCCAACAACAACGCCCACGTGGTGTGAAACGACGGAAACGTGATCAGCCCCTCTGCTTCGACATAAGAGACATTGGTCCGCTCACCGCTTCGCAGCGCGTGAAAATGTTCGAGGTAGCGTTGTTGTGAATCATCCGGATCAAGCCCGTAGGCCGAGAACGGGCCCTCGGCCGGCGCGACGCCAAAGATCACCAACATAATGATCGCTGCGATCATCAGCCTCAGCAGAAATGCCTGAAGCTGTCGGCGATCAGAGCGGAACCCTAACACGATCACCACCAGTGCGGTCTGCACAAACAGCGTCATATACGCCAGTCGCAACATCGTATCGATCGCCGGATGTGCCTTGGCCCAAGCAACGACCGACGGCAAATGAAAACCGAGCGCGGCGTCGGCGGCCGCCAAATGGCCGTCGATCAACGGCGCCGAGAACGTGGCGACGATATAGGTCAGTGACGTGAACGCCGTGGTGAAGGCCACCAGTTGAATCAGCGCGGACAGACAAATGACGAACTTTTCCTCTTTTCGCACTTGGCCATAGTAATAGAGCGCCCCGCCCAACGCGGCCACGATCAATACTTGACGCATCACATCAAGCAGCGGGAACTCAAGACCTCTCGCGAACGTCAGCACCGCGCAGGCGGCGATCAGCAACACGATCCCGGCGTTGAGAATTTTTGATTCCCGTGTCATCCACAGAATCCTTATGATCGTTAGGTGAAGGTCGTGGGCCGCTATGTGATAGGACCGTATCTTTGCGACACGTTGGGTTCGCGGAGCGAACCACGACTATCGTAAAACCCTGCACTAGAAAACATAGCTTTCGCCGGGCAATCTTGGGGGCGGAAAAAATCCTTGCCAAAATACCAATAATTATTAAAGCTGGTCATTTGACAACCGTGGAATCTGACATAGGTTTTCAGTACAGAGAACGAACGCCCTGGGGCACGACTCCTCTGGAAGTGGTCATTCGACCGACACTGTCTGCAACTCACTCCAATCGGATACGCAGCGAAATGGACTTCTCGTCGACGGTCGCTTCAATAGGCCTGCATTGCCTCTTCATCCTCGATAAGGGCAAACCGATCGCAAGGTCGGGACGCAAAGCCAAGGGCCGATTCGCACACCCACTTGAGTGTGAATCGGTAGCCCGGTTGCCGAATGGATTTTTCGGCTAGAGACTCGAAGAGGCGAAGATCGTTATATTTCGCGTGATTTCCCGCGAGACGCCCGCAGGCGGGCGGCGCCGGTTTTTCGGCGGTCGTTAGTGTCGCGAGGGAATCGGGAGTTCGATTAATCGGGTTGCTGTGCATGGACGTCGCCATCGGTGCGACGGCGCGGCGAGCCACTTGAATTGGAGGAATCTTGATGAAGTCTCTAGCACAGAAGGTACAGCGTTTCCTCGTTTCGGAAGATGGCCCCACAGCGGTTGAGTATGCCGTGATGCTGGCTCTGATCATCATCGTCTGTCTGTCAGCGATTAGCGCTGTCGGTACCAAGGCGAATAGCAAGTTTAACGAGGTGGCCCAGTCTCTCGCTGCGTAGTGAGCGGCTGAGCACCGGTGGGTGGCGGCCTGCTGCTGCTCACAGATTTGAATGTTGACCCCCCTCGTCGCCGGATCTTCCGGCGACGAGGGGGTGTTTTTGCCGATCGGCACCTCAGTGCCCGATCAGCCCACGTGCGTGAGATCACAAATCACTGGGGAAGCGAGAGAAGGAATCACCAAGCCATGTTTGACACCCAAACCATCCTCGAAGCATTGACCGAAAACTGGCACATCTGGCTCGTCACGGTGACGCTAATCGTCGCGGCCGTGATCGACGGATTGCAACTGAAAGTTCCCAACTGGATCACCTTCCCGATGGTCATCAGCGGCCTGGTCTTCAGCTTTGCCGCCTTTGGCTGGGAAGGACTCGCCTGGAGCCTGATCGGCACCGTCGTCGGACTCGCCTTGCTGCTGCCCGCTTATGCGATCGGCGGAATGGGGGCCGGTGATGTCAAGTTGCTGGCGGGCGTAGGAGCCTGGGTCTGGGGAACACACACATTCTATGCGTTCTGCGCCTCGGCCATTGTCGGCGGCGTGATCGCAATCGGGATGGTCCTGTGGCAGAAAGCGTGGTCCAAACACCGCGACCAATTCTTTGTCATCTTGAACGAGGTGATGAACATTCGCGACCCCAACGAACTGGCGTCCATCGCCGCGGACCGCAAGAGCAGCATGATGTTGCTCCCCTACGGAATTCCGATCGCCATCGGCACCATCGGCTATTTCGCCTGGACCGGGATGCTAGTCTGAGTTTGCGAAGAAAAAATAATGTTCCATTCGGTCCCGATGTGCGCCAGACGCACGTTGGGATCGTCTGGTTGAATCCTTGATCGACAAGCAAGAACCTGATATTCGGTGCTAGCACGACGTAAGCTTAATCGACCTGGCCTTTCAAACTGGAGAAAGTCTGGCGATTGTGCCGAATGTTTCGATGAGGGCCTAGCGGCGACAGTTACGCAATCAGCCCGATTTTATCAAGTGTAACGGCCATAATGGCCAATGTTGACTTAGGAGTAGATCTACGTTTTCTGCCCATGAAGCAAGTTTTTCTGGGCTGCCGCCGGTGGCAAGAGGCCTCGGCGAATCGAAAAAGCGCGCGGAGCGGCGCGAAGTAACTTTCCGGGGGGGAAGTCGATGCGACCAAAATCCATGATCCTGTTGTTCCTGGCTTTGGGCTGCGGCCTGATCGCCTCGATCGGCATTAGCCAGGTCATCAAGCGGCAAAACGAAGCCGGCGAAGGCACCGGCACCGACATGCAGCCGATCTTCGTCGCCATGCGCGAGATCTCGCTCGGCGACAAGTTGGTCATCGGCGGCGAAGAGGCCAACATCAAAATCGAAGAGTGGCCTGCCACAAAAGTTCCCGATGGCGCGCTGACCGAATTATCCGAGGTCGAAGGACGCGAGGCAAGAGCCTTTATCCTTTCGGGACTACCCGTTCTCGAACCCATGTTGCTGGGTGAAAACGAGATCCGAGGTGGTGCCTCGAACAAAGTCCCCAAAGGCTATCGGGTCGTCTCGGTCAAGGGAAACGTCAACACGGCCGGCGGCAATCTGATGCTGCCAGGTGATCGCGTCGATGTGATGCTCTTTGCCCAGGCCGATGCCCGGAGGGGAATTCCTACCACCGGCATGCGAACCATTCTCGAAGACATTAAGATCTTTGCCGTCAATCAACAAACCGACCGACCCGGCAGCAACGAAGAGGGCGAAAAAGGGATGACTGCGGTCAAGACGGTGTCGCTGTTGGTCACTCCGAAACAGGCCAAGATCGTCGCACTGGCCGAAGAAGTCGGTAGCCTGCGCCTCGTCATGAGAAGCCCCCAGGCCAGCGACGAAGAAGATGATTCCGAAGTGGTCGATCTTGAGGATCTGTTTGGCACCACAGAACGCGCCGATCGGGTTGCCGAACGCGGACCCGCTGTAAGCGTTACGCCGACGGTAACCAAGACGCCTAATCCCGCAATAGGAACTGTAGAAAAGCAAGATCTGGCACATCGTATCATCATCCAACAAGGCTTGACGGCCAAGGTCTATGAATTCCGCGAAGGCCGCTTGCTGCCAGTTGAGCTGCCCGGGCAACAGAGCGGACCGGCCGCCGGTTCCGGCTCGTCTGACGGCGGTTCCGGCGCGCCTGACGGCACGAACCCCTTGAGGCCAGCGGCCGAGGCCGAACCGCTCAAGGGCGTCGATCTTGAGGATAAGGCAGATCCCTCCGCGGAGGGATCGAAGAAACAAGAAGCGGGCGACAAGAAATAGACGCGCGGTTCGGACGGAGTCCACCGCGACAAAAACCTACAGAATTTACCTGTCAACGGATTAGCAGGGGGAAACACACGGATGGTCACTTCCACGATGCGCTCTATCGGCGCCCCACGTTTGATCTTGCTGGCCCTGGTGGCGCTGGTTTGTCTGCCTCGTTTCGGCGACGCACAACAACCACACCGCAAGTCGAATTCGATCATCCATAAGATCGTTGGCCCGCAAGAGCGACTCGAAATGATCGTCAATTCGAGCCGCATTCTGTCGCTCGGTACGAAGATTCCCCGTGCGCAGGTCAACAACCAGGAAGTGGTTGAGGTCACCGCGCTCTCACCGAACCAGATCCAGATCTTTGCCAAGAAGCCGGGCGTCACTCAGGTTAACCTGTGGAACGAGGCAGGTGAGATCTCTACAGTCGACGTCGTCGTCTATGGCGATGTACGACAACTCTCCATGCTGCTCAAACAACAGTTCCCCAGGGCCTCGCTCAAGCTGGTTCCCGCTGGCAACAGCATCGTGCTCTCCGGTTTTGTGCCCGAGTCGGATCAGGTAAGCCGGATTGTTCGCATGTCCGAACAGTACTATTCGAATGTGATCAACAATATGCAAGTTGGTGGCGTGCAACAGGTTATGCTGCATGTGAAAGTGATGGAAGTCTCGCGCACCAAGCTTCGCCGACTGGGAGTTGACTTCGCCGCGCTCTCTAGCAGCGGTTTTGTGACCAGTAGTATCAGCGGGATGATCACCTCCACGACTGGCGCTGCCGCGACGGCGTCCGGTGACACGCTGCGGTTTGGGATCGTCGAAAATTCGTCGTTTTTTGGCTTCCTCGACGCGCTCAGGCAAAACGATCTGCTGAAGATTCTCGCCGAGCCAACTTTGGTTGCGGTGAGCGGTCGTCCGGCCAGTTTCCTGGTCGGTGGCGAATTTCCGATCTTGGTTCCCCAAAGCCTCGGTACGGTGTCGATCGAATTCCGCAGGTTCGGCACTGAAATCGACTTTGTGCCGCTCGTGCTAGGCAACGGCAATATCCGCCTCGAGGTCCGCCCTCGTGTAAGCGAAATCGACAACACTCGGGGCATCACGCTTAACGGGGTAACGGTGCCCAGCCTCTTCGTCCGCGAAGTGAACACTGGTGTGGAAATGAAAGCCGGACAGACCCTGGCCCTCGCTGGTTTGGTCCAAACGCGCACCGAGTCGCAAAACATCGGAATACCGTGGGTCAGCGATCTGCCTTGGTTCGGCGCCGCCTTCCGCAAGGTCCAAGAGACCAAGAACGAAATCGAATTGCTGATTCTCGTCCGACCGGAACTGGTCGACGCGCTCGACCCGCATGAAGTACCACCAGGTGGCCCAGGCACCAACTCGTGCAGCCCAGACGATATTGACCTCTTCATGCGTGGCCACATCGAAGTGCCCTGTTGTTATGGCAACGGCGCATGCGGGCCCAATTGCAACCATGGTGCTCGACAAGGTTTCCCGATCGAATCCGTTCGGCCGAGCCAACCTGCACCACCGGCCCAAGCGCCCGCGACCACTCCCCCTTCGGCACGGTCTTTGCCGAGCCAGCCAAACGTGAGCCCTCAGGCCAGAACACCACAGGCAACCAAACCAGTGGCAAGCGCTCCCTATACGACGTCGTCAGGCCCTCCTCCGCGTTGGTCGACACTCCGCCAACCGTCGACCGCTCATCCTTCGGCGCCGAGTCCCTCGCTCTCGCCGGCGCGGCCCGATTCTTCGGCCGCGCTGTTGCGTCAGCCGGTGATGCCTGCGGTACCGCGGATTAATCCGCCTATTCGGTCTAATCCTCCTTTGCCGCAGCTACGAGCGCCTCGCGTTGATCGCGGCAATCCGCCCGGATTGATCGGCCCCATCGGCTACGACGAGCTAAACTAGTTCAGGCGAACCGACTGCGCCGAACGATTCTTTGCGTGATTCTACCCTGCCGGTGATAAGCGTTGCCGGTCGGCGATGGTACTGACCGGTCGGCGTCGTCGCCGCGTTTCCTTTCGATTGATCGCACCTATGAGTAATGTTCTCCGACTGGCTGTCGTTGATCCGAACGATGACACACGTGACACGCTAAAGAACACCCTGTTAGGGATGGACATGGTGTGGCTCGAGGCGGAATGCTCGCGCTACGAGTTCTTTGCCGACGTCGTGGCCCAGACGCATCCCGCGGTTGGCATCGTGGCGATGGACGGAAACCCCGAAAAAGCGCTGCAGTTGGTCAGCGAGATCAGCTCGGATGCGCCCGACTGCGATATCCTGGTCGTCAGCAGCTCGACCGACGGCGGTTTGATCCTGCAAGCAATGCGCGCCGGCGCAAAAGAATTCCTGCAGCTTCCGGTTAAGATCGAAGATCTGTTAAGTGCCCTGGAACGCATTCGCGACCGCGGCTCGTCGGGCGAAGAAGGCCGCTGTCGAGGAAACACGGTGATCGCTGTGGCCGGTGCTATCGGTGGCGTAGGTACGACCAGCTTGGCGGTCAATTTGGGCTGCTCGCTGGCGGCCGACGAACGAAACACGGTCGCGCTGGTCGATCTCGATATGTGCCTGGGCGACGCCGATGTGTTGCTTGACTCGATCCCCGATTACACTCTGGTCGATGTGGCACAGAACGTTTCGCGGCTCGATTTTACGCTGCTCAAACGCTCGCTGATGAAGCACTCCAGCGGACTTTTTCTGTTGCCGCGACCGGTCAACCTCGAAGATGTCGCGCTGATCACACCGGATGACTGGCAACGGGTCCTTGCGTTGCTCAAGGCAACATTCAGCCACCTGATTATGGATCTCTCCAAGGGCTATTCACCCATCGACATGGTCACGCTGCAAGAGGCCGACCACATATTGATGGTGACTCAGTTGGATCTGCCATGTTTGCGCAACGTCACTCGATTGATGACGTCGCTAAGCGAAATGGACGGCATGGCCGACAAGGTCAAGATCGTCGTCAATCGAATCGGACTGGAAAACGGCCAGATCACTTTGAAAAAGGCCCAGGAAACCATCGGTCGCGAAGTTTTCTGGCAACTGCCAAACGACTATAAGGTGATGGCCGAAAGCCGCAACGACGGAATCCCACTCATCGAGCAGGCGCCCAAGGCCAATATCACACATGCGATCAGCCAACTTGCCGCAGCGCTCTCCGGCAACGAGTTAGTGACGACGGACGACGCTGGCTCTTCGTCGCTCGGACGGTTGTTCAATTTCTGGTCGCCCCGCGCGTAGTCGGCGTGTGGCAGGCGAAAAGTCTCTCCTTGATCTCGGTGTTTTTCCGCGATCTGTTTTGCCGCGCCAAACGGCACAACTCGCATAGTCGGTCGACGCTCGCTGCTTCGACGAAACCACCTCTATGCTGGCCGTCACGCGGCGTCTCTTGCACCGTCTCTAAGCTATGCTTCTGAGGGAATTTCCCCCGGCGACCGGTGCGCGATGCACTGTTGTTCTGCTCCGAGCACCGTTTGAAGCACAGCTCGGAACACCGTCGTTTCGTTACCCTCTAACTCGATTCCCGATCATGGCCAACCCTTCGACCTATCCCGCTCCCACGACTGAAGACGCCGATGATAGCTTTGAGCAGCTTAAACGCCGCATCCATAGCAAGCTGGTCGACAAGCTCGATCTGTCTCGCGTTGGCGATCTCGAGGGCGACGTTCTACGACGCGAGATTCGTGTCGTCGTCGAACATCTCTGCGATACCGAAGAAACGCTGCTCAATCGCGGTGAACGAGAGCGGTTGATCGAAGAAGTGCTCGACGAGACGTTCGGCCTCGGACCGCTCGAACTGCTGCTCAAGGACAACACGATCAGCGATATCCTGATCAACGGGCCCAAGCACATCTTTGTCGAACGCAAAGGCAAAATGGAGAAGTCGGCCGTCACGTTTCGTGATAACAACCATTTAATGCAGATCATCGACCGTATCGTCTCAAAGGTCGGGCGACGGGTCGACGAGACCAGCCCAATGGTCGATGCGCGGCTTCCTGATGGCTCGCGATTCAACGCGATCATTCCGCCGCTGTCGCTTGACGGCGCTTCGGTATCGATTCGTCGTTTTGGTGCCAACCCGCTCAAACTCGAAGATCTGCTCAACTTTCGCGCCTTCACTCCCGAAATGGTGATGCTGCTCGAAGGGGCAATCAAAGCCCGACTGAACATCATCATTTCCGGCGGAACCGGTTCGGGAAAGACGACGTTGCTCAACACGCTTTCGAGCTTTATCGCCAACTCAGATCGGGTCGTGACCATCGAAGACGCGGCCGAATTGCAGCTACAGCAGGAACACGTCGTACGGCTCGAAACAAGACCGGCCAACGTCGAAGGCAAAGGCGCCGTCACCGCGACCGATCTGGTCCGAAATGCTCTGCGGATGCGACCCGAACGGATCATCATCGGCGAATGTCGTGGGGCCGAAACCCTCGACATGCTGCAGGCCATGAACACCGGTCACGAAGGTTCGCTCACCACCTGCCACGCCAATGCACCCCGCGATGCGGTCGCCCGTGTCGAAACGATGGTCATGATGGCCGGCTTTGAGATGCCGCTCAAGGCGATGCGTCAACAGATCGCCAGTGGAGTCGACCTGATCGTGCAAGTCAACCGACTGCAAGGCGGTTCCAGGCGCGTAACTCACATCACCGAGGTCGTGGGCATGGAACAAGACACCCTCGTGATGCAAGACATCTATCGATACCAACAGACTGGCATCGACGAGAGCGGTCGGGCTCTTGGTCGATTCGTCTCAACAGGGATTCGTCCGACGTTCATGGATCGCTTGGAATCAGCCGGAGTGCGGCTGCCTGGCAGCGCGTTCCGCGAACGGGTGATGATGGAAGATCAATAAACACAAGCCAACGCTTTTAACACCTTCTTGCACCCCCTGCGAACACTGTTTTCATGATTACCCTTATCATTGCAGCCACTGTGTTTGTTGGCGTTGCGGCACTGGTCGGTGGGGTCGCGGTGATGCTCCGCGGACCGGCAAGTCGCCAAACCGAAGACCGGCTTGACCAGATCATGGGCCGCGGGACGGCCAAGATCAGCGACGCAAAACTGATCCGAGAGGGAGTCCTAGCCGGCGCGCTCGAGGAGCAAGCCGCGATTTGGGACGACCTGTTCAGCCGCTTCGGCAATCTGGGTCAGCTGTTTGAACAGGCCGATACGTCGCTGACGCCGTCACGCTTTTTTCTGATTTCAGGTTTCGTCGGTGTGGCGGGGGGAATCGTCTCGGTCTTCGCCGGCTTTCACATCGCGATGGCACCGATGATCGCGGTATGCGCCAGCGGATTGCCACTGATGTGGGTTTTCTGGCGGCGAAAAAAACGTCTCAAACAGTTTGGCCGCCAACTACCCGAAGCGCTGGAATTGACCGCTCGGGCGCTGCGCTCGGGCCACTCGCTTTCGGCGGCGTTCAGTTTGGTTGCTGAAGAATCGAACGACCCAATCGCAAAGGAATTCGGCCAAGTCTTTGAAGAACAGAATTTGGGCGTTTCGCTCGAAGACGCATTAGAACATCTTACTCAACGTGTGCCGAATCTCGATCTGAAATTTTTCGCCACCGCCGTGATTCTGCAACGACAGACGGGCGGCAATCTGGCCGAGATCCTCGAAAAGATCGGCAACTTGGTCCGCGAACGGTATGAGATTCTTGGCCAAGTCCAGGCACTCACGGGCGAAGGCCGACTTTCGGGCGTCGTGCTGCTGGGGCTGCCGCCGGTACTGTTCGTCGCGGTCTACCGACTCAATCCCGAATACGCTTCGATGCTATTGACCGATCCGATGGGCAAGAAGCTGCTCGCCGGAGCAATCGTGATGCAGCTACTCGGCGCGATTGTGATACGAAAGATCGTCAATATCAAAGTATAGATGCAGGCAGCAACGCGCTCAAACCCAACCTTCGAGATCTCCGTCATGTTCAACTTCGCCACCCTGATTCCGTTCGCCATCTTTGGCATGTTCGCCGCCGTCGCTTGGTGGATGTTGAACAAGATGGCCACTGGCAAGACGCGATCTGAGCGGCGACTCGAAGAGATCAATGATCCGACGCTACGCCACAAGGACGGATCGCCGCTGAACGTCAAGAAGACCGACGCCGTTACTAAGATGCTTCAGGCAGCCTCGCCCGCCTTGGCTAAACCACTGCAACCGAAAACGGAGCAAGAAGCCGGCAAGCTGAGTACGCGGCTCGTCCAGGCCGGTTTTCGCGGAGATGCGGCCCCCAGTATTTTTCTGGGGCTCAAGTTCGCCGGCCTGATGATCGGCATCGTCTTGGGTGGAGGTATCGCGGTGCTGATGTCCGGATTTTCGCAGACCGCAGCCATGCGGACCGTGATGTTCGCTGGAGGACTATTCTACCTGCCCGACGTGGGCGTTTGGTTCTTCGGCAAGCGCCGTAAAACCGCAATTTTTCTCAGCCTGCCTGACGCGCTCGACCTGATGGTCGTTTGTGTCGAAGCCGGCTTGGGCTTGGATCAGGCAATGCGCAAGGTCTCAGACGAGATGACGAAGACTTATCCGGTGATCTCCGGTGAATTCGCACTTGCCAACTTTCAACTTCAGGTGGGACGACCCCGAAACGAAGTGCTGCAAGGGCTTGCCCATCGCACGGGCGTGGACGACGTCAAAGCACTCTCGGCGATCTTGATCCAAGCCGACAAGTTTGGTTCGAGCATCGCCCAGGCGTTACGTGTGCAAAGTGATTCGATGCGCACACGGCGCCGACAGCTGGCCGAAGAGAAGGCGGCTAAGACAGCCGTAAAGCTGATCTTTCCGCTGGTACTCTTTATCTTTCCGGCAATCTTTACCGTTCTTGTCGGTCCTGCGGCTATTACGATGGTCCGAGATATGTTCCCGGCGATGAACGGGGGTTAGAGGGCGTTTCCCCCTAACTAGGTTAATCTACGCATTTCGTCCGATCGGTTTTCATCCGGTCGACCTCGCGTGCCGATAACCCTGTATGGGTGCCCGTTCCTCGGGCTTCCCCTGGGCTGATCGCTTCGATCCCCACCGCCCTTCGCTGCAACGAACCGACTGACTTTTTCAACTGCGGCCATCAGGAGAATCCTGTCATGCGATGCTTTTTTGGTGTGGCTCTGTCTTTGACGATGATCGCCGTCGCGGCGTCCGCCTCAGCCGGCGAATGGCTTCATAGTTTCAGCACCTCGGCCAAGCGGGTCAATTGCTGGCCTGAGCCATTTTATCGTGCGGATCGAGCTTCTGTGGGAGCACCGCTACAGATGATGGTCGCCAAAGGCTGGAAGCTGCAGACGACAGTCGATGAGGCGCACTTTGAATCGGGCAGTGCCGAACTCAATCAGGCGGGTCGCATGAAGGTCATGTGGATCGTCTCTTCGGCCCCCGAGGAGCATCGGACCGTCTATGTCCATCGCATGACAAACTCCCAGGCGACGGCCCAACGCATCGATACGGTCCAGCAATACGTGGTAAAACTGCTCCCCAAGGGCCAGTTGCCACAGGTGCTTGAGACCAACACCGCAGTCCGCAAACATCGGGCAGAATACGTCGACGACGTCTATCGCAGATTCCGCGATAGCACTCCGCAGCCGCGGCTCGAAGGCGGTACGGCGCTGTCGTCGGAGGAAGGCGGCTAACGTCTTCTGTTGCGTTGGCCGGTGGCTTTTCTTACGGCGCAAGCATTGCTTGCGTCTGCGCGGGCCTAATCGATAGAGGTGTTCGATTTTCGGCAATCGTCTGATTCTGCTCCAGTCCGACGACAGTACAGGTCGATCACCGTTACAGGCGTCCCGGAGGACGTTTCGGCGAGACTGCTGCGCTTTGAAAGCAGTCAGGTCGCCGGGCGAATTCGCCCACAAGGAGGTGTCTGTTGCATCAGGCCTTATCGAATTGGACTAGGTTGGCGGTTGCGACCGCATTGATCGTCCCGATCGCGGGCTGCGCCGGAGGTGCGGACCAACCGGCTGCGTCGACCTATGGATCAGCTACGTCGGGCGCAAACGGCAAACAGCCCGTTCTGCCTTCGCTGGCGGCACGAAACTCTACATTTCCGAACAACTTTGCCCCGGCCAAGCCGCAGGGCAATTCGTTCACGTCGGCGCTACGTCGCGGGGTTCAAACGGCGACCAACGCAGTGACGCCCAAGCCAAAGATCGTCCCAGCTCACGATGTGGTCTCGCTTGCCCACAAAACCGACCGTCCCGGTGCTGCGCTCTACGTCTCGAGCGGTCGGATGCTGGAAAGTCGCGGCGACGTCGAGCGAGCGATGGCCCAATACAAGAAAGCCCTCGATATCGATCCGGCCAATCGTGCGGCGATTCTCTCGTATGCTCGGGCGCTTGATCGGCGCGGCCGAATGGCTGAGGCGATGCAACAGTATCGCACGGCCATAAAACACCATCCCAACGACGCGGCGGCCCACAATGACCTGGGCCTTTGTTACGCTCGACAAGATCGTTTTCGCGAATCACTACGCGAGTTGGAAACGGCAATCCGTCTGGCGCCCGAGAAACCGCTGTACCGCAACAACGTCGCCACCGTGCTTGTGCTGTTGGGTCGACCGAACGACGCACTGCGGCATTTAATGATCCACGGCGAGCCAGCCGTCGCACATTACAACGTCGGCTACCTGCTCAACAAGAAAGGTGATCGGCAGCAAGCCGCCACACATTTTACTAAGGCGCTACAAGCCGATCCGTCAATGCCGCAGGCCAAGATGTGGCTCGCCCAACTGGGCGGCAACATTGCAACGTCCCCGGCCGCAACGACGCCCGCCAGACCGGTTCGCAACACGTTGCGTCCGCCCGCAGCGACGCCATCATTACGCCTACCCTCGGGTGCGGCGGATCGTCGCGACTCTGCACGATCGCAGATTCAAAGTCTGCCGCCGGTCTCGGCCGCTTATCGGCCGCGCCGCCGCTGGTAAACGGACCGTGGTGTTTGATTCTATCGTTGGAATCGTTATCACCGGGGACGATCTCGCCTCTCCGCCTCGTACTGCAACGTACACTGTAGAGTGATCGTTGCATTTCTTGTTATCGCTGTGCTCAACTTCTGCGTCGGCTTTGCGCTGGCAGTAACGCTGCGCACGCGCGGTGGTGGACCGGCATGTGCCCCACGGCCGATTATCACCAGCCCCGACAAGAAGACAAAAACACGGCCATCCAAGCCAGTCGCCACGGTATCGACCGAAAATACAGAACACGAAAAACATGCCGAGGAGGCCCGCGAGGAATTGCTAAGCAAACTCGAGGACGCCATAGAATCAAAGGCCTTTGTCGAAGCGGCCGTCGAAGTGCTCAAGCTGGAAGTCGACAAATATCGCGAACGACTGATCCAGATCGACCGCCAAGTGCGCGAGTCGGGCGAGCAAGGGAATGCCGAGAAAATTGCCGGCTGCCTAGCGGATCTCGATAGGTGCAATGCGGAATGGCTGGCCCAGCAACAGGCCGCCGTCGAGCACCTACAAAAACGCCAAGACTCGCTCGGCGATTTTTCCGGCGTTGGCAACGGGCTGGAAGACGTCCTACTGGAACAAGCCGCGCAGATCGAAACCACCTGCAGCAATATCGCCATGCTCGACTTCGGCACCGACGTCGCCGCCGGATGTCGACGGATGGTGACGGAAACCTGCCGCCTGCTCGATTTGGCCCATTCGCTACGTGATCAGATGATGGAATCATTTGTCGCGATCCTGGGCGTCGACGACCAGCTCGACTCGATTGATCCAAAACTACAATTTGACGCCGGCTCAGAAGTCTTGAATCGCACCGGACTCGAGCGAATGATGGTGAACCTCTGGCGCGACGACCCCAATCGGGTACGCCAAATCAGCATCGGACTGGTCGATATCGATCGATTTGCTCCGGTCAACGAACGGTTCGGCGCCCGACACGGCGATCATCTCTTGCGAGGGTTTGGCAACCTGCTTATTGACGTGCTCAACAGTGATCGGGCCGGAGACACCGTGACCCGCATTGCCGGCCAACGGTTCC
>Ga0114996_10003734_pt1 | contig 18710 bp, 17 predicted proteins | sample ArcticOcean_MG_C_4_FD_87039 | JGI IMG/M metagenome (GOLD analysis project Ga0114996, IMG submission 87039) | Marine microbial communities from western Arctic Ocean - ArcticOcean_MG_CB4_134 | ecosystem: Environmental > Aquatic > Marine > Oceanic | place: Arctic Ocean: Canada Basin | collected...
ATCCTCCGCTTTTACATCCGCTCCATAGGACACGAGTATTTCCGCTACCTCGGCCGTGGCCGCTTCATGGAGGGGCGTCCGGTCTCGGTGAACATAATCTTTACTGAGGTGATGGACCAGCTCGGGCGCTTTTTCGAGAAGTTCTTTAACTTTTATCGCGTCTCCCGTCGCTGATGCTTCGTGAATCGCCTCTTCCATATCTTCAGGCGACATGGCACACGAACTGAGCGAAAGAAACAAACTGGCAATGAACAGTTTTTTAATTGAACGCTTTATCTTCATAACACTATCCGGTTAATTTTTTAAACGCTGTGTCAAGTGCCAGAATTTATAATGGCCCCATCACAGCTAAGATCCCTCGACTTCGGCCACTAAAGCATCCATCCGCCCGGCAAGTAATTCCGCCACCGGTTTGGTAATCTCAATCTTTTCAAGGATGATTTTTATTACCGCGGTAATGGGCGTCGCGAGGAACATCCCGATAATCCCCCAGATTATCCCGAAGAATATTAATGACATGAGGATGACAATTGGATGCAGGTCAAGTGATCTACCCATTAATTTTGGTTCGATAAGATTTCCGACTGAAAATTGAATTACGCCTGGAATAGCGATTGCCAGTATTTTGGCGGGCACCGCGAGTTCAGGGTTTAGTAATATAACGGGCAAGGGAATAAGCGTCGCGATAACCGATCCGATACTGGGAATAAAATTAAAGAGAAATGCAAGGACACCAAAAACGAAAGCGAAAGGAACGCCAAGGATCGCCAGCACTGCGCCGACAAGGGTACCCGTCAACACCGAGAGTAAAACTTTGGTTAAAATGAAACGCTTGATGCGCATCTCGATCTCGCCCAGGATGCCTCGCGTCGTCTCCTCCCCTGCCGTTCTACCGATGAGAAGGAAAAGTAAAAAAATCAACACGAGCAGACCTTTTGAAATAACACTCATTATTGAACTGATCGTGCCAGAGACAACACTCCCCACAACATTCTCGAGGTTATTTAAAAGTGAATTCGTGAGGTCGGCCGGTTGGACCCCAAAGCGTTCAAGGGGAAGGGAAGCCATGAACTTATCTAAAAGCTGCATAAACTGTGTTTGATAGACTCCGGCATGAGTGGACATTTGTCCGACCGACGCCGCTATCAGAACGCCGATTAAACCGAGCAGAATGCACCCAAGAAGAAAGGTCACAATCATCGCCACATAGCGCGGCGCGTGAAGACGGCGTCTCAATAAGTCGATGGCCGGTAAGAGGCAATAGGTAAAGAAAATCGCCAGAACAAAAGGAATAAGGACAGGTTTTAAATAGAAGAGCGAAACGCCGATACCAATAGCGCTCAGGAAAAGAAGACAAACCGTCTGAATTCGCTCTTCATGCTGGACTGATTTCATCGCGTTCAAGACTAACGGAAAAACAAGGGATTATTAACTTTGAGTCAACCGTTAACAAAACAGGGTTGCAACTTTCAAGCCGGTGGAATATAGCTGGGAAAGCAATCAATTGCGATTGGATAAATAGAGGATTAATAATGAAAGCAGAAGATATTTCAAAAATTGTCATAATCGGCGCAGGACTCATGGGCCATGGTCTCGCCCAGGAATTCGCTTTAGGGGGTAGTCAGCTTGCACGATCTGAATGAAGAACTGCTTCACCAGGCAATCGAAAATGTTAAAGCTAACTTGATTAGACTTACCCAGCTTGAAATGGTAACGGAAGACCAAGCGGCTCAGGTTATGGATAAGATCCAGGTTAGCGCGGTAATGGAGGACGCCGTTTCTGAAGCTGATCTCGTTATCGAAGCAGTTACCGAAAATCTGGAATTGAAACAAAAGTTATTTCGGGATCTGGATAATTTATGCCCAGAGCGCACAATACTTGGCAGCAACACCTCGACCCTGCTTCCAAGTAAACTCGCGACCGTGACGAAGCGTCCGGAAAAGGTTCTCGTTATTCATTACATCAACCCTCCTTATCTCATTCCCCTCGTTGAAATTGTCCGCCATGCGGATACAGCTGATGAAACAGTAACTGCCGTTTATGATCTATTAATCAAAATAGGGAAACGCCCAGTGGTTCTGCAAAAGGAGGTCCCCGGCTTCATCGTTAACCGCCTGCAAGTTGCGCTTTTGCGCGAAAGTCTTTCCATTGTGGAACGCGGTATTGCCAGCCCACAGGATGTAGACACAGTCATTAAAACCAGCCTCGGGCGGCGTTGGGCAGCGGCGGGGATTTTTGCGGTTTTAGATTTTGGGGGGTGGGACGTTCTCTCCGCGGTGACCGCCAACCTTTTACCGGAAATTGAATCTTCAACCGAATTGTCTTCATTGCTTTAGGAAAAAGTTGAACGCGGTGAGTTGGGCGTAAAGTCGGGTAAAGGTTTTTATGATTACACCCCAGGTTCTGCCGACGAGCTGAGAAAATATATTCAGACAGTCCTGGCCAAATTGGAGCAGATTTCCCGCGAGACCGATCAATAGGTGGAGGGGCATGCTCCGTCATGGCCGTTTTTTAGCTATAACACTTAAATAATATCCGCGCGTCCCTTCATTCCCCCCGGGGGACTCATCCCCAGCATTTAAGAGATTGCGGCAATGACTTTTTCGAAGCATGCTCAAGGAAACAACTTAGCTAATAGGCAATCATGACAGCAGATAACTACACCCTCGTTAATAAGGAAGAAATACACTTTGATTCGGTTGCCAACACCTGGACTCTGCTTACCGCGGACGGTTTTACAATCAAAGAAAGCCGGGTAGGCGCTCACCTCGCGGGCGGGGAAAAAATCTTTGGTAGATTTGTTCAATCTAAAAAGAAATCTTTCACCGACCCCGCCGGATCCGGCGACTGTGTCTCTGCTGAATTTGCCAACGAGGAGTTTAAGTTATCTTTTTTCTGGCAACTTTACTGTTATGATAAAGGTCCAACCAAAGCTGTTGCCTTATCAGTCACAAACAACGGTTCTGACACGGTTAAGGTCGAAGATATTTTCGCTATTGACGGGATACTTTTTGAAGACTGGGAGGAAAAAGAAAAATGTCGCATATTAAACTGCAGCCCGAACATGGGTGGATTTCTCTGGTATTCAAAAATTCTCGAAGAGGTAACGACGGGCCTGAACTGCGGTTCGCAAATTGAAGCTTACTGGTCCACGGCAATAAATAATCCCTCGAGAAACATAAATTTTGTAATTGGTATGGGAACCGCTCCCAAAGCTTTTTATCGCTATGTTTTTTCCCGCGAAAATTCCAGGATCAAACTCTACGCGTCGGCTCTGCAGGAGACTAAAAATAATTATCCATGGATTGGGCCCGGCGGCGTAGTGGCCGCCAACCCGAAAGCGGAGACTATCCCCATCCATCCACTCTTCCTGGAGGCGGGTCATAGCATAGAGTGTCGATTTTCTTTGGGCGATGCATCGACAATTCATAAGGCACTGGATAATCACGCGGATTATGTCCGCGATTATCTAGAAATAAAGTTACGCTACACTCCCTCTTCAGGGTTATGGGGCGATTACGCCTGCGATCCATCTTTCCGCACAATTAATCCCGAATACGTAACCAGTGAACGCTTATCGGCTAACATGGATATTCTGCAGGATAAATTACAGAAATACGGCCTGACCTATATTATGTTTACCCTAGCCGTAGGCGAAGCGAATGAAGTCGCACCCGACGACTTTGACTGGCGCTCAACCATTCCAGATGAAGTTTTGAAAACGATTGATGTCTCTCGTTCTGACTATCAAGGCCTGGCCGAGGGATTCAAACTTGAGGATTATTTTCCTGGCGGTATCAAAAGTTTTAATGACGAGATTCACAAACGCGGTTTCCAAACAGGCTTTCACTTTGTCGAGTTCCAGCATATCAAGGGAGGGAAACGCGAATGGGATGACGCGGCTGCCAAGTGGATTAAAAAAAAGTATATCGATGAGTGGGGCTTCGACTACCTGTTTATCGGGGGTGGATCGGAAAACTATCAGACCGATATCACTTTAGTGGAGGCCTACCGCAACAGAATTCAACGCATAAGGGAGCTGGTCGGGCCCGATGTATTTATCTCCAGCACCCATCCCACGCAAACGATTGGGATCGTCGATAGCTCGCGCGCCGCTCAGGACTTTCGTGGCGGCATGGAAACGATCCTGCTCCATCAAATGGCCCAGCGTTACTTCTATCACGGCAAGTGGTTTCAGCTCGATCCTGAATTTATCGATATCGCGGAAAAGCCATTCTTCTGGGACTCGAAAATTCCCCTCTCACAAAAAATTGTAACCCCTTTCGAAAAAGCAAAAGCGATTGTCTCGTTGTATGGAATCAATTGTTGGTGCTTTTTCGTGGGCGGCGCGTTGGAGAGAACTTCCGATGAACGCTTTCATCTTTATACGCGCGCTCTGCCCGTTTACCCGGGTCGCGCATACCCGCTCGACCTGATGGCTGAGAAAAACCCCCTGAATATCTGGGTGCTCCCTGTCTCTCAACCTGGTTGTGGTAAACACACAGTAGTCGGCCTGTTTAATTGGAACAAAGACGAAGAAATCAGCGCGTCGTTCAAGCAGAGCGAGGTGATAGAAAATGGTGGTGAGTACCTTTTATTCGACTTCTGGGAAAAAAGGTTCCTGGGCACACTCAATGATGGTTATGCGGTGTCGCTTCCCCCTTTCACCTGCCAGGTGATATTTGTCACCGAAAAGCAGAAGGAAGTAACTCTCATTGGCTCGGACCGACACATCACCGGAGCATTTGCCGTCGAGAAGTGGCAATATGATGCGGATGATCGGATGATTACAGGAAAGTCGGAAGGCCCGCAACACACCGAGCATTCGCTTTATTTCTACCTTAATGAAGATACAGCGCCATTATCCTTTGAAAATTGCACCGGTGAAATGATGGAAATTAATGTCCTGCGAGTGACCGTAAATTTTGACGCAACCCCGGAACGAAAGTGGAGTGTCACGTTGGATGAAAATGCAAAGGTTGGTTACTACGAAGATAAATATGCAGAGGAAAAGTTTTCCCCTTCAATCATCAAGCGGGAGAACGATAAGAACCTGGGTTAATAAAAACGGCGGCAGGTTTTCTTTATCTCTCGGAACTGACCGTTTCTTCGGTTTTCTTTACCGTGGAATCAGACGGTGAAACTTTTTCAAAATTTACGGCCGAAACTTTATACTCGGGACACATACTTTCCTCGTCCTTTTCCTCGCTCGTTACCATGTTGACCATATGCTCTGGAAAATGAAAGGTGGTATAAAGGATGCCGGGTTTAACTTCACTGGAAACTATGGCGTCAAGTTCCACTTCACCGCGTTCGGAAAAGAGCCTCACTTTATCTCCTGATTCTACTCCTTTGTTATCCGCGTCTTTCGGATTAATCGCGAGAATATCTTCACTGACGATATCTTTATTACCCGTGCGTCGAGTCATCGTCCCGCAATTATAATGTTCCAGTACGCGACCGGTTGTTAGTATAAAGGGGAACTCATCACGATTTTTTTCTATTTCTTTTGACTCAACCCAATCGAAATAGTGAAACTTTCCCCTGCCTCTTTTAAAGGTATCCCGGTGCATGATTTTGGTATCAGTCCCATCCTCAGCGACCGGCCACTGTTTACCGTTTTTACCGAGTTCATCCCAACGGATGCCCTTGAAGAAAGGAACGATTTGTGAAATTTCCTCGAGGAGGACGTCAGGACTATAGCTCTTTTGCTCGTAGCCCATCCGGTTCATAACATCGACAACAATCTGACCGTCGGGCTTGGTTCCCTCAAGCGGTTCAACTACGCGGTTAACGCGTTGAACGCGGCGCTCGGCATTGGTGAAAGTTCCGCTTTTTTCAAGAAACGAGGTTGCCGGTAGAATGACATCTGCGTAGTGCGCGGTTTCGGTCATGAAAATTTCCTGCACAACGAGGAACTCCAGACTCTCCATCGCTTTCTTTACTTCCGCGGAATTGGGATCCGTTTGCACGACATCTTCACCGATTATCCAAAGCGCTTTCAGGTCCTTGTCCAATGCCGCTTCAAACATCTGGGGAATCTTGTACCCGATTTTGTTTGAGAGCTTTGCTCCATAAGCTTTTTCGTATTGCTCTTGGATCTCCGGCAGCGTCACATTGAGATCACCTGCTTCCTGATGCGGTTGCACTCCCATATCTGCAGCGCCCTGCACATTGTTCTGCCCGCGCAGGGGATTGACGCCAACGCCTTCGCGTCCGATATTCCCCGTCATCATCGCAATATTTGAAATGAGCATCACGGTCTTACTTCCCTGGAAATGCTCTGTGACACCCAGTCCGTGAAAACTCATCGCTCGCGGTGCCGAGGCATAGGCGATGGCCGCTTCTTTTACCAGGTTTCGATCTACACCCGTTACGCGTTCCATTTCATCAATATCGAGCTTTTTTATATTCTCGCAAAAGGCTTCAAAGTCCTCGCAGCGCTCCTTGACAAAATCCTCATTGACCAGGCCCGCTTCGATTATGAAGTAGGCAATCATGTTGAGCACGGCGACGTTAGTACCCGGACGCAGTTGCAGATGGTAATCCGCATAGGGAACCAGTTCGATCTTGCGCGGATCGATGACAATCAACGGCGTTCCCTTCATTACCTGTTGTTTAATCCTTGCTCCGGTTACGGGATGTCCCTGTGTCGGATTGGCTCCTATAAGGAGGATTAAATCTGTTTTTTCCAAATCGTTGGTCGAGTTTGTCGCCGCACCGGTGCCAAAACTCTGTTGCATGCCCCAGGCTGTCGGGGCGTGACACACACGGGCGCAGCAGTCGATATTATTTGTTCCGATCACCGCCCGAATAAATTTCTGCATCAGGTAGTTTTCTTCATTTGTGCATCGCGCTGATGAAATACCGGCTATCGCGTCCGGCCCCGAACGGGCCCTAATCTCTTTAAAGCGATTAGCCATCGTATCATAAGCTTCATCCCATGATACTTCGACAAATTTACCGTCGCGTTTTACGAGCGGGCTTCTCAAGCGGTCGGGATGATTATAAAATTTAAAGGCATACCTTCCCTTTAAACAGGTATGCGCATGATTTACCTCCGCATCTATCGGCGCCTGGATGGAATGCACTTCGTTATTTTTGACCGCAACGTCCAAGTTGCACCCGACCCCGCAGTAGGTGCAGACGGTTCGTGTTTTTGCTGACGCTTCAATTGACTTGGATTGGAAAATATCGGAAATCGCGGAAGTCGGACAGGCTTGAGCACAAGCGCCACAGGATACGCAGTCAGAATCTTCAAAAGTAGAATCCAGTCCTTTAATGATTCGGCTATCAAAACCACGGCCATGCATACTGAGCACGAATTGACCTTGAATTTCGTCACAGGCACGAACACACCGGTCGCAATTAATGCACTTGGACAAATCCGATGTCATGTAGGGATGACTCAAATCTTTCTTCCGGTCGAGATGGTTTTCTCCCTCCGGATAGCGCACATCGCGCACCCCAACCTTGGCGGCGACCGTTTGTAATTCACAATTGCCGTTAACCTCACAAGTGAGGCAATCGAGGGGATGGTCGGTGAGAACCAATTCAATAATATTGCGCCTGAGTCTCTGAATATTTTTTGATTCCGGAAAAATGTGCATCCCTGCTGTTATCGGGGTGTGGCAGGAAGCGACAACGCGGCGAGGTCCCTCCGCGGTCTGGGCAATTTCGAGGGAACATACCCGGCAAGCGCCATAGGGTTCTAATTGAGGGGCATCGCAAAGAGTCGGCACGAAGCCCCGCCCGTAATGTCGATCGATTAACGACAAAATCGTATCACCCTCCTCGAATTCGTGAGGATGATCATCAACATATACCACGCGGGTATTTTCTACCGATTTAATCATGTCGCAATCGTTTGATTTTTTAAATGGGGTCTCAACTCTTTTTCAAAGTAATGAAGTGCGTTTTTAATCGGCAATGGAACACCACCACCCAGAGCACACAATGAAGTCAACTCCATCGTATCCAGCAAATCCATAATCAGTTCAGGGTCAATTTTATAATCCTCTTTACGCGCCTTTTCAGCCATTTCCTGACCTCTTACTGAACCTAAACGACAGGGAAAACATTTCCCGCAGGATTCGGCTGCGGTAAATTCAAAAAGGTGTTCGATGTATTGAAGAATAGGGAATGATTCCGGAATACAAACGACACTGCCGTGACCCAATAGAAATCCGTTTTCTTTAAAGGATTCAAAATCAAGAGTGAGGTCTTTAATTTTATCGACCGGAACGATACCGCCCAAGGGACCACCCACCTGGACCGCTTTTACCGGGACTCTAAAACCGCCGCCCATATTGTGAATAATCTCAGCGAATGGCGTCCCCATTTCCACTTCATAAAGACCGGGCTTATTGAAGTTGCCATCGAGCGATACGAGTTTGGGGCCGCTTGAAGCATCCGTTCCGATTTTTGAATAGGCTTCACCACCTACGGTAAACACATGATAAATGCAGGAAAATGTTTCGACATTATTGACGACGGTTGGTTTTCCAAACAGCCCTTTCTCGGTGGGGAATGGAGGGCGGATTCCCACTTCAGGTCGACGCCCCTCGATTGATGCGAGCAGTGCGGTTTCTTCACCACATATGTAAGCGCCCGCGCCTTTAATAATTTTAAAGCGAAACGAGAAATCACTGCCAAAAATATTATCGCCGACATACCCCTTCTCTTGCAGCTCTTTGATTGACTGCTCAATTATCGCAATTGAATCAGGATATTCCGCCCTGATGTAGAGAATGCCGACATTAGATCCGATCAGATAACCCGCCATGATCATACCAAACAAAACTGAGTGAGGCCGTTTTTCCATGAGATACCGGTCGATGTATGCACCTGGATCCCCTTCGTCGGCATTGCAAACGATATACTTTGGCTCTGCCGGTACATTGCGACAGGATTCCCATTTAATTCCCGCCGGGAATCCAGCACCCCCACGTCCGCGCAACTTCGATGCTTTTAATTCATCGAGCAGGGATACGGGATCGCGATCCAATAATTTTTTTAACAACTCATAATATTCGTCCAGCCCGGGAAATCCCGCGAGTAAGACCGGTGTTTTAAAAATGGACCCCGTATTATACTCATCTGATGATGGTAAATCTCCTCCTCCAATAATTTGGTCGATGTCATTTTCGTTTTTCCCCGAATAATTTACTCCTTTAAATTGGAAAGAGCCGTTTTCATGACAACGCCCCAAACAGCAGATTTCACCAATCTCTTCTTCTTTAAAATGCTTGTGCAAATTTTTCTTTAAGGAGTCCTGCGTTCCCGCGGTCATGCAAGCCGTTCCATTGCAATAAAAGACTTTTTTACCCTCATTCTCCTTTTTCAAAAAATCATAGAATGATACGGCCCCCAGCATAATCGCATCACCGATCAAGTATTCCTCGGCCATTATTTTCAGGTCGTCCGAAACAGCCGTCCCCGTTTTTTCTGCGGACTCGACCATTTTTTCGAAAAGATTCTTTTCCAGACCTTTCCGGAAAGATAATGCACTCAGGTTTTTAGACATAGATCAGGTATAAAATGCGGAAATTAGCTAGTTATTAGACAAGAATCGTTTATATTTGGTCAATTAATTTCATATCTAATACGCCAATATGCCCGCAAGTGCGGTATTTATAGCAGTTGGTAGAACCGCTTTGCGATAAATCCAATGAAAAAGTTAATCGGCATCATTACTCTTTTTACCACTGTGTTAACACTCTGTGGCGATGAGCAACTGCTGCAAATTGGAAAAGCGCAATCTAAAGTGGAGGTCGTAGTCAATGTTACCGCTCATACGTTCGTCGCCAGTTTAGAAAATTATGATTTAAAAATCACTGTCGATACTGAGCGTGCAAAAATTATAAATACGGAATTCAGTTTCGACTTCAAGGAGCTTAAAACAGGCAAGAAAGCCCGGGACAAAGAGATGCTCAAATGGGAAGAATATAATAAATATCCTAATTGTTTTTTATTTTAACCGCATTACATGAACAGGGAGAAAAAGTAATCGCCGAGGGAATGTTAACCCTTCACGGGATTGAAAAAGAAATCAGATTCCCGATAAAAGTAAATACCGCGGGTGCCCGATGGACAATACATGGAAACACGGTAATTGACCACCTCGATTGGGACTTGCCGATAATTAAAAAATTAATCCTTAAAGTTGATCCCAATTTAAGTGTTAATTTTCATTTGGAAGGGGTGCTGAATTAAGAACCTAAGCCCCTGCTCCAATACGGGGATAAATAAGGATAACACCGCATTTCTCAGACTTGCCAGCCAAAGGGGAAAAAGATGGTATTTACAATCCCATTTTTATTTATAAGAATTAACAGTTTATAGTAATCTCATAAGATTTAACGCCACACAACAGAGGGAATTGATATGATACAGGACTTTTCAGGTAACGGTAAGAGTAAATATAATGTAATTGGGTCTCGTCCCATTCGCCACGACGGCTTGGATAAGGTAACAGGGCGTGCCATCTACGGCGCTGACGTGCGTATCCCGGACCTGCTTTATGGAAAAATCAAACGCAGCCCCCACGCACACGCACGTATTTTATCTATAGATACGAGTAAAGCCATGAAACTGCCTGGAGTCCGCGCGGTGGCAACCGCTGATGACCTGGTTGAGACAGTGAGCAAACTCGCCAATATTGGCGAAACAGTCGTCGACATCCGAGAGATCGCAAGCAACTCCCTGGCTTCAGATAAAGTTCTTTATAAAGGTCACGCGGTGGCAGCAGTCGCTGCTATCAGTCCGCATATCGCGGAAGAAGCTTTGGATCTGATCGAAGTAAATTATGAAACTTTACCCGCAGTAGTAGACGTCCGCGAAGCGATGAAAGATGGCGCTCCCCTGCTCGATGAAAATAGAACGACCAAAGCGATGGGCGAAGATACGGGAAAGCACAGCAATATCGCCACGCACAATCTTTTTAAAATCGGCGATGTCGAGAAGGGATTTTCAGATGCAGATATTGTTATGGAGCGGGAGTATACGAATGCGACGATCCATCAAGGCTATATCGAGCCCCACAATACGACCGTCCATTGGAAAAAAGATGGAAGTGTAACGGTCTGGGTGAGCACCCAGGGTCCCTTTCAAATTCGCGCCCAACTGTCCGATGTATTGAAAGTGCCGATCTCCAAAATTAAGGTTATTCCCTGTGAAATCGGCGGTGGTTTTGGCGGCAAATTTCCCATTTATATGGAACCGGCAGCGGCGATAATGTCGCACAAGACCGGCCATCCGGTTAAAATAATCATGTCGCGCACAGAAGTCTTTGAAGCTTCAGGACCTGCACCCGGATCTTACATTCACACGAAAGTGGGCGTTACCAAGGACGGCAAGATTACAGCGGCACAAGCCAAATTGTGTGTTGAAGCGGGGGCCTACCCCGGATCGGCCATGGGTGCGGGCGCCACCTGCATGTTCTCCCCCTATAATATCGATAACGTTCATGTCGATGCCTACGACGTCGTGCTGAATAAACCAAAATCACAAGCCTATCGCGCACCCTGCGCGCCCAATGCCGCTCACGCCGCGGAAGCGATTATGGATGAGATCGCAGAAAAACTTAATCTCGATCCCCTGGAATTTCGCCGCATGAACGCTTCTAAAGAGGGTGATCGTCGTGCAGACGGCGTAGTTTACAACCGAATTGGTTGTGAAGAGACTCTTGATGCAGCTGTGCAATCGGACCACTATAAAAGTAAACTAGAGGGGCCCAATCGTGGGCGAGGCGTAGCTTCCGGTTTCTGGTTTAATGGCGGGGGGCAGTCAGCCGCTGTCATAAACGTTAATACTAATGGTTCAGTTAGCCTTATCGAAGGTTCTGTAGATATTGGCGGATCGCGTGCTTCCATGGCCATGATCGTCGCGGAAGAGTTGGGCTTAAATGTAGATGAGGTTAACCCCATGGTCGCCGACACCGACTCTATCGGCTATACAGATGGCACCGGGGGCAGTCGCGTCACCTACGCTACCGGACACGCCTGCTACCTTGCCGCTCAGGATGTTATCAAGGAGATGTGCCTGCGGGCGGCAGCTCAGCTTGAAATTGAGAAAGATGATGTAGAGTTTGAGAATGGTAACTACATTTGTAAATCGGACTCGACAAAACGTCTTTCATTTAAAGAAGTCGCCGCGGAACAGGGCAGTACCGGCGGCCCTATTACCGGCAGCGGGGCTATCAATGCGAGCGGTCCGGGCAATGCCTTTGCGACCCATATCGTCGATGTCGAGGTCGATCCTGAAACCGGAAAAGTAGAAATTTTGCGTTACACCGCGGTTCAAGATGTGGGAACGGCCATACATCCCAGCTATGTGGAAGGCCAGATTCAAGGCGGTGTCGTTCAAGGTATCGGTTGGGCCCTCAATGAGGGTTTCTTCTATAATAAAGATTGCACCATCGATAACACCAGTTTCCTGGACTACAGGATGCCGACCTCGCTGGACCTCCCGATGATTGAAACGATATTAGTAGAAGTCCCCAACCCGGATAGCCCGCACGGTATCCGCGGTGTAGGTGAAGTCCCCATTGTCCCGCCCTTAGCGGCCGTTGCAAATGCCATATACCATGCCATTGGTAAACGGCTTTATGATTTACCCATGAGCCCGGATCGCATTGTCGCTGCCATGCAGCAACCCGTTCAAGAACCCGCCCTCGCAGCGGGGGGTAGTAGTTAGGGTGGACGTACCACGTGTCCAGTAATCAGTGAAAATGCAGTGGCCGTGTTAGGTTTTAAGTAAATAATCCTCACCGTTCACTGAATCCGAAACCTATTTCCTAACATGAAGACAGTGCTCATCACCGGTGCGGCGGGCAACATCGGCAACAAGCTGAGGCAGCATTTTCAGGGCCGCTATAATTTGCGCCTCTTGGATATTGACCCCCGTGACGATAAGGAAATCCACCAGGCAGATTTAAGTGTCTGGAGCGAATCGTGGAGTGATCACTTTCAGGGTGTCGATACGGTCGTACATATGGCAGCTGATCCAACGGCCGATCAAATTTGGGATAAAGTCGTTGGTCCGAATATCGATGCCGTGGTCAATATGCTAACAGCGGCGGTCAAGGGAGGCGTTAAGCGCTTCATATTCGCCAGTTCCAATCACGCCATGGGTGGTTATATGGACATTCCAGAACCGAAAATAATTACCGCGGACACCCCCCCACTTCCAGGTACTCATTGGGTTGTGAATGGGAAGTCGCGCGATAGCACGGCCTACGGTTCGGCCAAGTTAATGGGAGAGCGCATGGGTAAATGTTTTTCCGATGCCTATGGGATTTCGTATATAGCGGTTCGAATTGGCTGGGTCCAGAGAGACGAAAATAGTTTAGATGCTATACCCCGGGATCGCGATGCGTGGTTTCGTTTGATGTGGCTCTCAAATCCCGACCTTTGTCAACTCATGGAACGTTGCATCGATGCTGATCCGGCGATCAAGTTTGCGGTCATCAATGGGATGTCAAACAACACCGGGATGCGCTGGGATATCGAGCAAGCCCGCAAGTTGATTGGCTACGAGCCGATCGACGACGCGACGCGAGAATAAGCCTGACCTATTATCTCTCTGGTCCGGAGGTAATTAAAAAAGAAAGTCTAAACCATGTTGGATAAAATCGCTGAGAAATTCCGTGCCTTTGCTGAAAGTGAGACCCGGGACTCCTCACCGTTATATGAACAGCTATCGATGGCCATCGCGGAAGATCCCGAAATGCTTACTTTGGCCTCTGAAGCGCAAAAGGGGCAACCCATCCCCAATATGCTATTTGCCGCGGTCCACTATTTACTTTTGCAATCACCCACCTCCGCGTTGGCTGCTTATTATCCAAGTATGGTGGAATCAACAAAGCCACGAGAGGCTTGCTACCCCCACTTTCTCACCTTCTGTCGGAAGCATGGGGATGAGATTAAAGAGCTTCTTAAAACGCGGCGTGTTCAAACCAACGTGATTAAAAGATGCTCTTACTTATTCCCCTCCTTTTGCCGCATCTATAATCTCGCGCAAGAAACGCCCCTCTCGCTGATTGAGATTGGGACCAGCGCGGGATTAAATTTATTGTGGGACTATTATGCTTACTCCTATGGCGACGGCAAAGTATATGGAGATGAAACATCAACGGTAAAAATCAAGACAACTATTAATGGGGAAAAGAATCCGGAATTCCTTCAAACGTGTCCACCAATAGAGTCGCGAATAGGCATTGATTTAAATGTCATCGATCTTAACGACAGTGATCAGAGTTTGTGGTTAAGAGCTTTAATCTGGCCGGAGGAAAAAGAGCGCATTAAACTCTTAGCCGCGGCGAAAAAAATATTCGCCGAGAAACCGCCCCAACTCTTCACCGGCGACGCCATTGATATTCTTCCCGATGTAATTGGCAAAATTCCGAATAATACCGCCCTCTGCATTTTTCATACCCATGTGGCGAATCAATTATCTCGGGAAGCAAAAAATGAATTATTTGAAATGATCGCAAAGGAGGGCGCCAAAAGGGACATCTATCACCTCTACAATAATGTACACCCTACCCTTCATTTAAGTTATTATCAAAATGGCAAAATACATGAGGAACCTATCGCCAAGGTTCACGGACACGGCAAGTGGTTTGAATGGTTAGCTTCGTAGCTATTATAGGGTTGAGCAATCATCAGTTATCCAAGTATTATTGAAGGGCCGAAAGAATGAATAATAACCTAGCAATTTATGTAGTTTTTTGTGCCTTATTTTATATCAGTATATCCATACCGTTAATCTTAGAAAAGATATCCATGAACCCATACTACGGTATTCGCATAGCTAAGGCTTATAAATCTGAAGCTAATTGGTATCGCATCAATCGTTATGGAGGGAAGTGGATGATTATTTGGTCCATACCTATTCTCTGCATAGGACTTGCCGGATTGTATTTCCCCATGGAGCCAGACAAAAATTATATATATCTATTATCTATTTTTTTTATTATCATTCCTATAATTCAGACGACATTCTGGAGCAGAAATTTATGAATCCCTTAAACGCATTTCCGCTTTCACGCATATACTCAAATCCAATTCCCTCTTGACCCGTGTTTGCGCCAATGCTTAATTTTTAACTTTTAGAAGAAATCAGATGGCTATAACTTATCGCTATATCGGGCACGCAACCCATATCTTTGAAATCGCGGGTAAAACTGTGCTCATCGATCCTTTTTTTACGAACAACCCCCTTGCTAAAGTTAAGGCGGATGAAGTCAACCCACACACCATCCTTATTACCCACGGACATTTCGACCATATAGAAGATACGGTGGAAATTGCCAAGCGCACAAAGGCCAAGGTGGTCGCTAATAATGAAATTATTAATTGGCTTCGGGCACAGGGCCTCTCTGAAGAACAAACCCATGCACAAAATATTGGCGGTGGATATCAACACATATTTGGCAATGTTAAATTAACACTCGCTCACCATAGTTCCAGTTTACCCGATGGGAGTTACGGCGGGAATCCCGCTGGAATTTTAATTAGAGCTGAAGAAAAAAATATCTACATCGCCGGCGATACCGCTCTCTTTTCCGACATGCAGTTGTATAAAGTAAATGGTGTGGACCTGTTTATAGTTCCCATTGGAGACAATTTCACAATGGGTCCTGAAGATGCATTGAGCGCGGTGAAATTATTAGAACCAAAGCTCGTGATCCCCTGCCACTATAATACCTGGCCGGCGATAAAACAGAATGCAGATGTTTGGGCCAACCGGGTCGAAAGAGAAGTAAAGCATTCCAAGGTCGTTGTTCTCGCCCCCGGGGGCAAACTGGTTTTGCCTTAGGGTTGAATGGGAGAGTGAGTTCTGATAAGAACAGAACCCTTTCAGATTAAATTAATTGTAAGGTATATAATATTATCGCCGCTGATTTTTTTATTCGACCCTTTAAAATAGAAGACGAGCAGAGCGTCATTGAGCTTTGGCAGCGTTGCGATCTTCTCGTACCGGCGAATAATCCCAAGAAGGATATCGCCCGTAAACTCCAAGTTAATCCTGAACTTTTTCTCGTGGGCATTATCGATAATAGCATTGTCGCAACGGTCATGGAGGGCTATGAAGGACACCGCGGTTGGATCAATTATTTGGCGATATCACCCGTCATACAGCGTCAGGGTATTGCGAGAGAGATGATGGAAGATGCGGAGAATAAATTAAGTGCTCTCGGCTGTCCAAAAATTAATTTGCAAATACGATCAACAAATACCCAAGTGATCAATTTTTACAAAAGGATAGGCTATACCGATGATGAAGTACTGAGCATGGGAAAGCGGCTGGCGCAGGACTCCCCTTACAATGAATAGTTGTGTTAGATTAATAGATAAATATATGTCATCCCGCTGAGTTTTCGCTCTGCTACACCTCTGGCTACTTGCCTATGCACCCTTCGGGGCAAATAATGAGCACTATAAATATATTCGGTAGAATTCGAAATATGTTTATAGCTAATCTAACAAAGAATATTTTTTTGAACTTCGACTCATTGAATGTTCAATGCTGGACCTTGTAAATAAATACGAATAATAGAGAGTATAAATCCAATGAACCTCGGTTTTTTTGCATCGCATAATGGAAGTAACATGCAAGCGGTAATAAATGCTTGTAATAACGGCATTCTGAACGCGAATCCAGTCATCGTGATTAGTAACAACGGTGATGCCGGTGCAGTCGAGAGAGCAAAGGAGGAGAAGGTTCCCTATTACGTTTTCAATTCAAAAACCCACCCCTCACCTGATGATCTCGATAATGCCATGCTCCACGCATTGCTACAGCATGAAGTAGAACTCATTATTCTCGCCGGGTATATGAAGAAAATTGGAGAGAAAATCCTGAAACATTACAAAGGAAGAATAATAAATATTCACCCGGCCTTGCTGCCCAAGTATGGAGGCAAGGGAATGTACGGATCACGCGTTCATGACGCGGTCCTGAAGTCAGGAGAAAATGAAACCGGCGTTACTATTCATATTATTGACGAAGAATATGACACCGGTCCAATCATTGCCCAAACCGCGATCTCCGTCGTGGATGACGACACTGTTGAATCATTGTCAAAACGCGTACTCGAAAGAGAGCACAGTTTTCTTGTTGAAACGATAGGCAAAGTCGTTTCGGGGGAGATTGACCTGGAGGGCTTAACCCCTTCCTGACCTATCGGTAGAGACAGTGGTTTTAGGTTCGGGGTGAAAGATGTCGGGCGGCGCCCTCAGTACAGGGTGGAAGATGTCGGGCGGCGCCCTCGGTACGGGGAATAAATAAAAAAATAATGATAGTAATTATGAAGACCCAAAGGATTGAGGATATAGATACTTGGCAACTTGCCAGAGATTAGATAATAAAAGTCTACCCATTAACTAAAAACTTCATCTGCAGTAGAAAATCAGTTTTCCAATATCCCGAACCCCGAACCCTATCTCATACATCCACCCATCCGATCTACCATTCTCCCAACCACCCAATCCTCAGACAATTCACATGCCGACAGCGGACGACAAAGAAATCTTTGAAGAACAAATTGCTTACTACCAGGCAAGGGCCGGAGAATATGACAACTGGCTCCTAAGAAAAGGGAGCTACGATCATGGCCCTGAATCAAACGAGAAGTTTTTCTCAGAAGTAAATGAAGTACGTGAACAAATCAGACGATTTAACCCAACGGGTAATGTTTTGGAATTCGCCTGTGGCACCGGATGGGGAACGGAGTTACTGGTCGAATATGCCGATCATGTCACGGCTGTTGATTCATCTGAAGAGGTATTGGCATTAAACCGTATTAAGGTGCGCAGTGATAAGGTTCATTATGCGCAATCGGATATTTTTCAGTGGCAAACGAAAAAAACTTTCGATGTGATTTTCTTTAGCTTTTGGTTATCGCATGTTCCTCCGGGACGATTCACAGAATTCTGGGACAAGGTACAATCTGCACTTAAACCAGGTGGTCGTGTCATTTTTGCTGATTCTTTAGCATCGAGGTCTTTAGCCGCCAAGAATCACAGTCTGTTTCAAAAGGATGAGTGTATATCATTACGATACCTGGATGATGGACGTGAATTTCAAATTATAAAGATCTTCTACGAACCCGAGGAACTCTCCGCGCGTCTTAGCGAAATCGGCTGGCATGTTTCTGTAAAAAGGACGGAAACACATTTTCTATATGGGATCGGTGAAATGTCGTGATCAGTATTCAGTTGTTAATGAGTCAAACGTTGCATATGGGATATAAAAGTATTCATTTTTTCACTTAATCCACCCTTCCAATCCTCACCTCATCCCTATCTAACCCGAACACTATACATCACCTATAAAACGACTAATTAAAGTTGGATTGTTTACCCTCATCGTCCTTGTTATTGCGCTCTTTTTCATCTTTTCATTCATGTTAGATAAGATTATTCATACCGGAGTAGAAACCTTCGGACCGAAATTGACGCAGACTGAAATTCGTTTAAATGAAGTCGATGTTTCCCCATTGAATGGGAGCGGATCGTTGAAAGGGCTGTTTATCGGAAACCCTGAAGGATACAAATCCGATAAAGCCTTTTACTTGGGAGAAATAGAAATTGATATAGCGCCACTCTCTCTATTTTCCGAACGCATCCTGATTGAGAAAATATATATCAAGGAACCCAAAATAGTTTTTGAAGGATGAACGAGCGGTAATAACCTCAACCAG
>Ga0114996_10003736_pt1 | contig 18709 bp, 15 predicted proteins | sample ArcticOcean_MG_C_4_FD_87039 | JGI IMG/M metagenome (GOLD analysis project Ga0114996, IMG submission 87039) | Marine microbial communities from western Arctic Ocean - ArcticOcean_MG_CB4_134 | ecosystem: Environmental > Aquatic > Marine > Oceanic | place: Arctic Ocean: Canada Basin | collected...
CCACGGTCATGCACAATCTCGATCACACGATCGATGTCTTCATCTGCCGCCTCCACCAGCGTGAAGAAGTCCCGAATCTCACGCGACTCAACATCAGACACGTTCTTCAAGGCTCCGACCAGCGGAAGTGTCACCTTGCGCTCTCTCAGATCGTGCCCGGTCGGCTTTCCCGTGATGGCCTCTGATCCGGTGTAGTCCAAGAGGTCATCGGCGATCTGGAACGCCATGCCCAGATGATGCCCGAACAGAGCAAGGGATTTTCGATACTCATTCACACCGGCCAGGGCCCCCATTTCACAGGCCGCGGACATCAACGAAGCTGTCTTCGACGCGATGAGCCGGTAATAGTCGGACTCAGTGAACTCGAGTGCATCGTAGGATGTGAGTTGCCGCATCTCACCGATGCTCATCTCGTTCGCGGCACTCGCGAGAACCGCCACCGCATCCAACCTTCCGAGCCGCGTGAGCTCCGTGACCGAGCGACTGTACAAGTAATCCCCCATGATGATCGCTATCTGGTGCGTCCAGAGTGCGTTGACCGTGGGTAGACCACGCCGCAAGACACTGTGGTCGACAGCATCGTCATGGACGAGCGTGGCGAGGTGCACCAACTCTACAACGGCGGCGAGCGTGATCGCGTCGTCCGACGGGCTTCCCCCAACCTTATTGCTGAGAAGAAGAAGCGTGGGACGGAAAAGCTTACCGCGCATGAGGAGAAGGTATTCTTTGATGTCCTCGATCAGGTCGAAGTCCGAGATGATGATCCGCTTCAGATCGCCCTGGACCTCCTCGAGCCGACCGGCAACGAGGTTTTGCACCGACGAAAGACTCGGCGGCGAACCTCTCAGGAGGGAACTCGGAGCCGCCTCCATTACAGGACCGCCGCGTTATTCGACATACACATCGATCAAAGCTCGCGGGGGCTAACCGCGCAGGCCCCGAAGGCGGTCGGTGACATCCACAAAGTTGATATCGATTGCGAATACCTTCTCGTAAAACTCCACCGCCGTTTCGGTGTCGCCGATCGTCTCATGCGCCAGCCCGAGGTAGTAATAAATGCCCACGCGTTCCTCCTCGACCTCACAGGGAGCGTCGAGCCCGCGCGTGAGGGATTGGAGCGCCGCTTCCGGCTCCTGTTTCTGCAAGAACGTCTGGCCGTGCATTTCATAGGTCGCAAGATGGTCTGAAGTACCCCGCAGCACCATCTGGAACTCACCGATCGCCTCGTCCAGGAGGCCCATCTCCATGTAGGCGGTGCCGAGATCGTAATGGGCGGTCACATCGCTCGTTTCGATGTTTTCCGAAACCTTCTCCTTGAACTGCGCCAACATCCTCTCGAAGTCGGCCTGATCGTCGCCGGTCGGCTCTTCATACGGCACGACGAAACGCGTCGACTTTTGGGTCGTGTGCACCTCATCACCAAGAAGCATCGCACCGATGTCGACGTAAGTTTCCGATGAGGACGCCGCGGGACTTTCAGGCGCGGGATCCACATTCGACTCACTCGGAGACTCTTCCACGGCCCAGGTAGCGTCCTTTGCGGCCGCTGCGGCTTCCTCCGCAGCTCTGGCCGCTGCGGCTTCTTCGGCAGCTCTGGCCGCTGCAGTTTCCTCGGCAGCTCTGGTCGCTGCTTCCTGCGCAGCTCTCGCTGTGGCTTCGTCCGCAGCTTCCTCCGCGATCCTTTGTGCAGCCTCTTCGGCAACCTTGGCGGCGACCTCCCCCGCAGCTTTGGCCGCGGCTTCCTCCGCGACCCTTTCGGCAGTCTCTTCGGCAACCGCAGAGGCGACCTCCCCCGCAGCCTTGGCCGCGGCTTCCTCTGCAGCCTTGGCCGCCGCTTCCTCCGCAGCCCTGGCCTCGGCCTCTTCGGCAGTCTTGGCCTCGGCCTCCTCTGCAGCCTTGGTAGAATCAGCTATGGGGACAGGGTCGTCGTCAAACGACATCAGGGGAAGATCAACCGGACCGATTATCTCTTGGTCAGGCTCTGACACCCCGTCCCCCGAATCTCCAGATCCCGTCCGCAGGTTAAAGGACTCGTCCAACGCGGCTTGCTCGAGGTCCAAATTGGGATCCATTCTCCGGATTCGCGCGGCGACGTTCTGGGCGAGGTCCCCCAAGCCCTGCCGCCGCATGATACGATACGCTCCGATATACTGAGTAAGCGCCTCACCGGCCCGCTTGCTTTGCTCGAGCTGCGCCCCAAGGATCATGCAGATTTCATAATCGTCCGGGGCCAGGTTGACGAACTCGATCAACGCCCGGAGGGCCTCGTCGAGATCTCCGGCGGCCTGCACATTCTCCGCGTATGTTACGAAGCTTGAGCGTGCATCTGTGATGAAGCCCTGCGCCGCCCGGATCTGTCCCATCTTGAGGTGAATGCTGTACCGATCGGGGAGGTTTCGCATCACCTTCTTACAAACGGCGACAGCGTTATTAGGGAGCCCCGCATCCATGTAAAAATCCACGGCCCGCTCATAGAACCCCACAGCCTGGGCGGCGCTCCCGATTCTGGTCGCCAAGTCGCCAGACCGGTTGAACAGAGCGATATCGGGTGCGTCGTCGTTCGACAACAGGTCGATGGCCTGGCTGTAGAGATCCAAGGCCTCTCCCCACTGCTCGTTTTGCTCGAAGCTCCGAGCCCGTTCCTTTAGATTTTCAACACTGCTCACAAAGCGGCTCTCATACTCGCGTCTGACTTACCCCCCGCGCAGACACATACTCTGACACGCGACGAGAGAGGAGCCGGGACTCGCCCGGATGAAGAAGCCTAAATCTGTCAACAGCCGCCGGAAGCACAAGGGGATGGGGAATCATGCCGATAACCTCGGTCTCAATGACCCTCCCGCCGCTCGCTTCGACACGTTCTTCAATGGCATCGAACACATCGTATGGGGACGTCGCCACAGGGTCTTCGAGGTTCATGGAGATTTGGAGCCGGTCGGTCTCGGAAAGTGCCAACCCCAACACCCGCAGGTGCTTGAACCCACCCTCGGACTCACGGAGCCCTCTGGCGATCGCCTTGAGGGCATACAAGGATATCCCCTCCACAAAGACGTTCCACGCCAGCAAAACACGACGCGCACCGACACAGGTAGCGCCCGCGCTCGGATGTGGCGTGCCCGGCCACTGAAGAGCGGCCAGGTCCGGCTCTCGGCCCGCCGGGAACCCCCCACGGAGCGCCTCGAACCCACCGCGTCTTATCGATGCGAGCGATCGGTCGGATCGCGACCGGGTCGTTCCGTAACGCGCTTCTCCGTACAGATAGACGGGTATCCCTTCGGCCGCCAGCCGGCCCGCTACCCGCCGCGCACTCTCTACCGCCAAGTCCATGGTGAGGTCGTGCAAAGGCACAAAAGGCAGCACATCCAGAGCACCGATCCTGGGATGAATACCCTGATGGGTTCGCAGGTCGATTCCGTCCATAGCGAACAGGGCGGCCGCTATTGAGGCGCCTTCGACACGCTCCGGATCTCCGATGAAGGTGACCACAGATCGATGGTGCTCGCGATCCGCGGTCCAATCGAGCACCTCGACGCCCTCTCGCCCGATGACCTGGAGCAGCTCCCGGATCCACCCGAGATCTCGCCCCTCGCTGAAGTTGGGCACTGCTTCTAGAACGGGCACCATACTTACATGATAGGTAGGGTCTAAACCTAATTGCAACGCCCCCGGCGGCGGCAGCCACCGGGGGCGAAGAACCCCAAGAAGGCTATTGAAGGAGTACTGCGGGCCGCGTCGCGCAAGCAGAGGTGCTCAGCCTGCGACCAGTTGCAGATTCCCTGCCTGGAGCTGGTACGCCCAGTCGAAGATCATGAGCTCGGCCCCGGCTTGGTCGGTCCCAAGCAAGGTCACTCGTACCGCTCCGTAGCGTGCCAGACCGTCACTCTCCACGACCCGCCACATGTAGGTGAACTCGGCCTCGATCGCGACCTCTACAGGGCTGTACCCCGATAGCGGCGCGGTCGTCCAGTCCTGGCACTGCGGGTCGGCGGCGACGCCGCACTTGAGTTCAGTGGTAAAGACACCCTCTGGGAATACTTCTGCCGAAGGCCCAGGGACGAGCCACCACCCCGACAGGTCTGCCTCGAGGCGAAGGTGCCTCGTGAGAGACCCCCCGGCCACGATCGGATCCAACTGATCGGATTCCGAAAAGCGGAAGCCGGATAGGGTCGGCTCATCCATAAAGGAGTAGACCAATTCTCCCGTGAAATCGGGTCGAGGCGTCCCCTGCCTACTGACACTGGTCCCACTCTCATGGCCAAAGAGGTCGACGGAGGACACCGCATAGCTGGAGGTCACACCGTTCTCCGCCAGAGCATCCAGAAAACCCGGTGAGTCCGATCCCCCAAGCAGGGTTTGGGTCGCACCCTCATCGGACAGGAGGTAGATGCGATATGCAGAAAAATCGCTATCTGAACGGGCGTTGTCATTCCAGCGGATGTAGTTGGTGTCGTCCAGAGCGACCACTTCCAAATCCGTAGGTACAGGTGGCGGAGTGAAGGACGGCACAGACACCCGGACGGTCCGGTCCGAATCGGTCTCCGCACCGGTATCAGGATCCAGAGCCGACACGAAGTAGTCGTAACTCACGTTGGACACGATGTTCGTGTCCGTGTATTCACAGTCTCCCGCGGAGCAACTCGTCACCTCCGCAATGAGCAAGAAAGACTCATCTCCGACCCGCTTGCCGAAGATCCGAAACGTCTCGCCATTCCAACCCGAGGAAAGGTCCCAGTACACAGTCACGGCCCGATTGTAGTAGGCGGCGTCAAGCCCAACGGGCGGAGCGGGGCCATCGACCGGGACCAGGATCGTATCGTTGTCGTCACAAGCCCCCAGCAGTACCGTCAGTAAAAGCACCCTTTTCCACATGATTCCCATTCCTCGCTGGCGTTCAGTGGGACCTATACTGGTCCGCGACAGCCTCGCATCTGCTACTCAATGCACAAGCGATACCAAACTTGGAGTCCGCATGAAACAAGGACTTTCAGTGGTGGGCATGGAGAAATCGTCCTCCACAGAGGACAACTCAAACTCCGCCGGAGACAGGAGAATTGGACTCCTTAGTGCGGTGCAAACGCTAGTACGGGTTGCGGAGGTCCGTGCTGCGTTGATCGTAGTCGAACTTCAACTGGCGGTTGTCGGTGAGAGAGACGTCGAAGTTAAAGGACCAGTTCCCGGTCACAGTTTGGCGGAAGCTGAAGTTCGCCTGCCATCGGTGCAGGTCTCTCGTCAGGCGAATCGTGTGGTCCCTGAAGCTGCGTTCTTCGATGTCGTACGAAGTCCGCCACACGAGGCCCCATTTCTCCGTCGGATTGAGACGGATCCCCATCTGAAGCAGTTGGCTAGCCGGCAGACCTGAATCTCGGTTACGGCGGAGGGAGTAGGAGAAGTTCGCGTTCCACTCCCTGCCGCCCCCCCGCTGAGCGGCTCGCTCAGGAGCCTGACCGACGACATCGTTCGACCCCGCTCCGGGGATGATCGACGACCCATCCGTGGGGCTGACATTACCCACGTTGTCGAGAAGCGGATCGAGGTCATCGATTTCCGCCAGCGCCGCCGCCGAATCCGCTTCGTTGGGACCGGCGACCGCGGATCGCACGTCTACACCGCGGCCGAAAAGGTGGCCGAGCGCCTGGATGACCCCAGAGCTGGAACTCACAGCGAAGGAAAGATTCAGTTGAGAAAGGAGCGGATCGAAGGTTCGGACATCCTCTCCGTCCCTGTCCTCCCTGCCGAAGAGGTCGTGTTCAATGGAGAGCTGAAGCCCGCGAAGGAAATCTGAACTGATCTGGTTCCTCAAACGGGTCGTGGTGAACCCCTCCAGGCGGTCGTTTTCCTTTCGTGCCCGAACGAAGTCGTACGTGACCACGCTGGTGTTGAGCGCCAACAGGTTGACTACCCTCGAGGGCGGGAGCCTCTGAGGGCCATCCAGGTCCAGTTGGTCCTCGCCAGTCGGCTCGACCGGTGTCTGTTGAAGGGCGAAGAGCGAGTCCGCCCTCGCATCTCGGATAGAGTCCGGCGCCAGGAGATCCTCGTCCAGATCCAGTCCAGTCTCCTCGTTCTCACCGATGTCGTCCTCGGCACCCTCTGCACGCTTCGCCTCGAACGTCTGGTTGAAGCCGATCGTGACGATGTTCCTCGCGAAGGCGTTCGCTAGCCCGAACACCGTCTCCTGAAGGTCGGTGGCCACTATTTTCGGCGCGTAACTGTAGGAGATCGACGGCGTAATCTTGTGCCGGATCGCTTCGAAGCCGGCGAGGCCGCCGTAGTATCCGTAGATGTCGCTCTTCAAGCGGGCCCCGAAGGAAAGACGCCGCGGTCCGAACACGAAACTCGACGCCTCGGGAATCTCGTTCGAACGCCTGGCGGCTCCCGAGATTTGCAGGCTGGGGGTAACCGTCGTGGTTCCGATCAGACGCTGTTGGTAGTTGAGGCTCGTGTTCCACGTAAGGTCCGCGGTTGAAAGATCGACCAACCCGGTGGGTAACGGACCGAGCGTGTCGCCGGGAAACGCGATCGCGGCTGGAAGGCCGAGGTCGGCCGTCTCCATGAGGGTCAACCCTTGTGACCACGACAATCCACCCAGGTTGATACCGCTGCTTATGCTGGAGGATGTCCGAACGTTGTCGGCCAGACCCCGGGCGAACGTGCTGTCGGCCTGAGGAGCCCGAACCACGGTGCTGCGCCGATACCTCGCACTTCCCGACCACGTCATGTTGTTGAAGAACCGGGCGCGGCCAGCTGGAGCCCTGAACAACGTGATCGTCTTCAGAGACAAGTTCGCAGACGGAAGCGTCATCTCCACACGGTCGTCGCTAAGGAATTGCCGGCGGTCGGCACTGACCGAGAGGTCCCCCCAATCAAATCGGCGCCTCACGCCACCCTCCGAGTTTATGGACTGCGTCACCTCCCTCGGATCGAACGAATTTTGCCTCACGAAGCTGGAGCTGGACGCATATCGCGCCGAGACGCGCACCGCCATGCGTTCGTCGACGGTCCAGCTGTGTCGAGTGTCAAAGGAGAGTTCGCGACCGCCATCGACTCTCCAGAAGCGCCTCACGTTCGCGGATCCGTCGAGGAACTTCTGCGTCACCCGATAGCGGAAAGCACCGGTGAGCGCCGTAAAATTGTCGCTCCACCAGTCCCCGGCGAGGGTGGCATCGGCATAGTCGTTGATGGCCCAGAAAAAGCCTACATTGGACACACGCCGCGTATGTCCTCGAGACGTACGCACAATGTCGTTGACGCCGAAGCGAGGCGTGAGAATGCCGCTGTGCCTCCCCGACTCCGTACTCTGAAGGATGAAGGGTAGCCAGAACACAGGCACGTCGTCGAAGTTGAGCGTCACATTTCGGGCGACGAACCAACTGCCGCCGATGGCCTTGAATTCTCGCGCAGCGAAGTGGTAATGGGGCTCGGTCTCCTCACAGGATGTGAAGTTGATGTCATGGCCGAAGACCGTATCCGGGAGGATGGCTGGAAGATCGCCATCCATGAGCCAGGTCGCGCCCTGAGACAAGCTCGTGTGAGCGTCGAATGCCGTCCCACGGTCGGCCCGGCGGTCGTAGATGATGTTCGAGCTCCGCACGGGCGGGTCACCAGGCCGCTCCGTCACCGTTTCGCCGGCCGTCCAGACGAGCGAATCGGCGAGGTTGATGGTGTCCAACGCCGTTACGGTCATCCCATCCTGGCTCAGCTCGGCGGGCCTGTTTTCGGCGCCGACGAGCGTCATGCGCTGAGTCTCCACATCGAACCGCGCCTCCTCACCGGAGTATCGGGACACCGAATAGCCGGGCAACCCAAGCAGGGCGGCCATGAACGAGTCAGCCGCTGGCGGCTGAGATATTGGTGCCGCACGAGCCGGCAAAGCCGTCGAGTCGGGTACGAAGAGAGTGGAGTCCACGCCCGGTGGTCTGGAGAGGCTGTTCAACCGCTCGAGCACGCGAATTCGAGCCGAATCGACCTCCTCCTCGGGCTGGTCCCGGACCTGTGCAGCCGCGGGGGCGGACCATCCGAGCACGAGGACGGCCAGGCCACACCCGACTACCCACGGTCCGAGGCGACGGTGGGGCAGCGCCCCCGATCTCATTCGGCCTCTACCGATCCGTCCGGCGGGTCCCCTCCGATGGTCCGCGCCCGGCGCCGGCGCCCAGTGATCACGACCGAAAGGAGGATGCTGAATTCGTACAGAGCGACCATCGGAACCATCATCGCGGCCGTCACCGTGAAGACGTCACCCGGGCTGAGAAGGGCGGCCAAAATGGTGATGATAACGATCGCGTGACGCCTCTTCGTTCGCAGAAACACAGGCGTGACTAGCCCCAGCGCGGACAGGATCATGATGACCACCGGCAGCTCGAACAGGACACCGAACGCCATGAGCAGCTTCGTGACGAAGCCGAAGTATTCGCCCGCCCGCAGCATCGGGTCGAAGTACTCCGTTCCGAAAAACAAGAGGAACCGGAGCGTCATCGGAAGTGCCATGTAGTACGAAATCAGCACACCGCCGGCGAAGAGGAACACTCCCAAACAAAGGGCTGGGATGATGGCCCTCTTCTCATGCCGTTCGAGCGCCGGAGACAGGAACGCCCAGATCTGGTAGACGAGAATCGGCGAGGCGAGAACCAACCCAGTCAGGATCCCGATCCTCAGGAGGAGGAAGAACGGCTCCGTTGGCGAAAGGAAAACGAGCCTCTCCTCGACTCCCATCACGTCGTAGAACGGACTGATGAGAATTTCGAGCACCCCAAACTGTAACACCAGCACGTAGCCCACTACGCTCCCGACGACGGCCGCCAGAAGACCCCACAGGATCCGCCAGCGGAGTTCCTCCAGGTGGTCCAGAAACGGCATCTCGCCGCGGGAGTTCCGGGTCAGTATCGCCATTCTGGGTGAGCCCGCGCCCTAGAGGCCTGTTGAAGAAGTGGGGCTGGCTGGGTTGGGAGCGCCACGCAGCGGAGTGATCGAATTCGGTGGAAAGATCAGAGTGGGAGCTCCTCTTGGTTCCTGGCCGAGCCCTGACGCCGTTCTTCCGCGTTCAGGTCGTGTACCATGTCTTGGAACTCACCGATGTCCTGGAAGTTCCGGTAGACGGAGGCGAAACGCACGTAGGCCACTCGGTCCAACGGGCCGAGATGCTCCATGACGATTTCGCCGATGATGGCACTGGAAACCTCGAAGCTAGCGGTCCTTGTCAGGTTCTCTTCGACCGCGCCCACGACCGCGTCGATGTCGGCTTCGGTTACCGGCCTTTTCGCACACGCGATCGCAACACTTCGTAGGAGCTTGGTCCGGTCGAAATCCTCTCCGCTCCCGTCACGTTTGGCTACGCGCAGGGGGCGCTCTTCGACGTGTTCGTAGGTGGTGAAACGGGCCGCGCACACGGCGCATTCCCTGCGGCGCCGGACCGCACGTCCGCCCCGGCTACCGCGGGTGTCGACTACGCGGTTCTCCGTGGCGTCACACTTCGGACAGCGCATCAGGCATGGGGCCGGACCTCAGCGGATGTCTTCCAGTAGGTCCCGCGCAAGGTCCGCCGGGCCACTGTCGGGATAGGTGTTGACCACGCGCTCGAGATAGGTCCTGGCCATTGCGACGTCTTCCTGGAGTACGTAGATGAGGCCAATCCGGTACAGGGCCACCGGAACATGGTCCGCCGTCGGATACAACTGGGCAACCCGGAGAAATTCCTCAATCGCCTCGTCGAGCCGATTTTCCTGAAAGAGGATGTCCCCAAGATGGAACTGAGCCGAGGCGGCCAAACGATGATCTGGATAGTCCCCAAGGAATCTGCTGAAGGCCATCCGTGCAGTGTTGAGCGAACCACGATTGAACTGCACAACCGCCGCCTCGTACGTTTCGGCGGCGGCTGGGCCCCCACCAGGGCGCCCGAGTAGAGCACGAAGCGAATCGGGATCGGCACGCTGAGGTAAGGTCGTCACCCGCGCCCCCCCGGCCTGGAGTCGCTCAGACAACAAGACCACCGAGCGCTGAATCTGTCCGGTCAACTCGGTCAATTGGGACAACTGGGTTTGGATATCCCGAAGCTCCCGTGCAATCCCGCCACGTGTGTCCACGACCATCTCGGACTGAATCTCGGACTGGATTTCCAGCGAATCCTGGAGGGCCTGAATGTCGGCGGAGAGCTCTCGTAACTGGGCCTCCTGCCGAGCCGCTTGCCCGGCCATGTCATCTTGGAGACGCCGCAGGTCCCCCTTCATGGCACACCCTGCGGAGAGGAGCAACGTCGTGGTAACGAAAAAGACCCCTCCCCCACGGCTCCAGCCACGCCGGAGCGCGACTGACGTGCCAGAGGGAGGGGTCATGCTCATCCTGTCCCCAACTGGAGGTTCCCGCTGTTCTTAATCGTCCTCGCTGGTCACGATCTGACCACCCGTGATCACGAACTCGACCCGACGGTTCTGAGCCCAGGCCGCCTCGTCCATCCGATTGACAGCAGGCCGCTCTTCCCCGAACGAGGTCGTGGTGAACACATTCGCCGAAATCCCGAAGCCCGAGAGGAACTCCTGCACACTCTGGGCTCGCCGGCTTCCGAGCGCGAGGTTGTACTCCGTCGAGCCCCGCTCGTCGGCGTGTCCCTCCAGGCGGAGGCGAATCGTCGGGCTGGCACGCAGGATCGATAGCTTCGTACGTAGGATCCGCTCCGCCGCCGCGGTAATGCCCGATTCATCGTAGTCGAACAGGACCACCGCTTCGAGCGTCCTCCGTGCATCGTCCTGCTCCCGGGTCATGCGGTCCTGCTCACGGCGCTGAGCATCCCGCTCGGCTTGCGTGCGCGCCGCCTCCGCAGCCCTGGCCGCTGCAATCGAATCATTACGCGCGTCGATCTCGGCCTGAGTCGGTCCGCCGGGCCCGGGTGGCGGCGGCGGCGTCGAGCCCCCACATGCGCTGAGAACGAGCGTGGCGGCGATAGCTGGTATGAAAAGATGTTTGATCCGCATCCTCAGTCCTGTCGGTGTATGGTCAGGAGGCTTACCGGACTCGGCAAGCCTGTCGGTGAAACGCTTGTTCCCCATACGCACTGTGGCCAGCATAAGGGTGGAACCAACATAAGGCATATACGCCATTAAGCACCATCGCGCAATAACTTGGGCCCGCGCATTCTAGAGGCTATCCCATCCCAAAGGCGGCGACCAATCGGGTAACCGGACGTCGATCCCCCGCAAGAGCATCCGATAGGTGCCGGTGGCCGTATCGACCACCATCAGTCCGGTACCCCAGTCCCGGCGCCCGACGAACACGAGATGGCGTCCGTCGGGAGCCCAACTCGGATCCTCATTGTTCCCCTCCCAGGTAAGCTGCCTCAGGCGGCGCCCACGGTCGGAGACGTCCGCAACCAGGATGTTGTATTGCCCTCTCCGGCCTACGCGCCCATGAAAGGCCACGTGATCACCCACGGGCGCCCAATCAGGAGACGTATAATAACCCTCCCGGCCGTGCAGATAGGGGGAAACGAGGTCCGCCTCTCCTCCCGTAGCCGGCATCACGTAGATCTGTGGAAATGGAGTGCCCAGACGGTTGGAGTTGAACGCGATCCAGCGCCCATCCGGAGAATAAGTCGGCGAGATGTCGTCCCACCGTCCGCCGCTCAGATGTGTGAGACAGCAGGTTCGCTCCCAATCGTAGAAGAAAATTCCGCTCCGGCTGCCACCGGTGATCGAAAAAGCCAGATCACGGCCATTAGGGTTATAGGTCGGCGTGTTGTGGTCGCCGGTTCGTCCCGCGTCGAGCGATTTTTCGACCAAGGTCTCGAGGTCCAACTCGTAGATTCGAGGCAATCCGGTCCCCTTGCGGGACGAGTAGGCGATATGTGTCCCGTCCGGTGACCAGGTGGGAGACATCGTAAGGTCATTGTAATGGGTGAGCCGCCTGAAGTTCTCACCGTCCGAGTCGATCACGTACAAGTCCTGATTGTTATCCTCCGTTCTGCGTGAGAAGACGATCCGGCTCGCCGCCATCCCGGGCTCGTTGTAGATCCATTCGATGATCGCGTCCGCGGCGATATGTGCGGCCATTCGGAAACCGTCGTCACCGGAGTCCGGGACTGGAAAGCGGCCGCGTTCACGGATTTCGCCATAGACCACATCGTGGAGTTCCAGCACCAGCACGAACCCCGAACCAGCCCCCTCCAGGGAGCCCGACACCAACCATACGGCTCCAAGCTGATCCCAAAGCTGATAGTCGATCTCCTCGGCAACCAAGGAGGCAGGGAGAGAATCCATGACCTCGAACCGGTCGCTGTAGCGGAGGTCCCTGGCGATAATCGCCTCGACCCGGGGGGCCAACGACTCTCCTCCCAGACGGCCCAAGAAGGGCTGCACGGCCAGGGCGGGCTGAAATTCCGCTTCGTACAGCAACCCTAACGTCACACCCGGAATCGAGTCCTGCTGCGCCGTAAGGGGGCTCATCCACAACAGGGGGACCAACGCCACTCCCACAAGCGATCTCAGCATGCGCCTACCCTCTCTCCCGAATGTGAGCATCCTTAGTCCCTCACCTTTGATCCGTTCCTGATCTGACGCCTTCCTGATCCAGATGCTTTCCTCATCCCTGATACGTTCCTCATTCCTCGGAATCGGTGCCACCCCCAGATCGAGGTTCGAAATAAAAGACGACCGGGAGTCGATCGAAGGGAAGATCCTCCGGCAACGGACCCAATCGGCCCTGGCCGCCGGCACACTCCGCCGCCCCCATCGCCTCAATGTCGAACGCTATGCTCCGCGACGGCTCCAGGATATCAACCTCGGACACCGAGCCGTCCCCATTGATCACGAAATAGACCCTCGCGCGCAAGTCGTCTTCTCCCCGCCACCGGAAGCACCGCTGCATCTGTCGAAGGATGTTGTTGTAGTACTCCGGATAATCTCTTCGGACGCCTTCCATCCGAATGTTGAGGTCCTCTCCCGGCGTCTCGACATCCGGATCCGGATTGGGGCTGGCCAGTGGCTCCACATCATCCACCAGTTCAACGTCGGGTGGAGCGACCGTCTGTTCAGGCGCAGAAGGCTCTTCGGCGGCAACCTCCTCCTCGATGACCGTGGGAGCAATTTCCTCCTGCGGCTCGGGTATCGGGTCGAGGGGCGTCTCGATGACCAACTCCTGGGGGGGAGGCGTCGTCTGCTCACCGAGCTCAGCTGCCGGAGGAGAGATCAACTCGATCTCAAACGTGATGAAGTCGGGGGCCTGGGGAGGCACCGCCGAGGTCCACCACGCCAGAAGGATCGCGGCAGTGTGAACGAAAGCGGACCCGATGACGGGGCCCTTCCCGAGCGTCTGGCGCGGTTCGCGCCTCGGAACGGCTTCGGGGTCGGGCATACCGTGACTACCTCTCCGACCTCTGCTCTGCGACCACTGCGAAGGGGATCCCGCTCGCCCTGATGGCGGACATCACGTCGACGCCCGCACCCCAACTGGCTAGTGAGTCGCCCTTGAACCAGACTTTGTCGACCGTTCCACCCGACACGATCTGTCCGAAGGACGCTTCGAATTCCGTCCGGTCCATAGGCGTCTCACCCACGTACACTATCCCGTCGCGGTCCAGGGAGACGATCAGCGTGTTGTCGTCGGCGATAAGTGCCGATACGTCGGTTTCGGGAACCGCCACTTCGATGCCCCCCTGGAGGATCGGCGCGGTGATGATGAAGATGATGAGCAATGTAAACGCCACATCGACCATGCTCGTGACGTTGATTTCGGCTACCGGTTGGAGGTCCCGCCCTCCCCCGCGCGACCCGATCATACGCGCCCCTCCCGAGCCAGCGTGCCGATGAACTCGCTCGAGAAACCCTCGAGCTCGCCGCTGACCAAGTTCAGCCCCGAGAGAAAGTGGTTATAGGCGATGATCGCGGGCATCGCCACGACGAGCCCGGCGACCGTGGTGACAAGAGCCGCGGCGACGCCAGGGGCCACTGCAGTGATGTTCGTCGAGCCGGATGCCGCGATTCCAAGGAACGTGTTCGTGATGCCAAGGACGGTCCCCATGAGACCCATGAGTGGCGCGACCGAACCCAGGACGGCCAACCACACGAGCCCTACCGCGAGTGCGTCGCGCTCCTCCGCTTCCTCCTTCTCCAGAACCAGTTTGAGCACCTGCAACTGGGTCAGGGAAAGCCCTTCGCTCGGAGCGGCCCCCTCACGGAGAGAGCCCGGTCGCAGTTCGCTGAAAAAGTTCATCCCCCCACGGAAAACACGCCCGTAGGGAGATTCCGGGAGCAACAGAACGGCTTTATAGGCTTCCGCCAGGCCGGTCGCTCGCTCCATTTTCTCTAGGAATCGGTCGCCTTGACGCCGAACGGCCCTGAACTGCTGGGCCTTCCAGAAAATGAGGATCCATGAAGTGAGCGACGAAAAGGCCAGGATGATGAGGACCACTCTGGTTGCCAGCGTCCCACCGAACAGCATATCCCACCCGCTCGTTGGCGCACCGGTCTGGGCAAGGATCGTCGAAAGCCCCATTCAAGCTCCGATCTTCTGATTCGCAATGAAGTGAAACGTATCCCGGAGACCATCCTTGAGGGTATGCCGGGCCGACCATCCACGCTCGGCGAACCGAGACACATCAAGCGTACTGTGCCGCAACTCTCCCGCTCGCGGTTCGCGGTAGACCCGGCCCGGACGATCCTCGGCGATGCTCTCCAGGACATCCGCAAGCCGATTCACGCTGGTCCCCACTCCCGTGCCAACGTTGAAAGCCACCGCATCGATATTCGGTGCGGGTTTCAACACCATTTCGGATGCGAGGAGGTTCGCGCTCACCACATCCTTCACGTACACGTAGTCTCGGGTCTGTTCGCCGTCGCCGAAGATAGTGAGTTCTTCTCCCGACTGCAGCCGGTCGCAAAAAATCGCCACAACACCGGCCTCCCCATGCGGATCCTGCCGAGGTCCAAAAACGTTGGCATACCGCAGCGCCACGTACTCGAGGCCATGGACCACCCGGTAGTAGTGCAGATAGTACTCCACGGAGAGCTTCGTGACACCGTAGGGGGAGAGCGGCTGTTTGGGCGCGCCCTCCGGCGTGGGAATTTCCTCTGGCTCGCCGTAGACGACCCCGCCGCTCGAGACGTACACGATCCTCCGCGTGCCGGTCTCCCGGGCACCCTCGAGTACATTGAGCATTCCGAGGACGTTGATCGATGCATCCCGGGCGGGATCTGCAACGGATGTACGAACGTCGATCTGGGCCGCATGTAGGCTCACCAAATCGAACCCCACGTCGCGGAACAGGCCACGCAAAGCCGGATCCTCGATTCCTGTCTCGACGAACTCGGCCTTCGAGTTGACGTTCGCCAGACAGCCGCTCGACAGGTCGTCGACCACCCACACGCGGTCGCCCCGCTCGAGATAGGCGTCGACCACATGGCTACCTATGAATCCGGCGCCCCCCGTTACGAGAACCTTTTGGGTGGCATCACTCATCTACGAGAACGCTTCGAGGCGCATCACTCATCGTTCGCTCGCGGTAGATCCATTTCGATGCCTTCGACCTCCTCGTCATCGCCCGGCCCCGACCCCTCGGAGCGGTCTCCTTCTACCGCTTCAAGGTCATGCAAGTACCGGACCGCATCGATGAACTCGACGCCCCGGCCGTTGCCTGCACCTTCCTTCAAGCGCTTTGTGGGGTCGTGCAGAAGCTTGTTGAGAAGTTGCTTCGAAAAGGCCTCGACAAGGTCTCGATCGTCTGCGGAGAGGTGCGAGAGCTTTTGCCAGAGGCGGTCCAGTTCCCCCTGGCGCACGTCGTCCCAGCGCCCCCGCAGACTCCGAATCACAGGGACTACGCCTCTAGCTCCGTACCAATGGAGAAAGTCCCGGGCGTATTCCTCGACGATGGCCTCCGCCTCGGGAACGGACCTCCGGCGCTTGAGCAGGTTGTCGTCCAATATCTCGTGAAGGTGGTCCACATTGTACAGGAATACGTTCGCCTCATTGCCGACCTCAGGCTCCACATCGCGCGGAATCGCCAGGTCGAGAATGAGTAGCGGGGCGCTTTGACTACCCTCCCTGGCATGGCGAAAGCCGTCTCCGGTCACCAAGGGGTGGGGGGCGGCAGTGGACGCGATCAGGATGTCAGTCTTGGCCAACTCGAATGGCATCTCGTCGAAGTGCACCGCGCGCCCTGAAAGTCTACTCGCGAGTTCAGAAGCCCGCTCATAGGTCCGGTTGGAAACGACGAGCCCCCGGATGCCGTCCCGCCCGAGCGCCTCCACCACCAACTCTGCGGTGGAGCCGGCTCCTAGGATCATGACCTGGCGGCCCTCGAGGCCTCCGAAGATCTTGCGCGCCAACTCCACGGCAACAGACGCCACGGACGCCGCGCCTTCTCCGATCGGCGTCGTGGAACGGATACGTCCTCCCACGGACAGGGCCGATTGGAAGAGTCTGTGTAGAACGGGTCCGGCCAGCGCTGGCGTAGCCGGACTCCGTCCCACCAACTCGTAAGCGTCCTTGACCTGTCCTTGGATCTCGGCCTCACCGAGGACCAGGGAGTCCAATCCCCCGGCTACGCGATAGAGGTGGCGGACCGATGCCTCGCCATCGTGGCGGTAGAGATATTGTCTCGTTCCGCCAACCACTTCGCCCGCTTTCTCAGAGAGAACTCGCTCCGCCGCCTCCTGTACGCGCTCGCTTCCCCCTGGACACACGTAGATCTCTGTACGGTTGCAGGTAGAGAGGAGTACGGCCTCTTGAACTTCGAATCCAGCACGGAGCCCGCTGAGTACCGCCTCGGCCTCCGTCGGGGCGAACGCGAAACGCTCCCTGATTTCGACAGGCGCAGTGAGGTGGCTCACGCCAACGACGGAGACCGGGCTCAAAGGAAGAATCCCCCCTGAGAACTCACCAGGCGAAGCCCGAGGTAGGAAACGACAATCACTGAAAACCCGACCACGCTCGCCAGAGCGCTCCTTCGCTCTTTCACCCCACCGCCGGCTCGAACTCCAAGGGCGGCGACGAAGATGAGCCAGGACATAATCGCCCAGAAAACCTTCGCGTTCCACAGGTCGGACGATTGCCCAAAGTTGATGGTCCACAACCACGCGAGAACGAGGCCGAGTGTAAAGGTGGTGAACCCGGCCACCAACCCGGTCCGGCCCAGACGGTCGAGCGTAGTGAGAGGAGGTGTGAACTGGAACAGGCGTCCCATCCTCTTTGTGTTGAGCTCGTGAAGCTGAACGAGGTAGAGCAACCCCGATGCGAAAGCTACGGCCAATCCGCCTAGGCCGGCGAAGGCCAAGGTGACATGGAAAGCGAACCAAGCCCCTTCCCAGTCCAGCTGCTCGGGGCCCGGCTCGATCCCCAACGAAACCGCAAAGGTCTCGAGTAGAATTACAACGGGGACGAGGACGATGCCGACACGGCGCCCTTCGCCCAGACCGAGGGTGGCCACCAAACCGATGCCGATGATGAGGGCGACAGTGGAGAGGGAGGGAGCGAGCCCGTTGAGCGGAAGCTGACCGTACTCCGCGGTGAAGCGGGCTAGCGCCAAAGCATGTACTGCGACGCCCGCGGCGGCCAAAACAAACGCGATCATGGGGCCGCGTCCGCGCCCTCCGCTCAGGAGAGAGCGGAACCACAGAATCAGTGATCCGATGTAGAGAAGAAGAGCGACTGCGTGCGTCAACGGAAGCCCATCGTGTGGATGCCTCGGCTACTACCTCATCTTCCGGTCCAGGTATACGGCGGTGCCTTCCTGGAACACAGCTCCCTCTACTGTAACGATTTCGGCCGAGGACGTCTCTTCTTCGGTCAACACGACCCTCAGGCGTCCAATAACCTGCTCCGTCGACCCATCTCCGTAAAACGCCACGTATTCGTCTCCGATGTCAAGGCCGTCCAGTGAGCCCTTGTCCAGGATCGTCACTTGTCTCAATCCATACAGTTGGTGGACCTCTCCGAATTCGACGACGGTGGCCTCAGTCCGGTTCGTGACCATTGCGGGGTATTCGCCCGGCCTCAAATCGAAGACCGGTGCCGGGCGTACAAGGTCGCCCACCTTAACAAGCCCGTAGGCTTCCAGGACCAGGCCCTCGACGACGTTAGGTGCGACCCGCGTTACGGACATCACACCCATCGGGCGTAGTATGACGCCGAGCTCTCGGTTTACGCGAGCCGGGCGGAAGATCTGCAGGGCGTCCCCCAGACTCGGGCGGAAGCCCGGCTCCAGATCCAGTCGCACCCAGGTATAGGGAAAAGCCGTTCGGGCATCACCTTCCTGCACGAACGACTCGATCTTCCCGTCGAATTCGACTTCCTCCACGAGCATCGGGCCGAGCCACTCGGCCGACCAAGTCGAGTTCCGCGACACCCAAGGATAATCCACCGCCGCCGCCAGAACGGTCGAGGAGCTTGATGGGTCCCGATAGAATCTAGACCGTCGGTCCCGCTCTGAGTTCTCGCGGGTTCTTACGGGGCGTGGCACCGGCTCGACTGTGGGCGGCGGAACCACCGTCACGTCTCCGACGACCGCCGGCTGCGTCAGGTCCGGGTTCTGAAGGTCGATGCCCACCGTGTCCTCAGCCGCACCCGGCACGTCCCCTTCCGCCACTAGCGGCCCGGCAACGCCCGAAATCACGAACTCGACCCGACGGTTTTGAGCCCAAGCCTCAGCATCGCTCCGATTGAGTAAAGGCCGTTCCTCCCCGAACGAGGTCGTCGTGAGCCGATCCGCCGAAATCCCGAGGCCGATGAGGAA
>Ga0114996_10003737_pt1 | contig 18701 bp, 14 predicted proteins | sample ArcticOcean_MG_C_4_FD_87039 | JGI IMG/M metagenome (GOLD analysis project Ga0114996, IMG submission 87039) | Marine microbial communities from western Arctic Ocean - ArcticOcean_MG_CB4_134 | ecosystem: Environmental > Aquatic > Marine > Oceanic | place: Arctic Ocean: Canada Basin | collected...
GCATGAAGCCGTAATCAGTGGGCACAACTTCCGCCAGCCCGTCGTCGTTACCGGCTGGCAACTACCGTTCAGAACTGGAAACAGCATTGGCTATCAGACCCACCGCCGCACAGGATTTGTACAGTTTGTACTCATCTACTAACTAGCACACTCACAAGCTCGGAGTCAACGTCTCGATGCTTCGAACTGGGGGCTTTGAACTTGGGAGCGTCTGGGCGATAGGCCGGGTGCTCGACGAATTGCTGGTGTCGTAGAGATGTGTCGTATTCTCACGCCGACACTGCGATTCACGCTAGGAGTCTGTCTCACCGAACGAAAAACGCCCTCCGCGGGTACTGCATATAGGGCGACAAGAACTCGATTGATCTACTTGTGGCCCCAGAATGTGGCACCAGAAAATGTGGTATCCAAAGGTTTCCGCTGGATAGACCCCTAGTCGCCCGCCGCCCGAAAGGACTGCCCCGCGGAAGCTTGACTCACCAAAGCTCCGGCCAGCTCGTTGAAGTTCGAGCGGGTAATCAGCACAAAACCCTGAGACAGTGACGAATAGCGCGAAATGGTTCGCCGCAGCGCCTCGCTGGGCACTTCGGCGCCGGCTATCCACAACCGTTTCGTTTCGTCGATACAGAAGGGAATCACGCCCAAGTGGTTCGCCGTTGTCCAGGGGATCACGTTGAGCGCTTCGGGTTCAACGTCTTGTGGGCCGAGCCGCCGAAACGTCAAGCCTCGCTGCGAGCCGAGTGCCTTTTGAATCTGTGCTTCGCCAAGCACCCCTTTGCGGACCAGATATTCGCCGATTCGTTCGCTGCCTTCGATTCCGGCTAGGGCCTCCTCGACGTGCCTCGGCTCGATCTCCCTGGCCGCAACGAGGATTTCACCGAGCCGCCGTGTGTGGGCCGTCAGCGCGTCCCCGCTGGGGTAGGAATGTTCCGTCTTGCTCCAGGTCAAGGGTTGCTTTCTCAAGCTGGCGGCCGCGAACTTGACCAGGGCTCCCACCGTCGAACAACAGTTGATTACGTTGGAAAAAGGAGCTCGCAGAGGCGTGGCGAGAGCGTGGCGCCAACCGTAGACGCTCCACCCGAAGACCCCGCGGACCACTTGCCGCCACAACAACAGAAACACATTGGCCAGCAGCAGCCATGCCAGCATCGTCGAGACGGCAGCGAACATGCCGAGATGCCAATCGCCGTCACTGAGCCGGGCCCAAGCCAGGCGTCCCACGGCGTAGAAGAAAACCAGGTTCGCCAGCAAGGCCGCGGGATGATTCACCAGGCCCTTGCGGTCCCGCCACAGCCAGTAGATCTGGCCCGTGCCTGCGTTCCAGCCGAAACGCTGCCAGGACTGCAACGCTATACCGATCGCCCAGCGCGATCGCTGCCGAATTGCCTGCCTGACCGTACGCGGGAAATAGGCGCGGGTGGCTTCGTTCGCGAACGTTGTGCTGGAGCCAGCGGTTTGGGGGCTCTGCTCCTGTTGGGCTGAAAAGTAACCGTCCGGCACGACGAACAGTTGCGAGTAGCCTAATTTGTGTACCTGCAGACCGACGAAATAGTCCTCGGTCAGACTTCGCGAGTCGAACGGCTCGCCATCGTTTAGCTCGGCCAACCGCTCGATCACCTCGCGCCGATACGCTGTCCCCACACCGGCCGAAGGAATGAATCCGCCCAGGCGTGAGCGAACAAACAGCTCTTTGAGGTGAAACTCGGCGAACTCGTCACAATAGGTGCCGTGCGCCAGGCTCCGGACGGGGGTCTTGAGGGGCAGAACCGGGAACTGGATCATGCCGTGGCGGTCAATCTCTTGATTCGCCCGTTTCAGGGCCAGACGCGGGATCAGGTCTTCGGCATCGTGTTGTTGAATGATCTCGTACGGCTCGCCCGTCCGTTCTTCATGGTGACGAATCCCGCGCACAATCCAGTTCAAGCAATCGGCTTTCGTGGTGGGTCCATCATGTGCGCAAACGACATGCCGAACCCTCGGGCTCTTCTTCGCCGAAGCCGCCACTTTGGCAATCGTCGCCGGGTCGTTCGGGTAGACTCCCAGCCAAAAGTCGTAATTCTCGTAGTCGATCTCGGATAAGTTATGGTCGAGCATCTGCTCGATCACTTCGTGTTCCTGCCAGCAGGGAATCATCAGAGCGATCTTGCGCTGTGGACGATCGGGGAATTGCCCCAGGGCTCGGGTGGGGGGCGAGGTGCGTCCGCGGCGGTCGCTTAGACGCAAGTAGAGGTAGGAGATATCGAGGAAAAGGTCATCTAGACCACTGATGAAGACCCAGACGGCGAGCGGCGCCAGGACCTCGGCGATAAGCCGGTCCAGCCAGATCATTGAGGGGACGAGTCGTTGTCGCTCGCCGAGGGTTCATTATATCACTAATGAACCATAATAATTATCAATTGATAAATAAATTATGATCGATTGCCGGGAATTCAGCGAGGCGATGGCGTCACTTCAATCCGGCCTTCGCCAATTCCAGGCGCAAGCGCTTTTCCCGGTGAACACCAACCAGATAGGCCGAGATGTTGCCGTCGGGGCCGATCACGATCGTTGTCGGCAGCGACTGGACAGAGTAGTCGATAGCCACTTGATCTCCGGCGTCGACCAAAGAAGGAAAGCTATAGCCATGCTCGGCAAAGAAGCGAGCGGCGAGCGCTCCCGGCTCACTGTTGACACCGAGAACGACCAATCCCTTCCCTGAAAACTCGCGGTGCAGGGCTTCGATATAAGGCAGGTCAATGCGGCAGGGCCTGCACCAGGTTGCCCAAAAATTGAGCAGCACAACTTTCCCTCGCAGCTCCTCAAGCCGAAATGTTTCGCCCGAGAGATCGTTCCGAGTGAAATCCTTCGCCGCTGTCCCCACCCTGCGTGAGATCGCTGCCTGGGTCGGGCCGAAGGCCTCGACCAACTCCGCGCTCTTGGGTGGCGTGAAATCGAAAGTTCCGGCGGGCGGGCGAGCGTTGACGATCAATTTCTGGAATGAGATCGTTTGCGTCACTTCAACCCGTTTGCCGATATTTGGAGGGATCATGCTGGCGACCGAGACTTCCCGTACGACGATGCCGCGGGGCTGGTCGATCCAGAACGTGCGACGAATACTCCCTTGGGACGTTCCCGGTGGCGTCTTGTATTCCGCCTCGACGACCACGTAGTTCACTTTGCCGCGCGGTTCGTCGGCGGACTTCACTCCGGATTTCACTTCGGTGATGCGCGCGCGCTCCAAGCGGTCGGCGACGCCGCTGTAGCGTTGCACGTAGCGGGAAGCGGATTTGTGAATGTCGAAGGGTTGACCGTTGCTCCGGGCGGAATTTGCCGGCGCGAAAGGATTCCGCCCGCGCTTGATATACTGCCGCGTTTTCGGAACATAGAACCAGCTTGTCTCGCCATCGAAAATGGACAGGCTGTCGTTGGTTTTGTCGGTGAGCTGCATGCGTGCGCGGCCGGAGGAGTCAGCGGCGACAACATATTCCGACTCGGTTCGCCGGTCGAGGTTTTCCGAGTGAGTGCGGGTTTGTTCGGTAGCCGTGAAGTAGAACTGGCTGAGGCCTTTGTAGGTCTCGGCCACGCGCCGCAGAAGGGCTTCGGCTGTTTGGTCGCCGACCGGGGCTGCGCCGTCTTGCGCGAGGGCGAGTGCACAGAAGAGGGCCGCGAGCGGGAGCAGAGCGGTCAGTCGTTTGCAGGGATTCTTCATGCCGGTGGGATACGAATCGATGCCACGGTCTAAGAATTCATGATAGTCATACCCGGCGGGGGCTTGGGGAAGTTTTCTGAAGTAGACCGCGGGTTGACACCCGCGGCTCTGAGTGGCGCTAGGCAGCCTGGGAGGGCGTTGGCCTTACTCAATCGGCCCGCGCTCGATGTCAGACTGGTTGATCCAGTTCGCGGTATCCGCTTCTCCGTTCATGGACCGCTCGTAGAAGTTTCGCCACTTCTCAAGTGCATTCGGATATTCGTCGAAAACGTGCCCTTGGCCAAGCACTCGCGGGTCCTGCTGATCGCGAAGTTCGGTCAGCAACTGCTGCTTGAGAGCCGCTTTCGCGGTCGCCTGCTCCTCGCTGCCGGCCAGGTTGTTCATGCATTCCGGATCATTCGCGATGTCGTACATTTCCTCATCGGGACGCTTGCCGAACGAGAGCCGCCAAAAAGGCTGCGTCGGTCTGTTGGTTCCCGATTGAGTCCGCGACTGCAGGATCTCGGTCTTCGTCGGACTACCGTCGCAGTTGAGATAACCGGTTTCGGGATTACCCGCCGGCCAGCGCGAGGGCTCGTAGTTGCGCAGATAGAGCAAGCCTCCTTTCTTGACGATTCCGCGAATTGGATAGCCCCAGTCATGGGGCCGCCCGATGTCGTGGCGTTCTTTTCCAATGAGCACGTGGTCGCGTTCGGGGTTCACCTGCCCGGACTTCGAAGAATAGAGAATGTCTGTCAGACTTCTGCCGGGTGACGCTTGCATCCCAGTGGCGTTCCAGTCCAGTCCGGCCAGCTCGATGAAAGTCGGCGCGAAGTCGATGAAACTAACGAAGTCGTCGACGATCCGCCCTGGAGATTCGAGGCCCTGTTTCCACATGATGGCCAGCGGCAGGTGGTTCGAGAGTTCATACTCCTGACCCTTGATTCTCGGGAACGGCATTCCGTTGTCGGCGGTGACGAGGACCAGAGTATTGTCGAGTTCTCCGCGCTCTTCAAGCGCCCGCAGCATTCGCGCCAGGTGTTGGTCGAAGTGCTCGATCTCGAAAGCGTAGTCGAGCATGTCGTTTCGGATGATCTCGTTATCCGGCCAGAATTGCGGCACTTGGTCGATGTCGGCCAGCTCCTTGCCTCCCTTGGCAACTCCAGAGCCGTATTCATAGCGGCGATGAGGCTCGCGGCCGCCATACCAGAAAGCCCAGGCGGCCCCGTCGGGCTTGGCCTTCAAGAAGTCGTTGAAATTGGCGGCGTAGTCGGTTTTCGGAATTCCCTCCGTCGGCGGCGCGGTCTCTCTTTCGTCAAAGGCCGTGCCGGCTAACGCGCGCGGATTGCCGTCGGCGTCCTGGGCCACGCCGGGGGCCCACCCCTTGGCTGTCTTTCCCACGAAGTAGCCGGCCTCGGCCAGCGCCTCGACGTAGGTCTTGAACTCCAGCGGGAAGAACGGCATGTGATTGGCCGCTTCTTTCAACTGCCAAGAATTTCGCCCAGTCAGGATGGAAGCTCGCGACGGAGCGCACTTGGCGTTCGGCGTGTAGGCGCTAGTAAACAAGACGCCCTCGCGGGCGACCCGGTCGAAAGCCGGCGTTTTGACCCACTTCGTCCCGTAAGCTCCCATGTGCGGGTAGGAGGCGTCGTCGGCGATGCAGAACAGAATGTTCGGCCGCTGCGTGGGGTCTAAATCGGGTTCGCCCGAGCAGGCGCTTAGGATGAGGATGGTGGCAATGACTACCGTGGCAGAAGCGTGATGAACTCTCATGACGAGTTGATCTACTGTTTGCAAGCCAGACCCTCGTCGATTATCGCAGAAAATCCGAGCCGATCTGACAGAGGCGTGGACGGAAGTCCGCGGCCTCGAGTTTGGCGTTTGACTAGATAATCCCCACATCGGAGAGGCTGGGGCGAACAGGGAGGGCGTGGCACGCTACGCCCCTACGGCACCTGCAACAGGGGCCTACCGAGCGCCTCCATGATGGGCCTTACACCCAGCCCAGGCTGCGCCGAGGCAGCCATGCGGCCCTTGTGGCGCTGCGGCGCGCCCTCCGCCGTTCTAACCGTGACGTAGCTGTTAAAATCGGTCGCCGTAAAGAGGAATTCCGTCGGCGTGCTGTGAGCCAGATGAGCGATGGCGGCGGTCGTGATGTCGCCGCCCCAGCTATCCTCGATCGTCATCGCGATGCCGAGCGAAACACAGAGATCCCGTGCCTGCCTCGCCCGCGTCAGCCCGCCGAACTTGCCGATCTTGATGTTGACGACATCCATGGCTTGGTCGCCGGCGGCGCGCAGCAGAGCGTCGATGCCGTCCATCGATTCGTCGAGAACAAAGGGATGATTCGTGCGGCGGCGAATCGAGAGGCAATCTTGGTAGCGCAAGCAAGGCTGCTCGATGTAGACGTCCACATCGCTGACGCCACGCACGACGCGGGCGGCATCGTGGACGAGCCAGCCGGTGTTGGCATCGGCGACCAAGACGTCGCCCGGTTCGAGCACCCGCGAGACCGATTGAATGCGTTCGATGTCGGTATGCGGGTCCGAGCCCACTTTGAGCTGGAAGCGGCGATAGCCTTCGGCGCGATATGCGCCAACGTTCTCCGCCATTTCCTCGGGAGACCGCTGCGAGATCGCGCGGTAGAGATGGAAGTCTTCCCCGTAGCGTCCGCCCAGCAGCGAGCAGACCGGCAGCCCGCAACTCTGGCCGAGAATATCCCAGCAAGCGATGTCAATCGCGGACTTGGCGTAGGGGTGCCCCTTCAGCGCTGCGTCCATTTTGCGATTCAGGCGCTCGAGTTGCGTGGGGTCCTCGCCGATCAGGTGCGGTGCTAGCTCGGCGATGCCCGTTCGGGCACCCGCCGCATAAGCGGGCAGATACGCCGGACCCAGCGGACACACCTCGCCGTGTCCAATGACACCAGCGTCGGTTTCGACCCGGACGATCGTGCTGTCAAAGACGGAGACCGACTTTCCGCCCGACCAGTTGTAGCTTCCCTCGTGAAGAGGAAGGTCGACTTGGTAGACCAGAATTTTCGTGATCTTCATGTATCCCACACAATCGTAGCGGATGTTGCATTGCCGACGGTCCTGTGCCCGACGTTCCTTATTTCCTTGTCTTTCTTGGTGGCTTTCTTATCTTTTGCGACAACTGTGTACGTTAACGGTCCGCTCCCCACGCCTTGGTGGAGGGTGCAGAGAGATTCATAAGTTATTTTATTTCAGTGATGAGGTAATCCCGATTGCAGGATTTTGCAGATAATTTCATGATATAGCGAATTTCGCCTATTCGGGAGCCAACTCATCTTTTCATTCCCCTTGTGAACTGGCCTCTTGTGAACCGGCTTTTTGTGAACTGGCGTCCGTGAACGGCGCTGTGAATGGATTTGTCCGCCGATGATTTCACCGCTTTCAGCATAGCTGAGCATTCCCGTTTGTCAAGCCCGAAGCGGGCGCATTTATTGATAACAATGGGATGACTACTCTTGTAAATCCGTGACTCAAAGTTGGGCTGATGGGTTTTCGGGGAGACACGGGAGGTGTGGACGTTGCTGTGACTGGCTGATTCGAGCGACGGGCAGTACGGTTTGTTCGGTGATTCGCCTCCGAACTCTCGGGTTTGGCTGCTGGAGGGAGCCGTCGAGGTTGTATTGATAACCGAACGGGCAAACCTGTCCCGCCGTGGCTTGGGTGCTGGAGGTGACCCGGCCCAGCGCGTCGAAGCTACCGAAGCTTGTCGACAATTCACTGTTGCGGACTTCGGTGAGGAATCCCCTCATGCCGGTCACAGGGGAGCCGGTACAGGAGGGGGGCAGTCACCCTAACTGAATGAGCGCATCTCCGCGACATCGACTAAGTTGCTATTTATCAGTGACTTAAGACGAGATCAAGATCGCAAGAACTCTCGATCCGCAGCGAGTGGCAGAAGTAAGTCCTTTAAAGTCAATGATGCGGGAAGGCAAAGGTAATTAGGGTGCCTGTCCCCTTCGGTTCCTTCGGTGCATAGCGCAACATCTTGCGCACGGTCTCGCGAGCAATCCCAAACCGCCGTACCGCTTCGCGCTCGCTCAGCCCCTCGACATAGACGCTGCGGCGTACTTGAACGTATAGCTCCACCTGATACATCCCTCCGGTGTTCCACAAAACACCTCGGGGATGCTCGCGGACCACATCAGCGACCTGGTTTCCGCCTCCTTCAGGAGTCTTCACACCGCCGCTGATATGCTCTAGTTTGTCAGCGCCGTTCTCAGTCCGCGCGAGCGTTGGCTTACCGAGCCACTGCAGCACCTCGACCGGACCGACGCTTGGCTCCCGGCAAGGTAGTTGCAGGCAGGACGAGAGAGGGAGTAGGATGTGGTTGCTGAAGATCTAAATCAGAAATTCTCGTAGGTAACCTCTCGACTAGGAGAACTCGCGGATGTCTAGATTGCTAGTGTCAGAGCCTTGGCCCGCTCGGTGGGTAATTTTGCTAGTTGTTCTGTTTGGCGCTGGATGTGCTGAGAGTGGTCCGCAGATTGGTCCACACGTAGACGACTTAACCGATGAAAATCCACTTGTGCGCGCTATGGCTGCCATGGCCTTGGGAAAATTGGGACCGGATGCTCGTAGGGCCGTTCCGGCTCTAATCAGCACGTTGAGGGAGCCCGGTCAGAATCGGGTTGTGCGTGGAGCCGTCGTCATAGGATTGGCGAGAATCGGCGAGGCTGCCGTTCCTGACCTCATCGAAGCGTTGAAGAACCCTGTGCCTGAAACAGTTAACGACGCTTTCCTCATCAACGCCAGCATTAACAAAGCCCTGGGCGACATAGGCGAACCCGCGGTTCCGGATCTAATCGCACTGCTAGCACACGAAGAGTATGGAGTTCGCTCTTCAGCGGTAGGGGCGTTGCTGCACGTGGGTCCGGACGCGGAGCCAGCAGTTCCCCGTCTCGCCGAGATGCTCGTCAATAACGACGAATCAGAGACGCTGCGCATGGATGTCGCTGGTGCCTTAGGGAGAATAGGGCCAAACGCCAAATCGGCTATTCCCTATCTCATCGAAGCCTTGGATGACGCGGCCTCAATGACGGGCGCCGGTGGTGAAGCTATTTGCTACTACACGATCGAAGCCTTGGGCAAGATCGGCCCGGACGCGAAACCAGCGATGCCTGCCCTCGAGAATCTGCAATGCTATCAGAGCCAAAGAGTGCGGACGGTCGCGCTTGTTGCCATGGAATCAATCAGCTCCGATTCAGTGACGACAAGCATAAGAACCGAAAGGGACAGGCACCCTAATTAATTTTGATCTCTCGCGTCATTGATTTTAAGGGACTTATCGGCGCCACCTCGCCTGGGATCGAAACTTTGCGATCTTGGTCTCTCCGTAAGCCGCTGAAATATAGTACTTTAATCGATTTCGCGGAGATGCCGTCAACAGTTAAGGTGACTGTCCCTCATCATCAAACACTACGCCTCGCGCATCATTGAGTTCCACATGAAAGACACGGCTCCGGAGAATCGTGGCGGCTACAAGGGCCCGTCCCTCAGGCCCGGGACCTATAACACCAGCGATAAGGATCTGATCTTCTTCGAATTGGGCAAGGGTGGAGTCGATTTCCCGGCCATTCTATCGCATCTGAATCAGATCAAATGGAAGGGCTGGATGACGGTCGAGCTCGATCGTACTGCTACCACATCCAAGAACAGCTCACGCATCACAAGCAATACTTGGAAGACGTGCTGGAGTTGAAGGTCTAGCAACCCGAATACCGCAAGCACGGAAACTAGCCCAAGGGAGCCTCGGAGCTAAGCATCCATGATTTGTCGAAGAACTAGGGGTCAGCTTGCACTGTAGAGCGCCGCTAAGATTTCAGCGATGGCCAAGACACCCAGATCGGTGAAGCTGTACAGAGGGTACTAGGCAGATTCGTGTAATTTTATACGCTAAGCGGTTATAACTCGCAGCGCCGCACAACCTAGTCGAAGCCCCCAAGCGCGTGGGCGGCAAGTGTGCGCAGTCTCACCCGAGGGGACTCGCGGTTTCGTGGCGAGATCGTCCCGTGCTTCAGGATATAGGATATTACTGTGCAAGAGTTGGGAGCGAACGGAGCATCGATTGTGAGAGGAGAACGAAGACCTTGCATCCGGACTGCGGATTGGAGTACCCTGACCGTGCCGGGATGGCCAAAATGGAAATCCCAGCTTAGGCAGGGGAACCAGCACATGTCCAGCTTTCCACTATCAAGGTATTGGTCGGCTCGTTGGTTATGCTTACTAATTTTCTTCGGCTCTGGATGTTCTGAGACTGGGCCACACGTAAACGACTTGACGCATGAGGATCCAGAGGTGCGTTTGTCTGCTGCCGTAGCCTTGGGTAAATTGGGACCGGATGCTCGTAGTGCCGTTCCCGCTCTAATCGGCGCGTTGAGGGATTCAGATGAGGTTGACGCGTTCCGAGTTCGTTTCGCCATCGTCGACGCTTTGGCGAGCATCGGCACCGCTGCTGTACCCGATCTTATCGAACTCCTCCAGGATCGGGATAGGGGCGTTCGTTCATCGGCGGTAGTGGCCTTGCGTGGCATTGGATCAGATGCCAAAGAGGCTGTCCCCTATCTCATCCGAGCGCTAGAGAATGCGGCTTCGCTCAAAGGGCCAATCTCCTACGCCCTTCCTCACTATGTTGCCAAGGCCTTGGGCCAGATAGGGCCGGACGCGAGGGCGGCTATACCCAACCTCAAAACTTTGCTGGGGCATCCGAGCTGGAGGGTGGTTGTGTCCGCCGCCGGTGCCCTGGCAGTAATGAAACAAGATGGTGGATACAGTGAGGACGAGTCTCAGAAACTTATAGAGATACTAGTGCCTGAGATCGGGGAAGAAAGAGAAGAGGACGACGGTTACATTGAGTTCTCCGTGGCAGCCCTCGGCCCCGTTGCAGTGCCAGCACTGTGCAATGCTCTCATGCAGGCCCACACATCAGTAGACAAAGGTGCTCAAGCCCGCCTACTAATGGAGGCAACAACTATCTTCCATGTAATGGCCGACGGGGATCCAGCAACCCTAAACGATTCTATGCCCTGTTTGCTTCGGGCCGTAATAAGGACGAATAACAAGCCTGTAACAGCCGTTATTGTCAGTACTATCGGTGTTCTCATTGGCACTCCTGCCGTCCCGGCCATCATGGCCTTTCTTCAAACGGAGTGGAAGAGTCCACCGGATTGGGATCGAAGTTTGCTCCGCACTCAAGGATTGGTCGCGCGTATCCTCATAAATATGGCGCAAATCAGCGCAGATAACATAGACCCCGTCCTCGATGGCATTCATGAATCTATCAAAACTTCGGATGACCGCTTCAAGTCAATTGCAATTATGGTCTTGGCAAATCTTGCTCCAGAGTCCGAAAGGGTCGTCGAGATCTTAGAGGAAGAACTTGCTTCGGAGACGAGGCCAGAGATCCGGAAAAAGATACAAAGTTCACTCAAGTTTGCGGAGACCTCCACCTGGTTTTGACCCACTGCTGTCCAAATTAGCTGGATGGGGCAGGGAGGGCTGCTGAAAACACGCCAGAAAGCCTCGCCAAAGGGCCGATCTCGGGAGCAGGTTGCCGGTTTGGACAAGATAGAAATCATGCTGCTGTCCCAATTAGACCGCCACTCCAGCGAGTAATAATTGCCGCGGCGGCTCGGGCTCGCTGCCCGGCGGCGGCTGAAACGGCTCGTCCAGCCAGGCGAACAAATCGCGGTGCACAAACAACTGCTGCCGCAACAGAGCGACCAGATTGGACAAACTCCAGCCCCAGCGCGCCCGCAGCTTGAGGTAACGCAGCAGCAAGATCGCGGTCAGCGCCGTCCAGATCTGAATCTTCAGCGCGTTCGCCGAAGTGCCCACGAAAGTCTTCCCCCGCAGGTTCTGCTTGAGGGCCTTGAAAAACAGCTCGATCTGCCAGCGGTCCTTGTAGATGGCGGCGATCGTCGCGGCCGCGAACTCCAGATGATTGGTCAAAAACACCAGCATGCGCTGCTGCTCGGCGTCGTAATATTCGATGCGGCGGAACACCGCCTCGCAGCCGCCGGCGGCCAGCGAGGGAAAGTAGATGACCTCGTCGCGGCGCACGCCTCCAGGGCGGCTCGGCAACGCGCGCTTCTCGAGAACCTCGTAGTCGGCTCTCTTCTTCATCCGCGTCACAAAGAAAACGCCCCGCTCGCTCAGCTCGGCGAACCACTGGTAATCGTTGTAGCCGCGGTCAAACACCACGATCGTGCCGGGCTCGAACGACATCTTGCGGGCCGGCGCCAGGTCGGGCGTCTTGCCGTCGGTGACCACGCAGAAGCTGGGCAGATAGCCGTCGTGATCGAGCACCAGATGCAGCTTGACGGCGCCCTTGGTGCGCTGGAACTGGGCCCAGTCGAACAGCGAGGCGCACAGATCGATAACGCTGGCGTCCAGACTCAGCAGCTTGTTTTTGAAACGGAACTTGTGGCCCGGCGCCGCGCCGCGGCACTTCACCAGCAGCTGCTGAAAGACCGTTTCGTAGATCTGCCAGGGGCGCTGCCGGTTGGCGTAGGCCAGCGTCGAGCGCGGCGGAGCGGCCGACAAGCCCAGATGCCGCAGCTTGCCTTGGCTGGCCGCCAGCCCGCCGCGGATCTCGCGCAACGACTGGGCGCGGCCGAGCTGGCAAAACAGCATGGCGACGAACTGTCCCCAGCAAGTGAAGCCGCGGGCGTGGCGCTCCCCGCGGTGCTGGCGGACGGCCTGTTCAAACTCCGAGCGCGGGAACAACTTTAAAAGCTGCGAGAAAATACTGCATACTTGACTCATGGCGGGGCCTCCTCGGGCGGATTGGTTCATAGGCCTGAACCCAATCCCAACCTAACAGAGGTTCCGCCTCCCCGGCTTACGAATTTAAGAAGCTAATTTGGACAAGAGTGGGCACGAACGGGGGGAAACTCTTTTGAGCAGGAAGAAGGTTACGTACCGATGAATCGGTACGCGGCAAAGCTGGAGCTTCACGCCACGGCAAAGCTGGAGCTTCATGGCAGGGCAAAGCTGAGAGATGGAGGGACGCGGCCACGGTGCCGCCCAATCCGGGAAACCTAGCGCCCCGACCTGCCCACTTGCGCCGCCGAAGTGTTAGCGGATGGGGTGGTTCCCTATGGCGAGGATGAGGCCTCCGAAGCCGGGTCCTGTGGCGCTGGCGCGGCAGCCCGAGGTGAGATGCCCAGGGACGCCGTCCCGCTAGTATTGCCCGCCTCCACGCGAGTCAGATGAAGCACGAACGGAGTGATGTGGAATGGCATTTTGTCTTTGGCCGTGAGCAATGCGACCGGTTTTGTCTTGATGAGGGTCAGCGCATTGTTCCAGGGATTGAGCTTGACCCGGGACCCGAGCGGGAGTGCGGCGATCTGATCGATCTTGTCTTCGTCCAGATCAGGAGCGGCGTTCGCCAGCTCGCCCAGGCGCGGCACTTGGCCTTCTTGGGCCAGACCGTTTCCCAAGTTCGGCCGCGACAGATTGGGCAAGGCGGCCGCGTGATTGCCCAGCGATTTCAAGAACAGACCGATGCTGGCGAGGTCTTTCGCATAGGGCGAGTTCGACAGGATTTCGACGGCTTTCTCGTTTGCCGCCTCGACCTCTTCCTCGCTACGCGCAAATTCTAACTCGTTGAGCACATCGGTATCATCGATCATCGTTTGATCGCTGAAGGCATACATGGTTTCGGTTCCATGGCCAAGAACGATGTGGGCCAGCTCGGTCGCCAGCATCCCGGCCAAGCTGGCCTCGTCGGGCAAAACGTCGAGAAGCCCCCGGCTGATGACGATCGCTTGGCCGACAGAGAACGTTTCGAGTGGAGAGGTCAGCAGCACCCGGCAGTGTATGTCGAGATTGATCTCATTGGTAACCAGCAGATTGTTGACGACGGTGTTGAGGACATCGTCGACTTCTCCTTTGGGCGCCAGCAGGCCAGTTTTCTCCAGGCGGTAAACGATGTTTTCTTCGGCTTGCTTGGCCCAACTGCGCTGGCTCTCAACCGGAGAGACATGCTTCGGGTTGCTATCGTCGCAAACCGCGTCCTCGGCCTCAATCAAGATCTCGGTCAGTTCATCGAGCTTGCTGTTACGAAAAGGATTGTAGCCCCACAGTCTGGTCTGCGCCTTGAAGCGCCTTTTCGCCTGTTTGGGGCCGTAACCGGCGTCCTCGACGTAGACGAACGCAGGCATCCAGATTCCGGGGGCGGTATTGACCCTCCAACTGTCGAAGTGGAAAAACAGGGACGACGCCTTGCTCATCGTGTAGGTGCCGTTGAACCGGACAATGTTGTATTCGCGATCCTCGACCCAAATTCGGCCGCGGAACTTACCCGCCGCCGCGCTGTCCTTTGGACCCATGTCGAAGACCAGCGCCCTCACGTCCCCGAGAAATTCCCGCCGCACGTACTCGAACTCATACGTCTCGCGGTTGAAGTCATAGGCGTCAGGGATCACCATCTGAGCAAACCCGACCGGATAGAAAACCGTGGAATCGCTCTTGCGGCTAGCACTAACGAAGAGTCTCTCGTGGGAAATTCGCTTCGAAGTGTCAAGCTTGCCGATCATGTAGTGATCCATCACGGGCGGCTGGCCATGGCCTGGATCATCGGCAATCTCCTGAATGTAGGTCTCGATAATCGGGTTGAATTGGCGCACGCGGCCGAGAAATTTTTGCTCGTTCGAGACGACGCGGCCGATCAGTTGGTCCACCAGATTGTTGGCGGGCGATGGCGCGGGTAAGAGCGGCAAGGTGACGATGAGCGCCGTGATGATGCGAAGTGGGATTTTTGAGGTCATAGCAATCTCGGTCCAGCAATCTCGATCTAGTAGGCCAGTTGAAACGTGATCCTCAGCCGGGCACGCGAGTCGATCGGTTTTCCTTCCCGCTCGGCGGGCTTGAAGCGAATCTTTCGGGCGGCCTCGGCGGCACGATCGTCGAGACCGTATCCCAGCCCTTGGATCACGCCCAGGACCTGAATGGTCCCCGAGGCCTCGAAGAGCACATCGAGCACAACCTCTCCTTCAATCTGCTGCTCTCGGGCCGGGGCGGTGTAGCTGGGGCGCGGCTTCTCGATGATTCGCACCTGGCCGGAAAGATCCTTTTTCGTCGTGGCGCGCGGCCGCTCTCTGGGCAGCTGCCCGGCGACGACGTTCTCGAACGCGGTCGGCTGTACCGCCTCGCTCACCTTTCCGAGTACTCCGCGCGTGGCCGTCGCCGCGCCGAACGAGGAAGCGGCCGCCACCTTGCCTCGGGCCCGAACGCGCGAATCATTGTGTAAATTCGGTCCTCCGAAGTTGGCGGCAAGGACAGTTCGCCGCTCAGCCCCGGCTGTCGCGGCCCGAGTTTCCGCCGCGGCCTCGAATGTCCCGGTCCTGGTTGCAACCCCGTCTCGGCGCTGTGTGTCGTCAAATTCGACTTCGGCAAACGTTCCTGCCTGGACCGGCAACTTGGACGGGGCTTGCTTTGGAGAAGCGGGAGTTGCATTGGAGAGTAGTCCAGTCCTCACGGGTGGTCTTATTGCCGGGACTGGCGGAAGTTCGACTCGGGGAAGTGGGCTCGCCGGGGAGGTCCGGGCCACCAGCGGCGCCGGCTCGATCGCTACGTTTGCGCGAGAGGGTGCTTGGAGCTTTTCTGGAGCGGGCTTTTCAAACCGGGGCGCTGGCACTCTCGGGCTGGCGGCCGGGGATTTGAGAAAATCTCGAGGCCTGGGCTGGAGCCTGTCCAGTTCTTTAAGCTCGGCCACGCTCGGGACGGTCAACGGGACAACGGCCAGGCGTTCGGATTCCGCCCATCGTTCAACGTAGGTTGCCGGGAGCGAAACGAGCGTGAGCCCGAGAACAACGTGAAAAACCAAACTGGCTCCGAAGCCACCGCCCTTGGCTGGCTGGGTTAGCAGAGTCGTTTCAAACAGCTTTGTCGTGGATTTCGCCATATGCTCGGGACCTGCCGCCGGGGACGGAAAGATACACGCCCGGCCGGCGTGCGGCCTCAAGACCAAAATCGACGAGTTCGAAGACAAGCTTTACCGTCCCGATCCCGGAGGGTGAAGCGCTCACCCGACTTCACTGGAGTGAACCAGAGCGAACAGCGACGCTTGAACGACGAAATGCTACCGATAAGAGGTAAAGGAACTCCTGCAACCGGCGCCCCGCGGGCGGGTGGCCGTGAGATTCACTAAGGTGCTATTTCGATGATTGACGCCGTTATATCATTGCTCGAAAACTTCTCTCCCAAAAGCCGTGACGTGGGTCGGCGGCTGGAGGACTTGCTGGCCGAAGATTCGTGGGCTTTTCAGCAGGCCGTCGTCCAATATCTGTTGAACGGCTGCGACGAACAGAGTTCACGCCTCGTGATTTGGCTTCTGCACAGAGAGGACAAGCTTCTCGATCTGCTGACAAATTCTCAATTGGCGTCACTTGACGATGCCATCATCATTGCCAAGATCATGAATAAAGTGGTCAATCAGATGGACGTCCAACTGGCCAAGGCGCTCAGCCAGGCGCCCGACGAGCTTGCGGCGCGCATTCTGCGCCTGATCGCCGAGGTCAGTGACAGCAATCGCACCCTGCCCTTGTTGACAGGTACGCTGCGCGAGGAAAGTCCGGCACTGCGCTCCAAGGCGGCATTCGTCTTTGCCCGGCACTGCCAGAATTCGCTCTTCATCGAACGCGCACTGAAAGACAACGACCCCCAGGTTCGCGCCAGCGCCCTCAAGGGGCTCAGCCTCTCCAACTACGACGTAGACTCGTCGGCCTTCAGCGAGGCGCTCACTGACGGCGACCTGAACGTACAGGCTCAGGCCCTGGTTGCGTGCTACCGCAAGGGAGATGCAAAGCGGGCCCTGCAACTAGTCGAGGTCATGTCGCAGCGTGGAGAATCGGGAGTTCGAGGCGCGGCCGCATGGGCCATGGGAGAGATGGGGACTCCCCGCTGCGTGCCGCTGCTGGAGAGGTTGCGCGAGGACTCGGCGAAAGAGGTTTGCATCCGGGCGAACGAGGGTTTAGAAAAGGTTGCCGCGAGTGTCGCCTTGGAGCTTGCCAAGGCCGCGGAACTCCGATCGAGCAGAAAGCTGAAGATCGACTCGATGTTTGCCGCCGTCGACGAGGAGGGCCGCCGGCGGATTTACCCGGCGGTAAGCACTTCCAGAGGTGACCCGGTGACGGACGTGGCCGGCAAGGATTTTTGTGTCATGGAGGGAGAAAAGGAGGTGACGAACTGCCGCGTCAATTCTCCGCTCCAACGGGACTCTCTCTCGCTGGCCTACGTGCTGGATTACAGCGGCAGCATGACCACCACCAAAATCAAAGAAATGACAAAGGCCCTGCTCCAAAGCATGGAAGAAAAGCAGCCCCAAGACCAGATATCGGCTTACCGGTACGCCTTCGATGTACAGCGCGTTATCGGTTTTACTGATAGCGTCGAGCGCCTATCCGGGGCGATCCGTCAGCCGTACCTGAGCCCCAAGAACAACTCTCGCCTCTATGACGCCCTGCGGCAAGCTCTCGAAGATGTGACTCCGGAACAAGGGTATCGTGCGGTTGTGGCTATTGCCGATGGTAGTGACCACGGAAGCGAGCACACCTTTCCGGGAATTGTTCGCGAGTTTCACCTTGCGGCCGTTCCACTCTACGTCATCGGGTTTGATTGCCGAAACGCCACTCGCAGCCTGAGCAGTCTCGCGGAGCAAACCGGGGGCGGCTTCTTCCCTGCCCGCGACGCTTGGGAGCTGAACGGCGCCTGCAAGGCGCTGCTTCGCCGCCTCGAGAACCACTACTCGATCAGCTACGAGCTGGAGGGAGAGCCCGACGACGCCATTCGACTATCGATTGGAGGTTCGGCCGGCAGCGGCAAGACTTCGGTAGTGCCCGTTTTGCCGGTTGTTGTCGAGACTTAGTTTCTCCTCTCCGATCATCTCCACAGGCCGGGCGTTGCGCGCCTTGTACTGACGGGCCTCTGGCGCACTTCGTCTCGTCACACGGCGAGAAAAGCGAGCTAGCGCCCCCCCCCTGATGCGGCAAGAAATTCAGACTAGTTACGAGGACTGAGAGCTTCGTCGATCGTGACGGGATTGTTCGCCGGCAACTCGATGTCCTTAGTGATGGGACGGTGACCGGCAAGGGAAAGAGAGATACGGTAACTGCCCGGCGCGAGGTTCAACTCGACCGGAGTGGCTTCGGAGCGGCGGTCCCGGTCGTTGAGCACGATCCGCGCCCCAGGGGGAGTCGTCTTGACGATGAGTTTTGCCCGCCGCGGGGACGTGCTCAGCACAAACCGCGAGGTGCGCAGATCGCCCTCTTTCACCAGAACGCTTTGCTCTCCACTGCCCGCGCCCGCCTTCTCCACTTTGATGAGGTGATGACCAGGCGGCAAACGCAGCGAGGCATTCGTTTGCTCATCCATCTTCTTACCATTGACGAAAACATCAGCGCCGGTCGGGGAACTGCTGACGAGGAGCGTTCCCACCACAGCTTCCAAATCGAACGGCAAATCGAGCGGATCGGCGCCCACGTCAAACGTTTTTCGAATTCGGTGAAAACCGCTGAGCGCGACGATCGCCGTATGCTCCCCTCGAGGCAAGTCAATCGAGCACGGAGTTGTGCAGGACCATTGCGGCTTACCGTCGACGACCACGCGGGCCCCCGGTTGAGGCGTTCCAAAATTCACCGCCGCTACCCTGGGCGGCGCAGCCTTTCTCGGCGCCGGCCGCGGGGGAGCGGGTTTCGGCTCAGGCGGAGGCGTGAGGGGAACTTCCGCGGCAGGCGCTGTCTCGGGGGGAGTCTCGGCCACCGCTGGACCCGGGTCAGCCGTAACGGATTCAGACGGTTCCACTGCCGGTACGGGTGCGGGAACCACCGGGAGGGGGGACGATGCGACTTCCGTTTCGCCCGTTCCTTGCTCGATCGCGGCACCCTCGCCCGGCGACCCGGTCTCTCCGGGTTCTGTATCCGGTGTTGAAGCCACTATTCCTGGCGCTCCAGCGAAGAAACCGGGATCCCGCAACACCCAATACCCGCCGCCGGCCACCAAGA
>Ga0114996_10003739_pt1 | contig 18697 bp, 17 predicted proteins | sample ArcticOcean_MG_C_4_FD_87039 | JGI IMG/M metagenome (GOLD analysis project Ga0114996, IMG submission 87039) | Marine microbial communities from western Arctic Ocean - ArcticOcean_MG_CB4_134 | ecosystem: Environmental > Aquatic > Marine > Oceanic | place: Arctic Ocean: Canada Basin | collected...
ACCGCCCGATCATTGCCCTCGACACATGCACCACCAAAGCGCGACCCAGAAGTCGTGCACCTGATCACCCACGGACACATAAGCCGTTTCGAAATCTGGAGCTAGCGGTGGGACTTGAACCCACAACCTCCAGATTACAAATCAGGTGCTCTGCCAATTGAGCTACGCTAGCAAGGGGAATACCCGTGCCAGAGGGATGGCGAAAGATAGCGACGTGGGCAGCGGGATCAAGCTACCTCGCCCCCTTTTTTCGATGTCGGAAGCCCCTGAACCACAGCACATTCGGGACTTCGAAGCTGCCTCCGCCCTGGGTGCGCTAGCTACCTGCGGAGGGGTCGCTGCCGACGAGACGCCGGACCTGCTCGACGAGCCCGGCGTGGCGCTCGACGAACTCCCCCATCGTCTCCCCCCCGACCCGTGTCAACACCGCGTCGCCCAGGACGACGGCGACCATCGCCTCGGCGACGACCGATGCCGCCGATACCGCACAAACGTCCGACCGCTCGTAGCCGGCGTCCTCGGCCTCGCCGGTGCTCATATTGATGCTGCGAAGCCGCTTCTTGAGGGTGGAAATCGGCTTCATCGCACCGCGCACCACGAGGGGCTGGCCGTTGGTCATGCCGCCTTCCAAGCCGCCGGCCCGGTTCGTGCGACGCCTGGGCAGGCCGGTCGGGGAGGGCTCGATCTCATCGTGCACCTTGGACCCCGTCTGCTTCGCCGCCGCCATGCCCATGCCGATCTCCACTCCCTTGAAGGCTGGAATCGACATGATCGCGGCGGCTAGTCGGGTGTCGAGGCGCTCGTCCCACTGCAGGCAGCTGCCCACGCCGGGCAAGACCTCGGCCGCGTGGACCTCGACCAGGCCGCCGAGGGTGTCGCCAGCCTTGGCGGTCTCCCGGACGAGCGCAAGCATCTTCGCGTCCGTGTCTTCGCACAGGGTATAGAGGTGGGATGCGTCCCGGATCTCCCGGCGGTCCGCCAGGTTGGAAAACAGCCCGGAACCGGGGTGCTTCTGCGGCAGGGCCACGGACCCGAGGGAGCGGACGAACCCGAAGATCTCACAGCCCACGGCGCGGAGCACCTGGCGGACGACCCCGCCGGCCGCGACCCGACCCGCCGTCTCCCGGGCGGAGGCCCGCTCGAGCGTGGACCGGATGTCGTGATCCAGGTACCGGAAGCACCCGGAGAGGTCGGCGTGCCCGGGCCGCGGTCGCAAGGGCTCGGGCAACTTGTCGATCTTGAAGTCCCGGTTCTCGACAACGAGACACAGCGGCGAACCGATCGTCACGCCCTTGCGCACCCCACCGGTGATGTGCACCACGTCGCTCTCGATCCGCTGGCGACCGCCGCGTCCTGCGCCGCCCTGACGCCGCCGCAGCTCGGCGTCGATCTGGTCCATGTCGAGCTCGAGGCCCCGGGGCACACCTTCGAGGATCACGGTGACGGCAGCGCCGTGCGACTCGCCCGCGGATCGATAGGACAGCCGGCTCAACATGTCAGTCTTGGTCTCCTGGAACGGCGAGATCGTGCACGACATCGACGAACTCCAACACGTCGAACGGCTTCCGCAGGACCTTCTGCACCGAGGGTACGGCGCGAACGGACTCTTCGAGCGGGCCGTCCAGATAACCCGAGATGACGATCGTGCGGGGCGCGGGGTCGAGTTCTTCGAGGTGGCCGAGAAGATCCTGACCGGAGAGCTTCGGCATGTCGAGATCGGTGACCAGCACGGCCACCCCGCCAGCCCGCAACCGCGACAGCGCCTCTTCCCCGTCGTGCGCGGACTCACACCGCAGCCCGCGCTCGACGATCAGACCGGCGAGGAGCGAATTGACGGCGATGTCGTTGTCCGCGATCAGGACCAGGGGTTGAGGTCGAACGGTGTTCATCGAGGCATCTTCAGTCCAGCGGATGGAGCCAAGACACGTCCTCGAAGGGGATCTCGATGCGCATCTTGCCGACCTCGATGGTCAACACTTCGCGCGTTCGATCGAGCTTCTTGACCGTGCAACGCTTCGCTAGCCGCGGGACGTAGACTACTCCGTCCTTTCGCAGGCCACCAAGAAACTTCATGCGACGCCGGTGCACGTTCGAGTTCTGCAGGTGCTCCCGCACTTCCTGGAGGAGCCCCCGCGCCCGGTCGCCGAAAGGCTTCGGGGCGTTGCTCAGCTCCTTCAGGGACTCCTCGACAAAATCTCGCACACCCTTCAATCCAGCATCGACCACGGCATCCGCCTCTTCCTCGAGCCAGGCCCGGCGTCGGTCCATCTCGACCAATCGATCGTCGAGCTGTTTGTCCTTCTCGTCGGCGGAGCGGACTAGCTCGTCGGCGCGGCGGCGGTTCTCCTCGGCGTGGAGGCGAGCCGTGTGCACCCGCTCGATCGCCTCCTCCATCCTCTGATCGCGCTGCCCGAGCAGCTCGCGCGCGGCAGCGACGATGCTGTGCGGCATGCCGACGCGGTCGGCGATGTCGAGGGCGTGGCTCGCGCCCGGAATGCCGAGCTCCAGCCTGAAGAGCGGCTGGTGCTGCTCGCGATCGAACGCCATCGAGCCGTTCTCGGCGCCGGAGTGCTGGTACGCGAAGTCCTTCAGCCGTCCGAGGTGCGTCGTCACCACGGAGAAGACGCGTTGCTCTTCCAGGGCCTTCAATACGGCGTAGCCCAGAGCGCCGCCTTCCTCGGGGTCCGTGCCGGCGCCGAGCTCGTCCATCAGCACGAGGGACCTGGTCGTCGCTGCGACGAGGCATCGGGCGATGCGCTTGACGTGGGAGGAGAACGTCGAAAGATTCTGCGTGATGCCCTGTTCGTCGCCCAAATCGACGAACACGCCGTCGAAGAACGGAATGCGGCTCGTCGCCGCGGCGGGGATCGGCACTCCGCTGATCGCCATGAGGCTCAGGAGACCGATGGTCTTGAGCACGACGGTCTTGCCCCCCGTGTTGGGACCGGTGACGACGAGCACGGAGAACCGCTCGCCGAGCACCAACGATAGGGGTTGGATGTGTTCCCGCGGCATCGTCCGGAGCAGCAGCGGATGCCTCGCGTCTTCGAGTCGGAGGACACCGTCGTCGGCGATCTCGGGAACCTGATACCCCTCCGTGTCGACCAGGGTCGACTTGGCGAGCGCGACGTCGAGCGCGACGATCGATTCGACCGCTAGCTCGAGGTCCGCGTCGTAGCGGCGCAACGCCCGGCAGATGTGCGCCAAGATCACCTGGATCTCGCGATGCTCCGCCGCGCGGGCGTCGGACAGGACGTTCGCCGCGGAGACGACCGATTCCGGTTCGATGAAGACCGTGGCGCCGGACGCGCTCCGGTCGTGCAGAACTCCGGGCACGACTTGCCGGGACTCCTGCTTGACCTGGAACACCGGTCGCCCGTGCCGCCACGAAGGCTCCGGATTCTGGAGGTGCTTGTAGATGCGATCATCCGACAGGAACCGCTGCACCGCGTGGCGCACGCCCTGATCCGCGACCTCGATCTCCTTGCGAATCTGGCCGAGCTTCGGCGACGCGGTGGATACGACCTCGCCGCTGCTGTCGATGACCGCGCCGAGTTCTTCGGCGATGTCACGGACGTCGGGAAAGGCGAGCCCCATGCGGCAGAGGGCTTCGTGGGATTGGCGGCTCCGCAACCAGGCCCGGCAGGCGGAGACGGCAGCGAGCAGGCGCCTCAGATCGACGAGATCGCCGATGGTCGGCAGGTGGTCACCGGCGAGGAAACCGGGCAACCATCCCCGGACGTCTTCGAGTTTGGGAAGCGGGGCGGCGTCTGTGTCCCGGCTCCGCGCAGCGAGTTCCGCGACCTGTTGCAGAGTCTCTCGCGCGGCTTCCGCCGAAGGCAGCGGTCCGAGTTTTTCCAGGCCCGTACGTCCTAGCGGCGTCGTCAACCGCGTGACGAGGACGTCGCGAACGGTCTGGAACTCGAGGCTGTCTAGGTTGTAGCGCTGGGTCATGGTGGAAGGTTTCCGGAACGCTACACTCCGCGGCCATGCCCAACCACGACAACTGCGAGTTCGGGTTCGGGACCCGCGCGATCCACGCCGGCCAACGCCCCGACCCCGAGACAGGCGCGATCATGACGCCGGTCTATCTCACGAGCACCTACGTCCAGGAAGAGCCGGGCAAGATCAAGGGCTACGACTACTCCCGCACGTGCAACCCGACCCGCACGGCCCTCGAAGGCAACCTCGCGGCGCTGGAAGGGGGCGCTCATGGGCTGTGCTTCAGCAGCGGCATGGCGGCGATGAACACGATCCTGAACCTGTTGAAGTCAGGCGATCACGTCATCTCGGGAAACGACATCTACGGCGGCAGTTACCGGCTCTGCAAGACGCTGTACGAGAAGTACGGGCTCGAGTTCGACTTCGTCGACATGACGAACCTCGACCTCGTGGCGCAGGCGATCCGACCGGAGACGCGGCTCATCTTGATGGAGACGCCTTCGAACCCGCTGCTCCGGGTCTGCGACCTCGCAGCGATCGCCGCGATGGCGAAGGAAGGGGACATCTTGACGGCGTGCGACAACACGTTCGCGACGCCCTACAACCAGACGCCCCTGGCCCACGGCATCGACATCGTCTGGCACTCGACGACCAAGTACATCGGCGGGCACTCCCACGTGGTGGGAGGCGCCATCGTCACGAACGATGACAACCTGCGGCAGCAGCTCGGGCATTTTCAGAACACGGTCGGCGGCACGCCGAGCCCGATGGACTGCTTCCTGCTGTTGCGCGGCACGAAGACCCTCCACCTCCGGATGCAGCGACACGCGGAAAACGCGATACAGATCGCGGACGCGCTGCGGGACAACCCGCGCGTGACCGCGGTGCACTTTCCCGGACACGATTCACACCCGCAGTACGATCTCGTGCAACGGCAGATGCGAACCGGGGGCGGCATGATCTCCTTCGAGCTGGACGCGAGCGTGGAGGACGCCATGCGAGTCGCGTCCGCGTTCCGCGTCTTCGCCCTCGCCGAGAGCCTCGGCGGCGTCGAGAGTCTCGTGGATCATCCGGTGAGCATGACCCACGGCGCGATCCCGCGAGAAGAACGCATCAAGGCGGGATTCCAGGATGGCCTGATTCGACTCTCGGTCGGTGTCGAGGACATCGCGGACTTGTTGACCGATGTCGAACGGGCGATCGCAATACTCGCGTAGCCGTCGCCGCGGCAACACCATCCAGGGGTTACCGACCAGAACTGCTGTCGTTCGAAAGAGTTGCCGACCGGAGTGTCGCCTAGCCCAGGGAAGATCCGCCCGCGCCGGCTTCACCGGTCTGGTCTTGACGGGGCGCCACGTTCTCGGCGGGCGGCGGGCTCGCAGGAGCGACACCTTCCGTCTCGCCGGACACACGTTCGCGCATCATGCGACCGACCTTGAACTTGACGATGCGTTTCGCCGGAACGCTGACCTTCTCCAAGGTCCTCGGGTTTTGTGCACGACGCGCGGCACGCTCCTTGGTCTCGAAAACGCCAAACTCCCTGAACTCCAAGCGATTGCCCGCGGCGAGCTCTTCGATGATCGAGTCGAGGAAGGACTGGATGATGTCCTTCGCGACTACCTTGGTCACCGTCGTTCGTTCCGCGATGCGGTTGACGAGTTCTTTCTTCGTGATTGTCCTCATGGAACTCATACCTCTGTTTCCTCTCCCGCAACCGATCCCCTGATCATCTTAGTGTCCTTCCGAAGGCTACGGAATAAGTAGCTGTCAACTATACTCTTGTGATGACCTCCTGAGACATGTGCAAGCCCTCAACCCGGTGGATTTATGGCGATCCCGGCTTTCGGGGGTTCTTGCGGACCCGCGGAATCGAGGATCTCGCATCGCTGTCATCCCCTTCCCTCGGGGCGTACGTGACCGGTCACCGCAGCTCCTGGGTCCGCCGCCTCGCGGACGAAGCGGACGTGTACTACATAAAAACTTATGACTACCCGACTTGGAAATCCAGGTATCGGGGGGTGGGGCGGAACACGTTCCTGGCGGTCTCCCGCCCCCATCGGGAGCAGCGCGCCCTGACCTGGCTCGCGGAGAACGGGTTCGAGGCCCCCCGGGTGCGCGCGGTGGTCGAGTCCCGGGTCCTCGGGATCGGGGTCGGCGGCACCCTCCTCGGCGGGTGCCTGGTCCGGGGCGTCCTCGTGACGGACGCGTGGCCAGGGGTCCCCCTCTCGACGCTGCTCCCGGAAATCGACCCGAACGGTCAGGTTGCGGTGCTCGAATCCCTGCGTGAGTTCGTCTCGCGCCTGCACGCGGCGGGCTTTCGCGACGGCAACCTCGACCTGCGCAACATCCTCGCCCGCGAACACGACGGCACGGGTTGGCGCTTCGCGAAGATCGATTCGCCGCGCTTTCGCCTGGTGCGCGGACGATCTCAGGACGACGCGTTGGCCAGTCGAGACTGGCAACGTCTGGAACGGGACCTGGCGACGATCGGACTCGCGCTGCCGGGTTCGACTACAGATCGCGCCACGTGACGTCTTTCTTTCGGCGGGCACCGAGCTCGAGATCGATCTCGCGCAGCCGCGCACGGGTGGCGAGGTTGAGATCGAACCAGTCGTACGCATCTTCGGACTCGCCGAGATCTCGGTAGAAGCGGTACGCGAAGCGCGCCTTGGTCAGCGCGGCCCGACGTGCGTCGCCTTTTGCCCGACGCCCGAGATCGTAGTGGAGGTTCCCCAAGTTTAGCGCGGCACGCGAGTACTCGTGATCCACCGCGAGCACCTCGCGGTACATGGCAGCCGCATTGACCGGGTCCCCCCGCTTCCAGTAGACCGCGGCAAGATCCATCTTCAGGGTGAGATCTCGCGGGTTCTCGCTGAGGAGGGCGAGAACCAACATGTTCGCCTCGTTGAGCCGACCGTCCACCCGGTACACGATCAGTGTCAGGTAGGCTCGCTGCGCGACCCGATCGCTCGGGTTGGCGGCGAGATAGATGCGGTAATGGGTGGCCGCGCGGCTCCATTCCCACAACTCCGCGAAGCATTCGGCGAGCTCCCTCCTCGCGTCGTTGAAACCGGGTCGGGTGTCCAGCGCCCGGCGCAGATGCTGAACCGCTCGGTGTGGGCGCGAGACGCCGCGCCAGATCAACCCGCGCTCGTAGCGCGCGAAGTAGAACCGTGAATCGCGCTTCAGCGCGAGGTTGAGGAGTTCTTGCGCCTGGAAGTTGCGCCCGTCGAAGCGTTGAAGACGGGCCTTGAAGTACGGAGCCAGGGGCGAATCGCCGTCGTCCTCGAACTTCGCGTAGTACTTGCGCATGGCCGTCGCCGCCGCCGCCGGCACGGACGCGTCCCCCTTCTTGACAGGCGCGAGGCCGTGGGCCGCGTCCATGTAGCGAACGTGGTAGAGGACGTGCCGGGGACACAACTCGACGCAACGGCGCAGGTGTTCGACGGCTTGCGGGCTCTTGCCCTCGGCGAGCAGTTTGTTGGCACGCTCCCAGACGACCATCGCCTCTCCGCTCTCACATTTCTCGTATCGATCGCCGTAGAGTTGAGGGACGATCGGCGAGTTCATGCAACCAGCCAAGCCGATCGCGAGCAGAATAGCGACGCGACCGGGGGTCGCGCGGAGGAACGCCGACGCCCTACCGGGCTTCGACGCGACCGTCGACGAAGCGGACTTCCTGGTAGTTGCTAGCCGCCTTGCCATTTTCGATCACCATGACATGGCCCCTGGCGTGGGCCGTCAAGGTCGGAGGCGCTTTGAACAGCCTTCTGACCGTGATTCGCTCGTCCACGAGGAAGGTCGTGGCGTCGATCATGATCCGGTACTTCTCTCGACTCGACCGCTTTCGCGTCTTGGTTCTCGCCTTGACGTCCCAGCCTGGCTTGGCAGAGGGCGTCGATTCGCGAAGCCGAACGCGGTCGCCAGCGGACCACGTCAGTTGCTCGAACAGGTCGGTGCGCTCCCGCCGCGGCTCGCCCACGGGCAGAGTCACGTTGTTGGTGAACAGGAACAGGTTCGCTTCGATTTCGAGGGTCTGGCAGACGATGACGTGGCGACCCTGGAACCGCTTGACCAGCCGGGCTTCGTGGATCTCGAGGATGGCGGGGTCGATCCGCTCTTGCTCTTGCTTTCCGGCCTCGGTGGTGACGCATCCGACGAGCAGAAGCGCAGGAATCGCGAGGACGTGGCGCGCGTTGGACATCTTGTCCCTCCCTCGAGGGTTGGGGTTCAATTTCGGATACCGACTCGGTCGGTGACCTCCGCCAACGTCTGGTCAGCTGAGGCTCTGGCCTTGGCAGCGCCCGAAGCGAGGATGTCGTCGACTTCCTGGGGGTTCGCCCGGAGCTGCTCTCCCTTCTCTCGGATCGGACCCGTGACCACCTCAAGATTTGTCGCGAGAATCTTTTTGCAATCGACACAACCTATTGCTGCGGAACGACAATCCGCATCGATCTGGGCGCAGGTCGCCTCGGGCGAGAAGAAGCCGTGGTAGCTGAAGATGTTGCATACCTCGGGGTGACCCTTGTCGTCCCGGCGGATGCGGGCGGGGTCCGTCTTGGCGCCGCGCAGCTTCTTCCAGACCGCTTCGGGCTTCTCGAACAAGCCGATCTCGTTGCCCCGGGACTTCGACATCTTGGTGTCACCGTCGATGCCCATCACCCTCCGGGCCTTCGAGCGGACGACCTGGGGTTCGGGAAACGTCTTGCCGTAGATCTTGTTGAACCGGCGGACGATCTCGCGGACGAGTTCGAGGTGTTGATCCTGATCCTCCCCCACTGGAACGCGGTCCGCGCGGTGGATCAGGATGTCGGCGGCCTGCAAGACCGGGTAGGTGAACAACCCGGCGTTGATGTTCTCGGGCTGGTTGTGGGACTTGTCCTTGAACTGCGTCATGCGGTTCAGGTCACCCATCTGCGTCATGCACGAGAGGATCCACGCCAGTCGCGTGTGACCCGGAACGTGGGATTGCACGTAGAGCGTCGCCTTTTCCGGGTCGACCCCCGAAGCCAGGAGTCCGATGGCGATCTCGCGGACCGCGTTCCTCAGCTCATCCGCATCCGGTCGTCCGGTGAGAGCGTGTAGATCGACGATGGAATAGAACGCTTCGTACTCGCCCTGGAGACTCACCCAGTTCTGCAGCGCGCCGAGATAATTGCCGATGTGCAGCGACCCCGTGGGCTGAATCCCGGACATGATGCGGACCATGCGCGCAAAGTATGTCGTTCCACTTTGTCTGCGGAAGGGTCTTTCTGGAGACTCTCTTCGTTAACGTCTCCGAACACATGGGTCATGGTGGCAGACATCCATTCGCGCGAGGATTGACGGCGGTTCCCGATTGCCGAGGTCCCCTCGGCAATCGGGTCTGGTGTCCGACCGTGAAAAAGCAACTCACGCGAGAGTGTCCGCGTGGAACCCCGACTCGCTGGAGCCCGCCGGCGACCTTCGCCATCGTTCGCTAGCACATGCGTCTTATCGGCAAACAAGCGAGAGTATTGACGGCAGCCGCCGGACTCCTGGTCGTCACCGCATCGCTCGGGTCGTGCGCGTGGATGCCGTCGGAGTTCAACCTCTCCCCCCTGTACCGTCATCGACTGGACAAGGACGGCAGCGTGTTGGAGATGGACGTGCTCTGGCCGATCATCCACTACGAGACCCTGCCGGACGGCGGGACGGACTTTCGCATCCGACCGCTGTACAGACGGGTCGAGAAGCCCGACACCCCGGGTTTCGGCGAAAAGGGTGAGAAAGGCGATGGCACAGCGTCGCGGGGAACCCAGGTCGACCATCAGTATCTTTGGCCACTCGGTCGGGTTCGGGTCCGCGAAAACGAGACTCACGCGAGGTTCTTCCCGCTGTGGAACCACGACTCACGCCAGTTCATCGATGGCAGGCGCGAGTCCGACTGGTACTTCCTCTTCCCGTTCTTCTGGGGCGGGTCCAACCAGAAGGCGCCGGGTCTACCCGTCGAGCGCTACTTCGGGATGTTCCCCCTGTGGCTCGACGCTCCGGGGCAGTTCCTGACGTACGACCGACTGACCTTCCACTTCTGGCCCCTGCACACGCGCACCGAGAAGGACGGGAGGGTCGGACACATCTTCCTCTGGCCCCTCATCGGCTACGGCGACTCGGACCGCGAGAATCAGAGCTACTGGTACCGCTTCCTGCCGTTCTTCAGCTTCAACGCCCGGGAAGGGCAGTACGAGCGCTACTCGGTTCTCTGGCCGTTCTTCAGCTGGGCCACGGACCTGATGGACACCGACGACCCGCTCGAGAGCTTCAACTTCTGGCCGCTCTGTGGCTGGCAGACCAGCAAGAAACGCAACACGTGGAGCTTTCTCTGGCCGTTCTTCCGCGGCCAGGAGATCCAGGGCAAGAAAAGCCAGCTGGATCTCTTCTGGCCGTTCTTCCATTCACTGGACGACAACACCACCGGTCGGGACATCCACACGTGGTGGCTCTGGCCATTCGTCTCTCGCACGAAGGCAAAACACCAGAGTTCATGGTCTTTTCTCTGGCCACTCATCTGGTGGCGGGAATACGACGATCCGGACGGCAAGCAGACCCAGCAGTGGATCGTACCGTTCTTCAAGCACGTGCACCGAACCTGGATGGTCGACGAGAAGAAAGAGAACGCGTGGCAGAAAGCCGGGGAAGACGACTACCTCCAGATCTGGCCGCTGTTCCACAACGAAACCAGGCGCGATGGTCGGGCGGAGTTCGCGATTCCGTCGCCGTGGTTCTACCGCAACGGCAACGAGGAGGGCGTAGGAGAGGCCTACGACTGGCTCTACACGCTGTACCGGACGCGCAGCCGCGCACCCGACGATCATTCCGCCGAGTGTGCCGTGAACCTCTTCACGACGCGCGCCCGCGGCCAGCGGACGCAGACTTCGGTGCCGTTCCTGTTCAGCTACGAATCGGAGAACGGCGCCGGGACGTTCTATCTCTTCAACTGCATTCCCTTCCGGTTCGGTGACAAGGAGGGCGGACGATGAACATCTTCGCCGCGACAGGAAAGTGGGCGAACGAGGCGATCGACGGCGCCGGGTTCACGAGTGATCTGTTGCTCAAGTCCTGGGGCCGGGTGCACCACCTGCCGCGGCGATGGCGGTTCTTCATGGACCAGGCGTTCGCGGTGGGCGTGCGCGCCTTGCCGGTGACGATGGTCGTCGCGCTGTTCGCCGGGATGATCCTCGCGTTGCAGACCGGCATCGAGCTGATGAGGCTCGGCCAGAGCAACATGATCGGCACGATCACGGCGCTGTCGATGTGCCGCGAGATGGGACCGTTCATGACCGCGTTGATCCTCGCCGCGACGGTAGGGTCTTCCATGGCGGCCGAGATCGGCACGATGAAAGTGTCCGACGAAGTCACCGCGCTCGACGTGATGTCGATCGACACGACGAGCTACCTGGTGATGCCGCGCATGCTCGCGCTGACGATCATGTGCCCGATCCTCACCGTGATGTCCAACCTGTTGGGCATCTTCGGCGGCAGCCTGGTCGGCCAGAACAAACTCGGGGTCTCCACGACGTACTACTGGATTACCGTGCACGACGCCCTGATGGACCAGGAGAACTTCCTCCCGAAGGACGTGTACACTGGTCTGGTCAAGGCCGTGGTGTTCGGCTGTGTCATCGCCATCGTCAGTTGCTCGACTGGCCTTCGCGCCCACGGCGGCGCACTCGGTGTCGGTCGCGCCGTTCAGGAGGCCGTAAAGACCTCCATCCTGCTGATCATCGTGATCGGCTACATCATCACCTGGTTCTTCTACTTCCTACTCCCATAGGTCTCTCGTGATCGAACTCGTCGATGTATCGAAAAAGCTGGGCGACCGTCAAATCCTGAGCGGGATGACGTTCTCACTGGACAAGGGCGAGACCTACGTATTGATGGGCCCGTCCGGCGTAGGCAAGAGCGTGACCCTCCAACACATCATCGGCCTCATGACCCCGGACTCGGGCACCGTGAAGATCGACGGACAGAGCATCCCCGACCTCAACCGAAAGGGCCTGATGGCGATGCGCAAGAGGATGGGCTACCTGTTCCAGAACGGCGCACTGATCAACTGGCTGACGGTCCTCGAGAACGTCGCGCTGCCGCTCTCCGAAAACACGAACGGCAAGCAGAGCCAGATCCGCGACAGGGCGATGGAAGTCCTCGAGCTGGTCAGCATGACCCACGCCGCGGACGACTACCCGGCGAGCATCTCCGGCGGCATGAAGCTGCGCACCGGTCTGGCGCGCGCGCTCGTAACCGAACCGGAGGTCGTGCTCTACGACGAACCCAACGCCGGCCTCGACCCGATCATCTCGGACCAGATCCACAACCTGATCATCGAGGTGCGTGACAAGATCGGCGTGGCCGGTCTCGTCGTCACCCACAGCCGCGCATGCGCCCTGACGGTCGCCGATCGAATCGGCGTCATCGCGGACGGCAAGATCGGCGAAGAGGGCACAGTCGACGAAATGAGAGCATCGGACAATCCACTGGTCAGGGACTTCCTCGGCGGAGGCGCTGACTGAGGAGCGAGAGAGACATGAACAAAGGCACACGCGATACGGTTCTCGGCATGGTGTTCTTCAGCGGGCTCATCCTGCTGTTATGGGCGACACAGGAGCTCAAGGACATCAGCTTCGGTGATCGGCAGTTGCTCAAGGTCGAGTTCGACAATGCGCGGGGTCTGCGAGAGGGGGAGCCGGTGTTCGTGCTCGGCACGCAGCTAGGCAAGGTCGTGGACGTCAGGATCGAGCGGAGAGAAAACAAGTTCAAGATCGTCGCCCAGATCCAACTCGACACCGACGTGCCCCTCGTGCTCATGGAGGACACCAAAATCAAGGTCGTCGACGCGAGCATGCTCGGCGGCAAGCGAGTCGAGATCACCCCCGGCTCCGGCAAGAACCCCGCGGACCTCGAGAAGTACACTTTCCAGGGCATCGCGCAGCTCGGCCCCCTCGAACGCCTCGGCAACATGGTCGGCGGAGACGAAAACAAGGACAACCTCGCCGGCACCCTCGAGTCCATCCGGGAGTTCATGGACAAGCTCAACGAAGGCAAGGGCAGCCTCGCGCGCTTCATCGAGGACGACACGCTGATCAAGGACGCCGAGGTGTTGGTCGCCAGTCTCAAGAAGAACGCCTTGGAACTCGAGAAGAAGAAGAGTCTCCTCGGTCGGTTGATCTACGACGACGAACTCGGTCGCAAGGCGAACGAGATCATCTCGGACATCGAAAAGGCGACGAAGAAGCTGAGCACGACCGAGGGCACCCTCGGCAAGCTCCTCAACGACGACGAACTCGGCAAGAGGATCGACAAGATCGTCGCGGGCCTGGAGAAAGCGACGACGAAGCTCACCGGAAAAGAGAGCACACTCGGTCGGCTGCTCAACGACGACGAACTCGGCAAGAAGATCGACAACATCATCGCCAACTTCGAAAAGACGACGGACCGCCTGAACGACAAGGACTCCGGGTTGATCGGAGCGCTGATCAACGACAAGGATCTCCTGGTCGAAGGGAAGAAGGTCATCGCCGACCTCGCCGACATCGCGGACAAGATCAACACCGGTCAGGGCGCGCTCGGACGCCTGATCAACGACGAGGACATGGGTCGCCGCCTCGACAGCATGCTGCGGCAGATCACCCGAGCCATCGAAGACGCCCGGGAGTCCGCCCCGATCGGCACGTTCTTCCAGGTGTTCAGCGGCGCGTTCTAGCATTCGCGAACGCGTAACTCGGTCGACCGGTTTCCCACCGAAGTACAACCGCCGCGCAGGCTTCCAGTCCCCGATCGAAGCCCGGGGAAGTAGAATCCACCGACGAGGAATCTCCCAATGTACTCACGCACCGCGACGACAGCTCTCGTGGCAAGCTTCATGCTCGCCCTCCCCTCCTGCACCATGACCACCGTGATGCAAGGTTCGATCCCTCAGTTCGAGGACATGAGCCTCGGCGTCGAAGACCCTACTCCGAATACGCCTGCGCATTATCGCGATCAACTCGCGGTCGGCGACCCGCGGGTGCGAATCGAGCCTCAGAGTCGCCGACGCCGGGTCGATGCCCCTCGACCCGAGCGACGATTCTCGGCATTCGGGATGCTCTCGGTCGCCGGCGGTGACTACGAGTTCCGGGAGACGGAGCTCGGCAAGGACGAATCAACCGCGAACATGGTCCGACTCCGCGCCGCGGGCGCGGACGAGGACGGCCTCGGCGGCGGTATCGACGTCAAGATTTTCGTGACGGGCAACGACTTCTACGACAGCACGGCCAGCGTCGTGGACTTGAACCACTCCGACTTCTTCGTGTACCTACTGACGCACGCATCGAGCGGCGATGTCCGGATTCCGGTTCGCATCGGCCCGTATCTCTCCTCGATGGGTGCAGAATTCGAGGCGCTCGGCGCCGCTGAAACCGAATACTCGAGCGCCGGCATCCGCGCCGAGATCGAGCCGGAGGTCGTCGTCATCGAGGACGACGAGTTCGAAGCGAGCATCTTCTCGCGGCTGTCCGCCGGGATCCACCTGACGACCATCGATGATGAGTTCACGGACGAAGAATTCGAATCCGAGGGGCACACCCTCGGATTCGAAGCCGGCATCCGGCTCGTCCTGGATTCTGTCAGCGTGAGCGCCTCCTACATTTTCCACGAGACCACGATCCGACAGTCGAACACCGAATTCGGCATAGTGATCCCCCGTCTGGAGACCGAGTTCACGGGCGTGCAGGTCTCGCTGGGCGTGAAGTTCTGACCCCGTCGCGCGGGTTCATTCCCGCGGCGGGAGCAGGCGCTCGACGTACTTCGCCAGCACGTCGACCTCGATGTGGACCGGCTGGTCTTTCTGCATCGAGCCCGCCGTCGTCACCTGGGCGGTGTGTGGAATCACCGCGACCATGATCTTCGACTCCCCGGACGCCAGGTCCTCGAGGGCGGCGATCGTCAGCGATATGCCGTCGAGAGCGATCGAACCCTTCTCGACGCAGAACCTGGCGAGGCTCTGGGGGATCGTCACCCATAGTTCACCGCCCGTAGTCGGGTCGACGGGCGCCACCACCGTCCCGAGCCCGTCCACGTGACCCTGCACCACGTGGCCGCCGAGGGGATCGCCAACCCGCAACGGCTTTTCGATGTTCAGTAAGTCCCCTGCCGCACAATCCCCGAGCCACGTACGGCGTAGCGTCTCTTCTGTGAGGGTGAAATCCACTGTGGCCCCCTTCGATCGGGTGACGGTGCAGCACACCCCGGAGAGGGCGATGGAATCCCCCACGGAGTCCCCATTCGCGAGGTCGCCGAGGTCCACGGAAAGCTCGATTTCCCCGTCCCCTCGAGTCGCCCCAACCACCTTTCCGACACCGGCTACCAGTCCTGTGAACATCCTGTGATTCCTGGCCCCGAGCAAGCTTGACGCCACCTTGGGCCGTGCATACTCTGCCCGCCCTTTCTCCGGTGTGGCTCCATGAATTGCGCGATCCTCACCCTCTTCCCAGAGGCGATCAAGCCCTATCTGGACGAGAGCATACTGGGCCTGGCCCAGGACCGCGGATTACTAACGGTTGACTACGTCAACTTCCGAGACTTCGCAAAGGACCGCCACCGAACAGTGGACGATCGGCCCTTCGGCGGGGGACCGGGCATGGTGCTCAAACCGGAACCGATCTTTGAAGCTGTCGAGGCCACGGAACAAGCTCACGGCCCGTTCCACCGGATCCTCCTATGTCCACGCGGCACCCGCTACACCCAGCGGAAGGCGCGGGAGTTGTCCAAGAAGGACCGACTCCTGTTCCTGTGTGGACGGTACGAAGGATTCGACGAACGCATCCGTGAGGGCATGGAATGGGACGAGATATCCATCGGTGACTACGTCATCGCCGGCGGGGAACTCGCCGCCATGATCGTGCTGGAGAGTGCCGTTCGTCTCATCCCCGGTGCCCTGGGGTGCGACCAGTCCGCCGAATTCGAGTCCTTCGAGAACGGCGATCGGGTCGACTATCCTCAGTTCACGCGACCCCGCGAGTACCGAGACATGAGCGTGCCGGACGTTCTGCTGTCCGGCAACCACGAGGAGGTCGATCGGTGGCGTGAAACCGAGGCCATCCGACTGACACGACGGCGCAACCAATCGCCAGAGACCCCCGAATCACAGACAACCCGATCGTCAGACCAAAATCATCCCGCGCAAGACTGACGACCAGACATCACATTCCCCGATACCGACGCTGCGAGCCCGCTCGCAACCGACTGCCTGAGAGCACCTAGCCATGGACCCAATCCGTCAACTCGAACTCGAAAACATGAAGAACAGTCTCCCGGTGTTCAACGCCGGAGACACCGTTGACGTCCACTACCTCATCCGCGAGGGCGACAAAGAGCGTATCCAGGTGTTCACCGGCACCGTGGTCAAGATCGGCGGAGCCGGCGTCCGGCGCAACTGCCTGGTGCGTCGACTCGTCGCCGGCGAAGGCGTCGAACGGACGTTCCCACTGCACAGCCCCCGCGTGAAAGACATCGTCGTCAAGGCACGGGGGAAGGCGCGGCGCGCGCGTCTCTACTACCTTCGCGACCGCATCGGCAAGGCGATCCGCGTGCCGGCGAACTTCGGCAAGAACAAAGGAGCCAGCTCCCAGCGTGGCATGCCCGAGGTTCCCGTGAACCCGGCGACCAAGTCAGAGGAACCACCGGCGAGCGAAGCTCCCGCGTCCGAATAGTCACTCATCCGTCCCACTCACCCTTCTGCGATCCGGCGCACGCGTTGCGCGGGTCCAATCTGTTTCAGGACTGACCCTTCATGCTCGAGAACCCTAGCCGGCAGATAGCCCTGGTCCTCGTCTTCATCATCGCCTCCGTCGCTTCCTGGTTCACGAAGGAGCTCAACTGGGGCAACGACCTGGCGGGCGGCACCGAGCTGATCTACGAGATCGACCGGAAGAAGGCCAAGCTCAAGAAGGACGCCAACTGGGACGACTTCATGGCCTCGATCGTCACGACGATCGGCAAGCGCATCGACCCGGAAGGCGTGCTGAACGCGGAGGTCCTGCGCCGTGGCGATAGTGGCATCTACATCGGACTGCCGAAGGTCACCGAGCAGGAAGCCCGCGAGATCGAGGCGAAGATCACCCGCCTCGGCACGCTGCGGATGCAGATCTGCGCCTACGACGACTACGAGGACAAAGACGGCAAGAACATCTTCGACTTGACGAAGGAGCGCGACCGTCTGAGCGCGTGGATCGCGAAAGACGGGAACAAGGAGAAGCTGATCAAGAACCCGATGGGGATCGAGCGGTACCACGCAACCCGCACCGAGGACGGCGGTCCGCTGCTCGCCACGGCCCATCTCCGCTGGATCCCGCGCAAGATCGAAGGCAGGATCCTCCCGAACGGCGATCGAGACATACTCTACGACTACAGCCTCAAGGAACAGGGCAGCGCACTCTCGAAGTTCGTCGTCACGTTGTTCGATCCGGCGGAGCGCCAGAAGGAGGCCGAGAAGGGCAAGTACCTGCTCGAGTACGTCCCCGTCAACTTCGACGAAGAAGGATTCACCGGCAAGGACCTGGTAGCCGATCAGGTCGTGCCGAGCAGCAACCCCCAGACCGGCGCGCCAGTCGTGCTGTACCAGATCACGTCCGACAGGGGCAGGGCGGTCGCCTATTCCGAGCTCTCCGCGAAGAACATCGGCAACCAGAGCGCGATCATCCTCGATGGATTCATCAAGTCCGCTCCGGTCTACAAGAGCCGGATCCCCGGCTCGGGAATGATCGAGGGATTCACGGTGCCGGAAGCCGAATCGCTCGCCGAAGTGCTGAAGCGCGGCTCGCTGCTGGTCAAGCCAGACCTGCAATCGGAACGGACGGTCGGCCCCACGCTGGGAGCCGAGTCGATCATGCGCGGCACCTACTCGCTGGTCATCGGCGCCGGCGTCGTCCTGCTGTTCATTCTCTTCTACTACCGGATCGCCGGAATCGTGGCGACGATCGGCCTTCTGCTGAACGTCGGCTTCGTGTTCGGCGCCGTGTCATTCATCGGCGCCACGTTGACGTTGCCAGGTCTCGGCGGGCTGGTGCTGACGGTCGGCATGGCGGTCGACGCGAACATCCTCATCTACGAACGTATCCGGGAAGAGATCAAGTCGGGGAAGGACCTGCTGCAATCGGTGCGACACGGTTTTGAACGAGCGATGGTGACGATTCTCGACGCGAACGTGACGACGTTCATCGCCGGACTCGTGCTGTACAACTTCGGCGTGGGCCCGATTCGCGGGTTCGCGGTAACGTTGATGATCGGCATCTTGACCTCGCTGTTCACGGCGTTCTTCGTCAGCCGGCTGATGTTCCATTACCTGCTCGAGCGGAAGATGGAGCGCCTACCGATGCACGATTGGTTCAGCGGACTGCGCTTCAACTTCCTCAAGCTGAGCAGGCCAGCTCTCGGCCTGAGCACGGTCGTGATCGTCGGCGGTCTCGCGGTCTTCTTCACGACGGAACCGAACACGAAGTACGCGCTCGACTTCACGGGCGGAGCGGACATCCGCATCGTGACCAAGGAGTCGATGACCCCCGCGGACCTCCAGGCCAGACTCACGAAGCCGGACTCACCGTTCGTCAAGCTGCTCGGCAACGTGGTCCCGCAGATCAACACGGTCAAGGACGACGAAGGCGGCAAGCTCTTCAAGTACTCCGTCAAGATCAAGGTGAGCCCCAAGCTCGGGGAGAGGCTCAAGAGAGAGAAGGCGGCAGCAGACGAGAAGGGTGAGGTCTAC
>Ga0114996_10003740_pt1 | contig 18694 bp, 11 predicted proteins | sample ArcticOcean_MG_C_4_FD_87039 | JGI IMG/M metagenome (GOLD analysis project Ga0114996, IMG submission 87039) | Marine microbial communities from western Arctic Ocean - ArcticOcean_MG_CB4_134 | ecosystem: Environmental > Aquatic > Marine > Oceanic | place: Arctic Ocean: Canada Basin | collected...
CGCGAAGTGCTACGGTGGCGACATCAGCCGCAAACGCAAACTTTGGGCCAAGCAGAAAGAAGGCAAGAAGCGGATGAAGTCGATCGGCAGCGTCGACATCCCGCAAAAAGCTTTCATGGCGGTTCTCGATACGGGACAAGATCAGAAATAGCGTGCGATAATCGCCGCGGTGCTGGCCGCAGGCGGAAGGTTTCCTTTTCATGTCGGCTACGAATCTTTCTGGCACCTCCTGCCACTGGAACGATCACTGCTGGAAAACTGTCACGTGGTGCCTGCGTGTCGTGCTCTTGTCGCAATGTTTCGGCGTGGCACTAGCGACTTGGCAAAATGGTACGCCGATCAACGCATTGTTGTTCAACGACAGCGCGTCTGGCGGCTGGAACTGGTCAGAGGAATCGGCCATCTGGGTCGATCACACAGGTGCGGCATGGTCGCTAGCCGCCGCGGTGTGGATCATCGTGGTCCCGGCGTTTACACGACGCCGCTGGCCGTGGCGAGAACTGGCGGTGGTGCTGCAAGTCGTGGCGCTGTTGTGGATCATTGTCTGGCAATTGTCGATCACACTCGCCGCCTGGGAACTCGGCGGCACTTGGACGGCGTCGCCGCCGTTCGGTTGGCAGTGGGACATGAACCCGCTGGAACCGGCCGGCGTGGAGAAGCATCGTTCGTTCTATGAGTTATCGCTCACGCTGGGCGAACATGCGGCGAGGATTCTTGCACCGCTGGCGCTGTTGATCTTCTGTCCGATTCGTCGTGGGGTGGTGATTTCGCGTCGTCGCATCGAGATGGCGGTGTGGTTGATGCGTCTGGCAGCATCAGCGACGTTCTTGATCCATGGATGGAACGCGATTCAGCTTAGCCCGCACTTCATCGACCTGTTGATCGGATCGGCCGACAACCTGCTTGATTGGACCTTACCCCAAGCGACCGCCGAAACACTGCTCCGCGCCATCGGGATGATCGACGTCGTGCTAGCCATTCTGGTGCTTGCGTGTCGGTGGCGTGTGATCGCGGGTTATATGGCGTTTTGGGGCATCGTGACCGCATGCAGCCGCATGACGGCCGTCGCCTGGCAGTGGGGGTTAGCCGAGAGCTTGTTGCGTGCGGCGAACGGTGGTCTGCCGCTCGCGATACTTCTATACTGGTGGTACACCAGCCGCGGACGAGCAATCTTCGCTCCCTCCGCCGACCCCACCAAAGACTCGGAGTAATCATCTCATGTCGATCCGTTTGCTACGCTGTTTTTCTTCCTTGACCGTGACGCTTCTTGGTTTGGTATGTCTCGCCAGTTCCGCGCTGGCGGATGCCAAGCTCGAAGGCACCAACCCGGCTCAGTGGCGTGTTCTGTGGCTGACCGATCCGTCGACCGCGGCGACCGTCTCGTGGTCGACCGCCGAGCAGGGGAGCCGGCACGTGGTTCACTACGCGGCGGAAGGCGGAGACAAGGCCGTGGTGAGCAGCGGAAACGATGGCAAGTATTCCGGCGGCGCTGCCTACTATCATCACGCTGAACTCAAGGGCCTGAAGCCTGGCACCAAGTACACCATCACGATCGAGAGCGATGGTAAGAAGTCGCCCGCGATGCACTTCTTTACCGCACCCGACAAAGACGAGTTGCTCAAGATCGTCTACGGCGGCGACTCGCGCAGCGATCGCGGCATGCGCCGGCATGTGAACAAATTGATCGCCGGGCTGGCAAAGCTCAACAAGTCGATTATCGCGTTCTCACACGGCGGGGACTATATTGCCACCGGCACCAGCTTTGGCCAGTGGAACGCATGGCTCAGCGATCACGAACTGACCGTGACCGACGAAGGCCGTATCTTGCCGATCATCCCAGCTCGGGGGAACCACGACGTCGGCAGACTCTACGACGAAGTATTCAACAACTCAGGCGGCGTCGGCAAGAACTACTATGCGCTGAACATTGGCCCGACCGTGCGGTTTGTGAATCTCAACAGCAACATCAGCGCCGCCGGCGAACAGGCGAAGTGGCTCGAAGGTCAGTTGGCGGCCGCGCGACCCAAGGTGCGTTGGCTGTTGGCCAATTATCACCGTCCTGCCTATCCGGCGGTCAAGAGGCCGGGAAAGAGTCTCACCTATTGGGTTCCACTGTTCGAAAAGTACAACGTCGACATGGTTTGCGAGTCAGACGGCCACTCGATCAAACGCACGGTGCCGATTCGTGCCGGCAAGTTGGATCCAACCGGCGTCGTCTATGTCGGCGAAGGCGGTCTGGGCGTCAAGCAGCGCAGGCCCGACGCGAATCGATGGTATCTCCGCTCGCCCGGTTTCGTCGGCAGGGGCCATCACGTGCAAGTGCTGACCTTCTCCAAGAACGAATTGCAATACGAGTGCATCGCGATTGATGGGAAAATCATTGATAAGTACGTGCGGAAACCACGCAAGTAACGGGAGTGGACGGATCAAAAGGTCTGTCCAATACATCGACCTCACTCTCGATGACCGATCATGTCCGACGAAGATTGCCGCAAATGGGACGCCCGCTATCGCGAGCAGAAAGTGGCTTTGACGGAACCGGCGACTTTTTTAACGTCGATCACGGATCGGTTGCCAACAGACGGCTCGGCGGTCGATGTGGCTGGCGGCGGTGGGCGAAACGCGATCTGGCTGGCACAACGAGGATTGGACGTCACGCTGCTCGATATTTCTTCCGAAGCACTGCGACTGGCCCAACAGGCGGCCGACCACGCGGGCGTGAAGATCACGACCGAGCAGATCGATCTCGAGGACGCCTCGTTCCCGGTCGGTCCGTGGGATTTGATCTTCTCGTGCGACTTTCTACAGCGATCGCTGTTTGCGATTTATCCCAACGTGCTCCGCATCGGTGGGACGCTAGCGGTCGCTCAGCCAACGACAAAGAACCTGGAACGTCACCCTCGACCGCCGAGTCGTTTTCTGTTGAAAGAGGGTGAACTGCGGGAGTTGGCCAGTCCGCTAGAGGTCATCTACTACGATGAGCGTTGGCAAGACAACGACCACCACGAAGCGCGGCTTGTGGCACGGCGCATCCCGAATAGAAACGCATCAGGCGGCTAGATCGTCTACAGCCGCGGGACTTTTCGCGATGGTTTGCGCTTCGGCAGGACTCTTTTCTTGTCGTTGCGTGGTGGGGCGTTGTTGCCACCGCCGCCACCTCCGCCACGGCGCACGCGATTCACATTGGTGTAGCGCTCTTCCCAGGTCCAACCCATCGGCCGTTCGAGTTCACGTTTGGCGAGCAACGCCCAGGGCGTTCCTTCGTGCTCGTTGATCACGCGGGTCAGATACTGTCTGGCCAGCTTGGCGTCTTTGGCCAACGCACTGCCTACAGAGATCTCATCCGTCTGCTGAAGTTGCCAGGTGTCATTCTCGGTGTCCTTAAACTTCAAGCCGCCCTTCGCTTTGGCGAGCATCGCGTTATAGCCTTCGGTCCGGACCTTGGCGGCCAACACTCGCCCCATTGCCAAATCATAACCGGCCTTCCAGCGTGGTTTGATTTCGTCGTTGCGATCCTCTTCGCCGACTCGCAATATGTCGTGCAATGCGCGAATCTCCGGCTCGAGCCGCGCGGCAACTTTCTGCGCTTCGGTCAGTCGGTTGGCCAGGTCGGCCTCGTTCTTCTTTGGAAATCGCAATTGTGGATGGCCCAACTGATGGGTCCACGAGGCGTGCGATGCCCGAACTAGCGCTTCACGCGCTTTGTTCTTCTTCAGCAACTCGCGATATTCGTCGATCGTCACATAGTCGGGACGATAATTCTGCATGATGTTCGGATCAAAAAAGCGGGTCAAGTGCGACGCCAGTACTTCGGTCTCGCCTCGACTCACGGTGCGATTGACCGTCCGATTGGGATGCACCGCAAAGTAAATCCCGCCGGTTTCGTAACAGAGCCGCGTCAGCGCATAAGGACCGAAGCCCGAATCGATTGGTTCATCTTTCACACCGGGGCCAAAGCTGAGCTTGACCCGCTCGGGCTGAAACGACTCGGGGCCCTGCACGACTTCGCCCCAGCGCGGCGTCTGGTCGTACGCTGGATCAGGATCAACCCATTTGACGAGCGTTTTTTGACGACCAAACGGGGCCGGTACACCGACAACGTAAACCGGCACGGCGTTCTTGCGACAGAGATCGATCGTTGGATCAAGGCCTTTGATTTGATCATCGCCCACCTCGTCCGTGAATACGACCACCATGACGTTGCGTTTCTCGCGTGTCCGCATCGGCAAATACTTGGTCACAGCGCCGTAAATGCTGCTAAAGACATTTTCGTCACCGGTCGGGTCGTTGACGATACTCTCGACGGCGCTCTTGATTTCGTCGAGTGAATCTGTCGGACCTTTGGTACGGGGCGTTGTGCGCTGCCCAAAGGAAATCACGGAGGTCAGCAGCGGGATATCACCCCGGTCGCGATGCTTCTTGAATGCCTTGTGGCCGCTGGCATCGATTTCGCCCAATTCGCGATAGATCTTGTCGAACCGCGCGTTCACCTCTTGCCGCTGTCGATTCAAGCTGTACGATTCGTCGAACAACCAAATAACCAGCGTCGATCGTCGTTCTAGCGATAGCTTGATTTCTTCGGTGATTCGATCGATCGCCCCGGTTGCCCCCGTTGCCCCGACACCAACCTGTCCACGAACCGCGACATCCGAATTAAGCACCAATCCGGTTGCCTGCGCGACATCGTCAAAGATCGGCACGGGACTTTCTTCGACACGCTCGATCTCGGGGGTCGGCAAATACGATTCGTCGTCCAGCGCCGCGGCCTCAGAAAGTGAGGATTCAAACCCTTCGCGATGATCGCTGCCGACCGTGGGAGAGTCCTCCGACGAGTAGGCAAATTCCGGCATGATCTCGACTTCTTCCTCGGGGACTTCTTCCACCGCCGAAAGCAAAATGTCTTGGCGCACAGTTATCGTGTAGCCCATCAACCCGAGGACGATGAACAGAATCATGTGCACCACGAGACTGATGAACCAGGCGGGGGCGTCGCCGTCCAAAGGCGTTTCGTCCTCGCCAGTCTTGATCTGCCACCACGTGCGGAAAGAGTTCATGATCGTGTTCCTCGAAGAGGGGGGTTCGCCGCAATCTGCCTTGCCAGCACTGCCGTCCGCGGGCCAGCAAGACTATCTCCCATTGTTCACAAAAAACCGATCGGCGGCAACCAGTCGCGCCCTACTGTTGTGCCCTACTGCCAAGTCCATCCCAAGTTACCTAACCTGCTGCTGAGCAAGGACTTGCCTCAAATCGCTGTTATAATCCAAAAGCGACCCAAGTCCGCTCACGATATTCTAACGCTCTGGGCAGGTTCGCGTACTCACAGGATCGAGCATCAAGGCCCTATTTATTGCCACAAATTGCGACTTTCTGACATCATTTGGCGATCGGATACCCGGGGCAGCAATGTTGACTGGCCAGTCGCCCGATTCTAGGATTGATAGACAGGGAGGCGCGGTTGATAGTCAGGGGACACCGTGCTCCGTTGGGTCAGTTCGCGCGATCACCCCGTGATTTGCTAACCTCTTTTCTACAGGCGACTTATGTCTCGATATTCCGTGTGTTCTTGGCGTCGCATTGAGGCCGGTTTGGCGATCGCGCTGCTTGTCGCCCTGGCGGTGCCACTGATGGGGACCCGTCCGGCGATGGCCCAGGCTGCGAAGAAGGCGAAACCTGCCGCTAAGAAGGTGGCGGTTAAGAAAAAGCAGGTGCCCAAGCCACCGAAGCCCCGCGATGTCATCCTTGAGACCCGTGACGAATTGCAACTGACGGTGACCTATTATCCCAGCCTGCTGCAGAAGGACGCCGTCCCGATCGTATTGCTGCATGATCACAAAGGCAATCGCCAGCAGCGGCCCTACGAGGAAACCGCAGCCAAATACCAAGCGCTCGGATATGCCGTGCTGGTTCCTGATTTGCGAGGTCATGGCGAGAGTATCAACTTTGCCAAAACGACCGGCGCTGCGACACGACCGGCGTTGCGACTCGACGGTCTCAGACCGCGGGACTTTACCAACATGGTGTTCGAGGACATGCGTTCGGTGAAGTCGTTCTTGATGAAGGAGAACAACTCCGGCAAGCTGAACATTGAGAAGCTCTGTCTGATTGGCACCGGGATGGGCGCGTCGGTTGCCGCCAACTTCGCCACCTTTGACTGGTCGCGTCAACAATTCGACGGTGCCAAGAAACAGGGCCGCGACGTGCGAGGGTTAGTCATGGTCTCGCCCGACTACAGCTTTCGTGGGCTGCCGCTAACCGACTTCCTAGCTCATCGGAAACTATCACCGGGGCTGAAAATGATGCACGAACAGCTTTCGATCATGATGATCGTCGGCAAGCAAAATACTGGCCACTACGCGGACGCCAAACGCATCTTCAAGAAACTCTCGTTGCAGCACATTGGCAAAGAGGCGGAAAACCTCAAGCAGCGTTCGTTGTTCTTTTCGAACTGGCAACACGACTCGCCGCTGCAAGGCGTCGATCTGCTGACGGCGCCGGCGCTCAAAGTCGCCGACGACGTGGGCTTCTTCATCAAGCGTAAGCTCGGAGAAAGCCCCCATGCCTGGACCGACCGCACCAGCAAGCTAAAGAAGTGAACGTAGAATGCGTCGTGTGGCGCAGGCGTCTCGCCTGAGAAGCAGATTCTGCTGCGGCCTTTCTCTGTTAACCTGCCCGTCCCCCCTGCGGTTAGACATGCTATACTCGACGGTGTTCCTGCTCGCCCATGCTGGGCTGCGTTCTTGCTGAGTCCAAGTTGCTGCTTATGCTTCGTCTTGATCGTCTGGCTGATTGGTTTGCTCGCGGACGCACAGTCACGGCCGTGGCGGTCGTGGCGATGACGGTCTGGGCGATCTTTGGGATCGGCCGGCTCCAGTTCGATGACGTGCCACAGGCGATCTTCAAATCGGATGATGACGATTATCGCACGCTGGAAGAACTGACCAAGCAATTCGGCGAGGATGACCACGTTTGCCTCTTGGTGCTGCGGGGCGACGACCTGTTCACGCCCCAGGGCGTGCGCGTGGTGCGGGCAATCGTACGGGGTGCTGCGCAGGTCGAGGGCGTTGAGTCAGTCCGTAGCCTCCAGTCGGTGCGAGTTTTTGCCGACAAGAATTCCATCATCCCGCGACCGCTGTTGCCGGCCGATCCGGACGACCTTGCCGCTCTCGGGCGGTCGCGGACCTTGGCGCTCGATCACCCGCTCGTGGCCGGACAACTTCTTTCGCCCGACGGTCGCGCGACGTTGATTCTGATTCGAATCGATGCCGATCGGCAATCGATTCGCGGGATGACGCCTGTCGTCAAGGCGATTCATCGGGTGGCGGACAAGGCGACGGACGGCACACCATTTGAAGCGCTGCTGACCGGTATACCGCCGCTGAGGGTCGATATCTATGACGCGGTGCAGCGCGATACGATCAAGTTTTCGATTCTCGGAGCGGCACTGTCATTTCTGATCGCCACGCTGTTGTTCCGGCGTTTGTCAGCGACACTGATCGTTACCGTGGCGGCCGGAATGGGCGCGGTCTGGACCTTGGGGGCGATGGGATGGGTCGGCGAAAAGCTCAACGTAATCAATGTCGTCCTGCCGACACTAATCATCGTTGTCGGACTGACCGATGCGGTGCACCTAATGGTCGACATTCGCCGGTCGCTGGCCCGAGGCGAGACACGGCTGGAGGCTGCCAAGGATGCGATCCGACATCTCGGCCTGGCATGTATGATGACGTCGCTCACCACAGCAGTCGGGTTCGGCTCGTTGATCGTGGCCGATGCCGAGATCATTCGCAACTTTGGGTTGGCCTGTGCGGCTGGCGCTCTGTTTACGATGACTAGCGTGCTGACCATCGTTCCGCTGTTGTGCAGCACGCCGCTGGGACGCTTCGTCGCATCACCGGTGAAAAGCCATCGCTGGAGCCGACCGCGAGGCATGGCGTTGGGTCTGATCGATTGGATCATCGTCCGTGCCCGACCAATCACCATCGCTGGCGTCGGACTGACGGTGGCTCTGACAACGATCGCCATGCGGTTGCAGCCCGACGCGCTGCTAACCGAGACGATTCCCAACGAGAACGAGACGTTCCGCGCCCTGCGCTACTGCGACGAAGTGTTCGGCGGTTCGCTGACGACCTTCGCGTTGGTCGAGTGGGACCCGTCACTTACGCTTGGCTCGCCCGAGGTCACGGCGACCCTTGCCGAGGTCCAACAGATCTTTGCCGAGCATCCCGACACGCAGCACCCACTGTCGGTGATTAATGTGCTGCAATCGTTTCCCGGGGATCGAGACGACTGGGCGAACAAAACGGAATTTGTACGGCACATACCAGCCGAATTGCGTGACCGACTGGTACGAACCGAGCTGCGTCGGGCGGTCGTGATCGCAAGGATCAAAGACGTCGGCTCGGCTCGGCATCAGACCACGTCCGATGCGCTCGAGGCCTCTCTGGCCAAGGTCGAAGTACGTCATCCGGGCGTCACCGCGACGCTCACCGGCACGATCAAAATCGCGTCGCAGAGCATCGACCGCATGATCGACGACCTGGCCAAGAGCCTGCTGCTGGCCGCCGCCGTGATATTTGTGACGCTCACGCTTGTGTTCGGCTCGCTGCGCATCGGGCTGATCAGCGTGCTACCCAACGTCTTTCCGCTGGTGACAACCGCGACGGTGATGGTCATAACCGGCCATCCATTGCAACTGAGCACGGTGATCGTGTTCACGATCTGCCTGGGCATCGCGGTGGACGACACGATACATCTGCTGAATCGATTTCAGCGCGAACGCGAAAGCGGCGCCGATGCGGCCGAGGCGATTCGCCGGTCGTTCATGTCCGTTGGTCGGGCGCTGGTGATGACGACTCTGATTCTCTTGGCCGGCTTCGGCAGCGTGATGTTCAGCGAAATGCCGAGCAGTCGAATTTTTGCCTGGCTCTCCTGCGTAGCGATCGCCTCGGCACTAATCGGCGACCTGATCTTTCTGCCGGCCATGTTGGCCTGGCTGATGCGGCGGCCCTCGCGAAGGGAGAAAGCACGCGCGAAAGCGGCGATGGTTTCGTAAGCACTACCTTCCTCGCCTATTTTGTTGCGTCCGATCGCGTGGTACCATTGGCACGGTCTCCACCGGTTCGGCGTCAAACAGAGAAAGGCACTCTCCCGCCATGCAGGATCTACGCATCGCCACTGTGCAAATGGAACACGCCTCCGGCGACAAGGCTGCGAATCTGGCAAAAATTCGCAGCTTCGTCGAACAGGCGGCCGCCCAGCAGGTGCAGCTCGTTGTGTTTCCCGAGTGCTGCGTTACCGGCTATTGGTTCTTGCGGAATCTCGCGAGAGAGCAACTCGAGGCGCTCGCAGAATCTGTGCCCGACGGGCCATCGACGCGAATGTTGCTCGAGTGGTCGCAAACCAACCGGATCACGATCGGTGCGGGATTGGTCGAGCGGGCTGACGACGGTCGGCTCTTTAACACCTATGTCGTGGCGATGCCCGATGGGCGGGTCGAGCGGCACCGCAAGCTGCATTGTTTTGTCAGCGAGCACATGGACTCGGGTGACGAGTTCACCGTGTTCGATCTGCCCGATGGATGTCGAGTCGGCGTGCTAATCTGTTACGACAACAATCTGATCGAGAACGCACGAATCACGGCGCTGGCCGGGGCCGAAGTGCTGCTCGCCCCGCATCAGACGGGCGGCTGCGCGACCCGTAGCCCACACGCGATGGGTCTGGTTGATCCGGCGCTGTGGGAGCAGCGAGATACTAATCCACAAGCGATCGAGGCAGAGTTTCGCGGCGACAAGGGACGCGGTTGGCTGATGCGTTGGCTGCCTTCGCGGGCACATGACAACGGGATGTTCTTGATCTTCAGCAACGGCATCGGTCGCGACGACGACGAGATTCGCACAGGCAACGCGATGGTGCTTGATCCCTATGGGCGAGTGATCGCCGAGACGTGGCAAGCGTCGGACGCCATGTTGGTCGCCGACCTCGACGGATCACTACGAGACGAGAGTAGTGGGGCTCGTTGGCTGCGAGCCCGTCGACCGGAGTTGTACGCGCCGCTCGCCGAGCGAACTGGCCAGGAACGGGACACCCGCGAGGTGCGGTTTGCGAAGAAACTTTCGTAGTCGCGTCGATCAGCTGTACTGTGGTCGCGCGGAGGTTTTATTGACGAATGCAGCTTAGGGCTACCCTGATCGTTCTGCGGTTTGTCATTTAGTCTTCTCCCACTCGCTGCCGCCGGCGCGATCTTCGATCGTGATCCCGCAGGGACTTAGCCCGTCGCGAATCTGGTCAGCGACGGCAAAGTTCTTCGCGGTACGGGCATCGGCGCGAATCTCGATTACCAGTGCCATCAATGCTTCAAGATCACCGTCGCCGGTCCAATCAGTCCCGTCGGGGCGGTCTTCGAGGGTCACGCTCGCTTCGGCCACGCCGTCGCGGATCTTGTCGGACAACGCGAAATCCTTGTTGCTGCGGGCGTCGTCGCGGATGCCGATCAACAACTTGACAACCCCGTCGACTGCCTCGTCACCGCCGGCAGATTCGACTGGCCTGATAAACAGACCGAGCGTGGAAGTCAGTTCTCGCAAGGTCGCAAATCCCTGTTTCAAGGCAGCGACTTTCTCGGCGTCGTCCTTGCCAGCACCTTCGAGGTCATCGCTTTCGATGTAACGATTCAACGCCCGAGCCAAATCGAACAGATCTCCCACCGCGCTGCCGGTGTTAAAGTCATCGTCCATTGCGGTAAGAAACTTGGTTCGCTGCGTGTGGACTTCCGCGAGCAGCCGGTTGTCGCCCGCGTCGAATTCACCTGCGGCGCGACCAGATGCCGCACTTAGCGCATAAAAGTCGCCGCCGGTAACTCGCTCATAACGCTTAAACAATCGATAAAACGTTTCCAGACCTGTGCCTGCTTCCTCGACCGCTTCTTCAGTAAAGACGATCGTGCTGCGGTAGTGAGTTCTCAGTAGGAAAAACCGAATTCGCTCGCCGCCTTGTCGTTCGACCAGATCTGCCAGCCCGCCGGCTCCCGCGCTACGGCTGATTTTGGTGTTTACGTCGGCCTGCTCGGGCTCGTCGCGCTCACCGCGTCCGCCGACTTTGCCGCTGGCGGTGCCGGCGCGCATTAGGCCGTTGTGCAACCAGAACCTTGCCATCGGCTTTCCATGGCAACATTCGCTCTGGGCGATTTCGTTTTCATGATGGGGAAAAGCCAGATCGAGCCCGCCACCGTGGATGTCAAACGTTTCGCCCAACAGCGTGCGACTCATCGCCGAACACTCGATGTGCCAGCCCGGCCGACCGTTGCCCCAGGCACTTTCCCACGACGGCTCGTCCGCCTTAGCAGCCTTCCAGAGCGCAAAATCACCTGGTGCTCGTTTTCGTGCCGAACCTTCACCGCCGTCGCCCTGCAGCTTTGAAGGGTCACGATTGCTCAGTTTGCCATATTCGCTATCTTTGGCGACCTCGAAATAGACGTCACCCTCGGACTCATAGGCGAAACCCTGTTCGACGAGCGACTCGATCAGCGCGATAATATCGCCCATCGTCTCGGTCGCCTTCGGCATGTGATCGATCGTGTCGACGCCGAACGAAGCCAAGTTCTTTAGATAGTCTTCGGTCATCTCCGTGGCCACGTCGGCCATCGGGATCTCGCGGCGGGTCGACTCGGCGATCAGCTTGTCGTCGACGTCGGTGATGTTGACGACCCACGTCACTTCGTAGCCGCAGTAGGTCAAGTATCGCTTGATACAGTCGAAAATCACCGGTCCGACCATATGGCCAATGTGCGATTCCTTATAGACCGTCGGGCCGCAGAGATAGATTTCGACCTTGCCAGGCGCGACCGTCTCGAAGGGCTCTTTTGTTTTGGAAAGCGTGTTGTAGACGCGGAGGGTGTCGATCATGGAATATCTTTAATGACGAATGAGTAATGTCGAATGTCTAATGAACGATGCGATAGGTCGCTTAGAGATCGTTTTTGTCTAGCAATGCGACGCAGGTGGCTTCGATCGCTTCTTCGCGACCGACGGGGCCGAGGTTTTCGCCCGTCTTGGCTTTGATGCCGACTTGCGACGGATCGACTTGCAATACGTCGGCGATGCGAGATTGAATCTGCTGCCTAAAGGGGCTCAACTTCGGGCGTTGGGCCATGATGATGCAATCGATATTCGAGATGCGATAACCAGCGTCATGAACGCGGGTCAATGCGGCGGCGAGCATCTCGACCGAGTCACGATCGCGATTCGCCTCGTCGCTGTCGGGAAACATCTCGCCGATGTCACCCAGCGCGGCGGCTCCAAGGATCGCATCGGTCACGGCGTGCAGCAGCACATCGCCGTCGCTATGGGCCACGGCCTGTTGGTCATGTGGTACCTCGACGCCGCCCAATTTTAATGGCCCACCGCTTTTGAGCCGATGCCGGTCCTGTCCGATTCCCACCCGCATGCGCGGCCACCTTGTTCTGTTCTTGTAAGTCGTTATCTCATCGGCAATTACGCCGCGAACATACCGCAGCGCGGTGATTATATCGCGACGAGCAAACGGCGACAATGTCGAGTGAGCGAATCTCATCGCGGACGGCCAGATTGCCAGACTCGGAGAGATCAAACCGCACGGTGAAAACCACGTCGTGCGGATCTTCGGTCGAGAAATCTCGCTCGGTTCTACACCCCGGCGAACTCTTCCGCATAGCGGACCGTCGACTTGCAACTCGACAGAGCTCCGAAATTTAGCTCGATCGCCATGAAGGTCTCGGCGGCGCCGAACTCGTTGCCCAATCCTTGTGGGCTGGCCGGTCGAAAACCGAAGCATCGGTAATACTCAGGGTCGCCCAAGACGACCAAGAAGTTGAATCCCGCTTCTCGACAGAGAGTCACCGAGCGCTGGATCAGATTGCCGGCGATGCCTTTTCCCCGATGATCTGGCAGCACCGCGACCGGTCCGATACCAACGCCGCGGATTTTGGCGACCTCAGGGTCAAGTGTGACAGGGCTGAGCGCGATGTGTCCGATCACCTGCTTCTGGACTTCGGCCACGAGCGAAATCGCTAAACGTCCGCTTTCCCGCAATCGATCAACCAGATCGGCCTCAGCGGGAGAGGGAAAGGCGGTTTCGTGAATCGAACGAATGATGGGGACGTCAGCCTCGACTTCAGAACGTATCATGGCAACAGGAGCAGGGGATTCGGGGGTTGGGATCGGGGATTATTGATGCGATGACCGACCACGGACATCCATCGACGAGCTTGATTGATTACCTATCATAACCTCTTCGGCATCGGGCTGCACGGATTTGCAAGCCAATTGGGCGACAGCGGCGCTGGCAGCATGAAAAGACACGGCGAATGTCGAAAAAGCTCGGTCTTTTCGCTGTGGCGATTCCACATCGCCTGCCGCCTTCACGCCCTAGAGCGTACCAGAGATTTGTCAAAATCCAAACGTCGCCCGTAAATATGGCCGAGAAATCTGGTTTGGGACCTAAATTCCGTTTCTCAGCCACCCAGCATGATCGGCCTATCCGACCCGGTCGGGCCACCCGTTTCGACGGACAGCGGTCTCGACAGACACATCGTCGGTCGGTTAAACCAGCGGCTGGAAACCGCTTTGCAGCACTGGACCATCGCCGATGGACGACTCGCAACTTCAACCGCACCGACACGACCACGCATTCGGTCAAGACCGCCGCAAGGCGGGCGAGACCAAAACCATGTGGGTTATCGCGCTGACCGCCACGATGATGGTCGTCGAAGTGGCGGCCGGCATCATTTACGGTTCGATGGCGCTGTTGGCCGATGGGCTGCACATGGCGTCGCATGCCGCGGCGCTGAGTATCTCGGCATTCGCCTATATCTATGCCCGCCGGCACGCACATGACCAGCGGTATAGCTTCGGCACAGGCAAAGTGAACGCCCTGGCCGGATTCACCGGGGCGATTCTGTTGGCGGTGTTCGCGATTCTGATGGCCTGGGAGAGCGGCGTGCGGCTACTGAATCCGGTATCGATCGCCTTTGACCAGGCGATTTTCGTGGCGGTGATTGGGCTGATCGTGAACGGGGTTTCGGTGGTGATCCTCGGCGATGGACATCACGACCACGAAGACCATAAGCAGCATGATCAGAATTTGCGTTCGGCCTATCTGCATGTGATGGCAGACGCGCTGACTTCGGTCATGGCGATCTTCGCCCTGTTGGCCGGCAAGTATTTTGACCAAGCCTGGATGGACCCGGCAATGGGTTTCGTCGGTGCGGCGCTGATCACGCACTGGTCCATCGGACTGACCCGCTCAACAGCCAGGGTGTTGTTGGACCGCCAGGGTCCTGAGCAACTGCACGAAGCGGTCCGCGAGGCGATTGAGCAACACGAAAACAGCCGAGTGACCGATCTGCATCTATGGGCGATTGGTCCGAACGTCTTCGCGGTGATCATCACGATCGTCTCTGACGCGCCGAAATCGATCGATCAGTATAAAGCGATGTTGCCCGAATCGGCCGGGCTGATGCACGTCACGATCGAGTTGCATGGGCCAGGAAGCTAAGGGCGTGTCGGTACCGGATTCCACCGAGAAAGTCCGGGAACTTTCCTCGGTCGCCGGGCGTCTACAAGCATACGGCCATTTCGTATGCCCTCTTTCGCCAGGAATAAGACCATGACTCGTTCGATCCGCCGCGGACTATTTTTTACCGCTTCTTGTACCCTCACGCTGATGGCTTTGAGCGTCATTCAGGCCAAAATCAAGCCGGCCGCCGAGAAACCGGCCCCGCCTAGTGCCCAGCAGGCGAAGACGAACGCATTGGGCGGATCGCACCGCCTGCTGACCTATGTGAGCACCGATCGCTCGATCTATAAGCCTGGCGACAAGCTCTATGTCCGGGCTGTCGTTCTCGACCACGCGACACGTAAGCCGCTGGACAAGAAGGGCGGTGTGGCGGCCCTGATTAACATTTTGGGCCCCAAGGGCGACATCGTCGCCGGCGGTTCGGCGGTCGCAAAGGAAAGCGTGGCGGCCTTCTCGTGGGAGATTCCCAAAACCCAAGCTGGCGGCCAGTACACGGTCCGCATCACGCACCCGGCAGTTGGCGACCCGCCGGCCGAGCGAAACTTCGACATCCGCGTCTATCGTGCCCCGCGGCTGAAGAGCCAGATCAAATTTATCCGTGATGGATACGGAGCCGGTGACGAGGTCGTCGCCCGACTACACACCGAGCGAGCCGAGGGCGGTATTCCGGTCGGCGCGAAGGTAACCGTCATCGCCCGAGTGGACGGACGCGAGGCATTTCGCGGACCAGCCAAGGTCAACGCCAAAGGAAACTGCGTGGCAAGATTCAAACTGCCGACAAAGATCAGCCGCGGCGAAGGGACACTGGCGATGGTGATCGCCGATGGCGGCATCGTCGAGACCGCCAGCAAGACGATTCCGATTCTTTTGCAGACGATCGACCTGTCGATCTATCCCGAAGGAGGCCACTTGGTAGCAGGGGTGTCGAATCGGGTTTATTTCGAGGGTCGCACCCCCGCCAAGAAACCGGCCGACATCGCGGGTGTCGTCGTCAATGCGGCGGGCAAGACCGTTGGAAAGTTTCGCAGCGAGCATGATGGTCGAGGTCGACTGAGCTTCACGCCGACCAAGGGCCAGAAGTACTCGCTGAAGATCACCGAGCCGTCGGGCATCAATCGGCTGTTTCCGCTGCCAGAGGCAAAACCGACTGGCGTGGTGCTGCGAGCTGATAAGAACGTCTATGCGGCCGACGAGGCGATCATGGTCCATGTCGCCACGACCGGGTCGCTTGCTGACCTGTCGGTCTCGCTGGCGAAGCGTGAAAAGGCGCTCGCCTTGGTGAAACCCAACCGACAGGGCGCCGCGCGATTTGCCAAAATCGATGGCGATGGCGTGTTGATCGTCACGGTGTGGAACAAGGCCGGTACGCCGCTGGCCGAGCGGCTGATCTATCGACAACCCGAGCGAAAGGTGAGCGTGAAAATCACGCCAGACGCCCGGCAATACGTCCCGGGTGGCCGCGCCAAGATCAATGTAATAACCACCGACGAGAACGGCAAACCGATTTCGGCCATTGTCGGACTCACGGTCACCGACGACAGCGTGCTGCAGATGGTCGACAATCGTGACCAGCCGCCGCGACTACCGGTGATGGTACTTCTAGAAGGCGAAGTGCGGGAGCTAGCTGACGCTCACCTCTATCTCGACCCCAACGATCCGCTGGCCGATACGGCGGTTGATTTACTGCTGGGAACGCAGGGCTGGCGACGATTCGCGTTTGTCGACACCAAGAAGTTCATCACCCAATATGACGACAATGCTCGCCGTGTGCTCGCGTTGCGGTTGTCGACCCGCCAAGAGATCATCGCGCTGGCCGAAGCGGTGCCGCACGACGATGGGTTCGCCGTGGTCGAGAAGGCGCAAGCAGCGGTGCGGCAGAAAGCTGGAGAGCCACGAGTGAACGCCGTGCCTCCAGAAAATATTCTCCCGCCTGCTGATCCGGCAGCCAAGCCGGCGCCGGTCGTGAATCAACCCGTTCCGGCACCCGAACTGCAGGCGAAGGTGCCCGCTGTTCCAAAGGCTGACCCGCCGCTAGCAGGTAAACGACCACCGCTCGCAAACCAACTGCGTAAGAGATTCGCCGCCAACGGTGCACGTCGCCAAGAGAACAAGAAGCTCGCCGACGCGCTTGACAAGGCAGAAGAACAGGCGCTGGAAAAACGTGACATCCTCGCCGGAGGTCGCGGGCCGGGTCTGTTCAGACGAATTCGCGCTCGCCAGGACTTCGTCGCAGTGCGAGTTTACGCTCATCAAGTGCGTCCGGGACGTCAGCCGGGCGACCGCGTTGATTTCGCCGAGACGCTATTCTGGCACGCCGGCCTGAAAACCGATGAAAACGGCCAGGCGTCGTTCGAGTTCGCGTTGAACGATTCGGTCACGAGCTTCCAGGTAGCCGCCGATGCGTTTTCGTCCACGGGTGGAATCGGTTCCGGCACGATGCAGATCGATTCGATTGAGCCGTTCTATGTCGAGCCGAAGCTGCCGCTGGAAATCACGATGGGCGACACGATTCTGTTGCCGCTCGGACTGGTTAATGGGACCACCGTACCGCTCAAAGGCGTTCGGCTATCGATTACCGCGCCGAAAGCTTTCAGGATCGCCAGTCTTTCGCCGCTCAACATCGCGCCGGGCGAGCGGCTCCGGCAACTGGCCAGCATCACCGCCGGCCAATACGTTGGTCCAGCCGAGTTCGTCATCAATGCGAAAGCCGGCGCGTATGCCGACCGCGTCACGCGGACCGTCAACGTGCAGCCCTTGGGCTTTCCCATGGAAATCGCCCGTGGCGGGCTTATTGGACCGGGGGCGAAGATCCTCCACGAGGTAAAGATCCCCCGCGATGTCGTGCCGGGTAGCGTTCGTGGTCGCGTGGTAGTCTATCCGACACCGCTGGCCAATATGCAGGAGTCGCTCGCCCGACTGATTCGCGAGCCGTGCGGATGCTTCGAGCAGACTAGTTCCTCGACCTATCCGCTGGTGATGGCCCAGCAGTATTTCATGTCGCACCAGGGAGTCGACCCGATGCTGATCGAGAAGAGTGCCGGTATTCTGGACCGCGGTTACAAGCGACTCACCGGCTTCGAGTGCAAGAGCGGCGGGTACGAGTGGTTTGGCAACGATCCGGGTCACGATGCGTTGACCGCCTATGGGCTGTTGGAATTCACCGATATGTCGAAGGTGCATAACGTTGACACAGCCATGTTGGATCGCACGCGCAAGTGGCTGCTCAGCCAGCGCGATGGCAAAGGTGGCTATGCCCGCAAGACGCGCACGCTGCACACTTGGCTTCCCGATCCAGAAATCGCTTCGGCCTATGACACCTGGGCGCTGCTCTCGGCGGGCATCAAGGACGGTTTGGACACCGAGGTCGAGTTCGTTCGCAAGAATGCTGAAAAAACCGAGAACACCTATGTCGCCGCACTGGGGGCGAACGTCCTGTTGCTGGCGGGTGAGAAAGATGGCACCACGCGATTGCTGGACAAACTGGCCGGCAAACAGCAGAAAGACGGATCGCTGAGCGGCGCGACACGATCCGTCGTCGGTAGCACCGGCAACGCTCTGACCATCGAGACCACGGCGCTCGCCGTGACCGCGTGGTTGGGCAACAAACATTACGTCGCGAACGTCCAACGGGCGATCAAGTTCCTGGCCGAATCGTGCGAGTCGGGCCGTTATGGTTCGACCCAGTCGACCGTGTTGGCATTGCGGGCGATCATCGCCTACGATGCATCACGGGCTGTGCCCAAGGCACCTGGTTCGTTGCAACTGATCGTCGATGGCCAGTATGTTGGCAAAGCGGTGAAGTTCGGGACCGAGTCGCATGGCGCCATCGAACTGCCCGGGCTGACTGAGCAGTTGTTGGTCGGCAACCACCGCATTCAGGTCGCGATGACCGGCGGCTCGACGATGCCGTACTCGGTCGCGGTTGACTATCACAGCCTGAAGCCGAACTCCTCGGAGGCCTCGGCGCTGCACATCACGACCAAGCTTCGCGACGTGAAGATCGACGAAGGTGCTGCCACGGAAGCGGCCGTCTCGGTGGTCAATCGCACGAACGAAGATACTGCCTCGGCCACGGCGATCGTGGGCATTCCCGGTGGTTTGGAAGTCCGGCACGACCAACTCAAGGAGTTGGTGAAAGAGGGCA
>Ga0114996_10003743_pt1 | contig 18689 bp, 18 predicted proteins | sample ArcticOcean_MG_C_4_FD_87039 | JGI IMG/M metagenome (GOLD analysis project Ga0114996, IMG submission 87039) | Marine microbial communities from western Arctic Ocean - ArcticOcean_MG_CB4_134 | ecosystem: Environmental > Aquatic > Marine > Oceanic | place: Arctic Ocean: Canada Basin | collected...
ATATGCGCAAATTCAACGGTGTTCCCAAGAAGCATTTTGGGCTATTTTTGAAGGAGTGTGAGTGGCGTTTTAATAACAGTGACCCATCAACTCAATTATTGCAGTTAAGGCAATGGGTTAGGAGCTATTTGAGGTAGTTATCTAGGACGGCCCCAAAGATTATTTAATACGGTTCACTTCCTATATCTAGAGGCTCCTTAAAAAGTGCTGATCGACCGCGTTTATTAATATGATCGAGCTGGTTGGGCACTGACAGCGGTCCATAAGGCGCATTTTATTGTCATCAAGGCGGTTGCCAGGCAGCGGATGGGGTGAATTGAGCTGCGGGTTAACAAAAATCTGAACAGAACCAGCAGGTTCATGACCAGGAAGATGCTTCTGATCCATGCTTCGCTGGTCTTCGCGGTGCGGGCGCAGATGTAATTGAGATCGTAACCGTTCTTGCCTTGTCCAAACTTGCCCTCGATGGGGATGCGTTCGCGGTAGTCCTGCTGCCGTTGGCGTTGGCTTATGTTGCTTTCAGCGCTCGCCATCTTTGGCGGGCGGCCCAGAGGCTTTCCGGCAAATTCAATGCCTTTACTCTCTGAGAAATTTGCGGTTGTCACGGGTCCCGTAGAGCGGATCGGCCAGTACTTTTTCTGGGTAATGACCATGGCGATGGCGATAGGCTTCGACCTGGCCCGGCAGATCGTGGCCCTCATGATAGGCATCCCAACTGAGATGATCGACACAGGCCACACCATCCCCACTCAGGCTAACGCCCAGCTTGGCGCCAAACTCAACGGCCTTGTTCTGCTTGCCCCGATGTGTCGTTGGCTGCTGATCAGGGGGCGTCGGTTTAGCGTCATCACCGGGTATGGCCTCGCCGCCTCCCGGCGTCGTCGTCTGATTGTCATCAGGAGCGGTTTCTGGCTTTTGATGATCTGACAGGCGGGCAATTATGCTGTCCTCGAAGCGGGCAAAGACCACAGGTCCCATGCGGCGGCGGATCTCGACAAACAGGGACGGGGCAAAAGCCTGTTCCTTATGAAAGGCCTGGAAGCCGACAAAGTACTGAAGATATGGGTTCTCACGGATTTGCTCGATGGTTTCTTCATCGCTTAGGCAGAGCTTATGCTTGATAATCACCGCCCCTATTAAAAAGCCGCCCGTCCTTCGCCGGACGACCGGTGTGGGCCGACAGTGACACCTCATAGGCCGCCGATAAGTCTTCCCAGGGAATAATCCGGCTCAACAAAATCCAACGATTGCCGGGCTCCAGCCACTTCTCAAATTCCGTCTCAAAACCTTCAAACATCAGCTGGTTGGGGGAACGACGATTGCGCATGGTGCAAGCTTTTCATCTGATTGGTGTTGAATAGCTTGCATTATATCAGACGAAAACACTCATTCATCACTTATATTCAATGAGTTAGAGTGTTTGAGGAGGCTCTATCTAATAATAACAGATCGCAGTTATCCCACTCTCTATTTGGCAATTAAGGGGGCCAACGGAGCACGAAGGCTACTGAGGGCACGGAAAAAGCGCGCATCCTCTGCATTGAAGACGAACCGGAAATCGCAGAATTGATTTCAGCTGTGCTTTCGGATCAGGGGCGCGATGTCAAGGTTGCTGCAACAGGCAAGGCAGCCATTGACGCCTTTAAAACAGGTCGTTTCGATTTAGTAACGATAGACTATCAACTTCCGGATATGACCGGGCTTGATATCGCCCGGAATTTCATCGCCACCGCACCAGATGTTCCCTTGGTTATCATTACTTCACGCGGAAACGAAGGCGTGGCGGTAGAGGCGATCCGACTGGGTGTCACTAATTACATCATCAAAGATAGTGCGAATAGTTTTCTCAATCTATTGCCCGCAACCGTGTATCATGCCCTTTAAAAACAAACGTTAATTTTTAAAAATAAATCGTTTCAAATCCGACATGATGAACAGCAAGACCATTTGCAGGGCGTTCTGGGCAGCGTCGTCGATGGCATCATCACCATCAACGACAAAGGAAAAATAAAATCGTTTAACAAAGCGGCAGAATTAATTTTTTGGATATGATGCCGAGGAAGTTTTCGGCAAAAATGTCAGTATGCTCATGCCTAATCCTGACAAGCGAAAACACAATTCCTATCTTAAAAATTATCATTCCTCCGGCAAAGCAAAGATCATTGGCATTGGACGAGAAGTTGTAGGCCTGAGGAAAGACGGTGCAACATTTCCCAGGTCGCTCGCAGTGAGTGAACTCAAGCAGGGCGAAAATCCCATTTTCACTGGGATCGTCCGCGATGTTACAAAATTCAAGCAGGCTGAAGAAAATTTACGAAAAAGAGAGGCCCATCAACGGCTCATTCTGGATAACGTACCGGCAGCTATTTCCTATATCGATAAAGACGAACGTTTTGTTTTTATGAGTCAAATGTATGAAAATCTGGGAATTTCACCCGAAAATATAACGGGAAAGAAGGTTAAAGAAGCCCTTGGTGAGGCGGCATATAAACTTGCAGGAAAAAACATCAAGCGCGCATTGGCTGGTGAAACAGTAGAATTTACAAATAAAATTAAGACTAAGGACGGAAAATCAACAGAAATTGCTGTGGAATACAGGCCGGATTTTGGTCCAGGGAAAACGGTCGAGGATGTCTTTGCCTTCATCTTGGATATTACGGAGAGAAAAAAAGCTGAGCTAAAAATCGAAACATTAGAGAGCAGGTTCTCGGACGCCATCGAAGCTATTTCCGAAAGTGTCTATTTATATGATAAAAGCGACCAGTTCGTGATGGGCAATTCGAGAATATACGAAGAATTTGCAGAATTTGACCATCTCCTGGTACCTGGGACGCCGACAGAAATGATCGTCCAAGCAATTTGGGATGAACTTCTTCACACCGATGCCAAAATGGATCACGAGAGCGGGTTGGAGGAGATCATGGCATTCCATGGCGGTTCTGCCGACCGAAGCCTACCCCCATGGCCTGGACATATCACCGGATGGGCGGTTCGTCGTGGTTACCGGGTTCTCGTCTGATTACTTACGCATTCACGATGCGGCAACGGGCGAAGAACGCCACCGTACCCAAGTCGGCGGCGGGTCGTCTCATACAGCATTTCTTCCAGATGGCAGAACCGCTGTTGTTGCGTGCTCTGTTGCGGACCATCTGGCCTTCGTAGACTTGGAGACAGGAGAGCGGGTGGGGCTTTAGCCTGCTTCTAAGAAGTGCTAATAAAACGCCTCAGAAAATTATGAGGCTTGTATGACCTGGACCCTTCTCCCCGTGCCCTGCCCAAAATGCGGCGAAGCGCAAAATACGACCCCTGGCAGTTTTGACCCGAACGACGAACCGTTCGGCCCAGTCAATTGTATGGTTTGTGGCTATGAATTCATGCAGGTTGAGTATCTGAGAGGATTAAAAACTCGGCGCCGTGAATTCGGCCTCGAATAACAGTCATTCCAGTGTCCATACCCGTGTCTCAAGAAAAATCCATTGCCCTCCCTGATGTGCCCGCTCTTGTGGTGGGGGTAAAAACATGTGTGTGGCTCACGTCCGATGGAGAGGTAGAAACCCTAACGCTTGCTGATGCGGCGCGACGGTTGCCAGGCAATCTGGGTGCGGCACCTATGGTTTGCCATCGGGCCTCCTGCGGCCGTCGGCTTAGGACGGGAAGTTTTTCTGGGTTCGATGTGTTGGAACTGTTTGCCTTCGTGCGCCCAGCCCGGTTCTGCTTGCCGACAGTGCGCGGGATTGCGGAATCCTTAGGCCTCCCATTGCCACAATCTTTGGAACAAGAAGCCGAAACCCTATTTGCGGTGGCGGTCACCTTACTGCAAGAATTGGCGGACCCGGACCGACCGCAAGGGGCGGACGCGGGGCCGGTTGCTCAGGCCATGTCTCGGGGCGGCTGGCCGTGGGGCCCGGCGGTGTTGGCAGCACTCGGAACAACGGAGGCACCAAAGGATCGAAACCCAACGCGAGGCTTTAAAGTCTGGGAGCGGCTCAAGGATTGGGGCGACGTTCAGTACGAAGAACCGCTTGGCAATTGGCCAGTGGAGTCTGTTGAAGCTCGTGCACGTTTGGTTCAGCTTTTGGGAGCCAAGTCGGAAGAGCGACCGCAACAGGTCGACTATGCCTCTAACGTCATAGCTGCGTTTGCACCCTTGGAACACGAAGGTGTGCCGCACATGGTGTTGGCCGAAGCGGGCACAGGGGTGGGTAAAACCCTGGGCTATATCGCGCCTGCCAGTGTTTGGGCGGAAAAGAACGATGGTGCCGTCTGGGTCTCCACCTTCACCCGCAATCTGCAACGCCAGTTGGATGCGGAACTGGATCGGCTCTATCCAAATCCCAGTGAAAAAGCCCAAAAAGTTGTTATCCGCAAAGGCCGGGAAAATTACCTCTGCCTGCTGAATTTCGAAGAAGCCGTGTCGCGCCTACCGCTTGGTGGAACGGAAGAGGCTGTCGCACTTGGATTGATGGCCCGGTGGCTGCGCCATACCAGAGACGGCGATATGGTCGGCGGTGATTTCCCAGCGTGGATTGCGGACCTTCTGGGTCGCGGCAGCACAGTTGAATTAACCGACACCCGCGGCGAATGCGTTTATTCGTCGTGCACCCATTACCGCAAATGCTTCATCGAGAAATCCGTCCGTCGGGCGCGTCGGGCGAACATCGTTGTCGCCAACCATGCTCTTGTGATGGTGCAGGCGGTCCTGCATGGCGGCATTGATGGCGCACTTCCGACCCGTTATGTCTTCGACGAAGGCCATCATTTGTTTTCTGCCGCCGACGCGGCCTTTTCCACGCACCTGACAGGACAGGAAGGGGCGGAACTTAGACGCTGGCTTGTCGGCGTGGAAGAGGGCAGTCGGTCGCGGTCGCGTGCCAGAGGGCTCAAGGCCCGGATTGATGATCTGATTGTCGATGATCTCAAGGCCGATGAGATGCTCGACGAGGTGTTACGTGCCGCCCGGGTCCTCCCATCACCTGGTTGGCGCCAACGATTGGCGGACGCCCGACCCGATGGTGCCGCCGAACATTTTTTCCAATACATCCATCAACAGGTCTATGCCCGCGCGGGCGGCAAGGACGCACCCTATTCTATCGAGACCACGACCCAGCCCTGTGTGGACGGCCTTCTCGACGCTGCCGACGGATTGGAAGCCGCCCTAGCCCGGCTTGCTAAGCCATTGGCGGAACTGCGTAAAATTCTATCTACTCAATTGGGTTCAGAAGCGTCTGACTTGGACAGTTCGCAGCGCCTTCGAATTGAAGCCGTGGTCCGCAGCCTGGGCCGTCGAGGCACGCAACAAGTCCAGGCGTGGCTGTCAATGTTGAAATCCCTCCATCAGGAAACACCGAACGAATTTGTTGATTGGTTTGGTGTTGAGAGAATTGATGGACGAGATTTTGATGTGGGACTTCACCGCCATTGGGTTGATCCAACCCAACCGTTTGCCGAGGTCGTTGCCGAACCGGCGCATGGAATTTTGATTACATCTGCCAGTCTGCGGGGTTCAACGGGCGACGACGATGCCGACTGGGCAGCGGCGATGGGAAGAACCAGCGTCAATCATCTGCCGTCGGAACCGGTGATGTGGGAAACGCCGTCACCGTTTGATTATGCGGCAAACACCCGTGTTTTAGTCGTCGGCGATGTAAACAAGAACAGTGCCGACGATGTTTCCGCCGCGTACCGTGAATTATTTATTGCTGCTGGTGGTGGTGGATTGGGTCTGTTTACCGCCATCCATCGCCTGCGCGCGGTTCATAAACGCATTGAAAGCGCTTTGGATGATGCGGGTCTGCCGTTGTTGGCGCAGCATGTGGACCGGCTGGATACAGGCTCCTTGGTGGATATTTTTAGGGCTGAGGAAAACGCCTGCCTGCTGGGGACCGATGAGGTTCGTGATGGTGTTGATGTGCCGGGAAGGTCTCTTCGATTAATCGTTTTTGATCGGGTGCCCTGGCCCAGGCCTGATATACTACACAAATCTCGCCGTAAGGCTTCCGGCGGACGCGGCTTTGATGAGATGCTTACCCGGCTTAAGTTAAAGCAGGCCTTCGGGCGGTTGGTTCGCCGGGCGGATGATAGGGGAATTTTTGTTCTTTTGGACAGGGCGATGCCGTCCAGGTTGGCGAGCGCATTTCCAGAAGGTGTGGAACTAGAACGTATCGGGTTGAAGGAAGCAATTGCCGAAACCCGTGCATTTGTTAACAACAAGGTAGAATGATTATGACAGCGCTTGAAGGACACAAAATTGGTTTTATCGGCTTAGGTTTTATGGGCGGGCATATGAGCCGCCATGTCATGAAGGCCGGGGCCGAGATGATCATCTACGCGCGAAGCGCTGACAAAGTTAAACACCTTACCAACGCCGGCATGACCTTGGTCGAAAGTCCGCAGGCCGTGGCCGAACAGGCGGAGACAGTGATTATCTGTGTCTCCAATACAGATGCGGTCGAACAAGTTTTGCTGGGCGAAAACGGCGTATTGGCAGGTGTCGATGCGAGTACGTTGGTAATCGACATGGGAACGACGGCGGTTACGAAAACCAAATGTTTTGCCAAGGTGGTCATGGATATGGGGGGCGACTACGTGGACGCGCCGGTTTCCGGCGGAGCCGTTGGTGCAGAGAACGGGGCTTTGACAATTATGGCGGGCGGCAGTGACGAAATGATAGAACGTGCCCGACCGTTGTTTGAAGCGATGGGCTCACGCCTCACCCACATCGGGGGAATCAGCACGGGTCAAGTCGCCAAGTCTGCCAACCAAGTTATTGTGGGGCTGACGATCGGGGCTATTTCCGAAGCACTGTATCTCGCAAAGCGGGCAGGTGCGGATCCCGCCAAGGTGCGCGAAGCTTTCACCGGTGGCTTTGCAGACTCGCGAATTATGGAACTGCACGGGAAACGTATTATCGATGATGATTTCACCCCAGGAGGTACCTGCGTCACCCAACGCAAGGATATGGCAGAAGCCTGCTCGCTTGCGGCGGAATTAGGGTTTGAACTTCCGGCGAGCGCATTGAATGGCAGCTTGTATGAGGAGGTGGTCGATGCAGGTCTCGGTGGGATCGATCATGCAGGGCTTTATAGGTATTATGACCGGGATTGGGTCTCTAAACTTTAATTCCCATAGAAAAAGGGCCGCCCTACCAGGGACGGCCCTTTAATCTTTTCCGGGTCGGGTAGGCTTTTACATTCCCATGCCGCCCATACCACCCATTCCGCCCATATCAGGCATAGCGGGGGCACCGCCTTCGTCAGGGACTTCAGCTACCATCACTTCGGTGGTGATCAGAAGGCCCGCGATGGAGCCTGCGTTTTGTAACGCTGTCCGAACCACCTTCGCCGGGTCAATAACACCTGCTGCAACAAGGTTTTCGTACTCTCCGCTCTGGGCGTTGAAACCAAATTCAACGTCCTTTTGCTCCAGCATTTTTCCGGCAACCACGGCACCGTCATAACCAGCATTTTCTGAAATCTGGCGAATAGGCGCTTGCAGGGCACGACGGATAATATCGACCCCGACGTTTTGGTCGCTGTTTGCACCTTCCAGCTTATCAAGAACTTTTGTTGAATACAGCAGGGCGACGCCACCACCGGCAACGACACCTTCTTCAACAGCAGCTCGGGTCGCGTTCAGGGCATCATCAACCCGGTCACGGCGTTCCTTAACCTCGATCTCGGTCGCACCGCCGACGTTGATAACAGCAACACCGCCAGCCAACTTAGCCAGACGTTCTTGCAGCTTTTCCTTGTCGTAGTCGGAAGCAGTTTCTTCGGCCTGCGACCTAATTTGATTGCACCGGGTTTTGATCTGGGACGGATTGCCAGCACCCTCAATGATGGTCGTATCGTCTTTGGTGATGATGACCTTCTTAGCTGTGCCGAGCATGGTCAGGTCAACATTTTCAAGTTTGATACCGATGTCTTCGCTGATGACCTGAGCAGAGGTCAGGATTGCGATGTCTTCCAGTATGGCCTTGCGGCGGTCGCCGAAGCCAGGAGCTTTGATAGCGGCAATCTTAAGACCAGCCCGAAGCTTATTGACCACCAAGGTAGCAAGCGCTTCGCCTTCGATGTCCTCGGCAATAATGATCAACGGACGTTGCGATTGAACTGCGGCTTCCAGTATAGGCACCAAAGGCTGCAAGTTGGAGATCTTGGCTTCGTGGATCAGGATATATGGATCATCCATCTCACAGGTCATCTTGGTTGCGTTGGTTACGAAGTAAGGTGACGTATAGCCGCGGTCGAACTGCATGCCTTCAACGACATCAAGCTCGGTGCTCATGCTCTTGGCTTCTTCGACGGTGATAACACCTTCGTTGCCGACGCGTTCCATGGCGGACGCAATCATCTCGCCAATTTCTGCATCGCCATTGGCCGAAATGGTACCAACTTGGGCAACTTCGGCGTTGCTTTTTACAGGTTTGGAACGATTTTTGAGGTTCGCAGTGACAGCTTGTACAGCTAGATCAATGCCCCGTTTCAAGTCCATGGGGTTCATGCCAGCAGCCACAGCCTTGGTGCCTTCACGAACGATGGATTGAGCCAGCACGGTCGCAGTCGTGGTTCCGTCGCCAGCGGTGTCGCTGGTTCTGGAGGCGACTTCTTTAAGCATCTGTGCGCCCATGTTCTCAAACTTGTCGTCCAGTTCGATTTCCTTGGCGACGGTAACGCCGTCTTTGGAAATGCGGGGGGCGCCGAAGGATTTATCCAACACGACATTCCGGCCTTTGGGGCCTAAGGTAACTTTTACCGTGTCGGCTAGAACATCCACACCCACCAATATGCGAGAGCGGGCGTCGGTCCCGAACTTTACTTCTTTCGCTGCCATTTTTTTGTCCTTTTATCAAACGTTTAAGACGTTATTTCTTTTTCTTTTTCGCTGTTTTTTTAGCTGTCTTTTTAGCTGTTTTCTTCGGGGCTTTTTTAGCCGCTGTCTTAGTTGCCTTCTGGGGTGTTTTTTTAGTCGGTTCAAGGATGCCCATCAGATCAGATTCGTTCATGATCAACAGGTCTTTGCCATCAACCTTGACCTCTGTGCCGGACCATTTGCCGAACAGGACCAAGTCACCAGCCTTAACGACCAAGGGGACGATGTCGCCATTTTCATTGCGGGCACCGGAACCGACAGAAACGATTTTGCCTTCGGACGGCTTTTCCTGAGCGGTATCAGGTAGGATGATGCCGCCCGCTGTTTTGCTTTCGGATTCAACGCGCTCAACTAAAACGCGGTCATGCAACGGCCTAAACTTCATGTTTATTCTCCATATATATGTGACAAAAAATTCGGGTCATTAGCACTCAGCTAATGAGAGTGCCAAGGGTCTAAGGAGGAATGAGCTTAGAGTCAAGTAATTGCGCTAGCGACTTTTTTTACGCTGGGTCCGATAGGCGACGCTGGGATCGGTGAGAATTTGGTCGCGATCCCAAATTGTAATAAAAACACGCCGGAACCGGTGGATGAACTCTGGCTTAGCGGTTGTGGAAATTGTCCCCTGATAAGTGATGACTTTTCCTTTCGGGGTTTGTTTGGCCCAGTCCAGAATGCGTGAGTCATTATCTTGGCCGATGACAGCGATGGGATTTTTTAACCTGCCCATAAAATGGAATTGGCCGTGATACTTGGAAACATGGGCCAAGGGAAAACCTTGGGCTTCTAATCGGGCTAACTCGTGGGCAAGGGGCGTTAGGTCGTATGCCTTGTCCAACAGCGGCTTGAGCGTCAAGTGAACCGAGATCACCAACGTGCATGATAAAACGGTTAGGACGGTGAGGGCACTGCCAAGAGTGCGGCGCGGAATGACAAACGCCACAATGCTTAGGACCAAGAGCAGGATCATCCAGTTTTGGGCGAGATCCTTAATTTGCTCTGGCAACCGGATCACGCCGTCCAAGGCTCCGTCCAATATTGGGGCGAGAAGTACGATGCCACTCAGAACAATAAACAGCGCGATGGGAATGCGTTGGCGTAAGGCAGTGGTGTCGGCGAGTAAAAATGCCAGCATCAACGCCAATGCAGGGAAGATCGGCAACAGGTAATGAAGCTGCTTCCCGCTAATCAATGAGAACGTAACGAACACTGGCACGAACCACGCTAGGCAAAATTTAATACCGGGGTCTTCAAGCGCCTGTCTAAGGCCTTGATGATTTTGCCACGCGGCCCGCCCGCCAATGGCTTTCCAGACTGCCGGCCAAATCAGCCACGGCAGGACCAAGGGTGGGGTCACGGTTAGATACCACCACCAGGGTTTCGCGTGGGCAAACGACTTGACCATGCGGCCTGCGGATTGCCCCCAAAAAATCTCTTCCGCATAGGCATCGCCACCAGCGATGGCAGCGGGAATAGCCCACGCCAGGGCTAGGGCTGCGCCGACTAACGTGGCGGCGAGAATTGCCAGATACCAGGATCGAAGGCCCAAGGGTCTATGATTCTGGGGCCTGGACGCGCCCCAAACTGGCGCCAATAACGCAGCGGGAAGGACGTGCAGTAGGATTGCGGGGCCCTTGGCCAGGACGCCGAGGGCAATGGCAATCGCCAACAACCCGAACCCAGTCCATCGCTGCCCCTGCCATGCACGGAGAATTCCGAGCAGACCAAGCACCGCAAATAACGCCAGCATCATGTCGAACATGGTCAGGGGCGTGAACAAGGTCCAGAAGATGCATCCGAGCAGAATGGTTGGCCCCGCGGCGGCGATGTCTTCGCGGTCTGGCCAGAGCGTGCGGGCCAGGGCTGCCGTTAAATAAAGGCTGCCAAGCCCGAATAACGGTGCGGCCAATCGGGGCCACCAATCATTGAGGCCGAAGGCCGCCCAGCCTAAATTCATCAGCCAAAATAACAGCGGCGGTTTGTGGCTGTAGGTTTCACCGTTTAAATGCGGGACCAAGAAATTTCCGTCTCGCCACATTTCCCACGCGACGGCCAGATAACGGGTTTCATCGACGGGCAGGAAGGGCCGGGTCCAGACTGCCACAGCCATCAGCAGTGCCCACAGCAAGACCCACAGCAGGCGAGGCGGAACGGGATAACCTGACGGAGTCATCGCTTAGGCTCCGCTCGTATTTGATGGGTCTGGATTTCCGTTCAAATCTCCTAACTCCCGATCAATCGCATCGTCAAAACGTTTGCCGTGGCGGTGTTTGCGATAGAGATGAATGCCGAGCAGGCTTGACATTATAAAGAGCACGACACTGATTGATATCCTAAATTCCGGCTCAACAGCAATGCCACTTCCGATTAAGGCGAAGACAACGGTTTGTGGAATGTAGCCAAGCGCTGAGCCACTAAAGAATGGTAGGGGTTTAACGCTGGAAACACCGGCCACCAAGTTGACCGCAAGGTTGCTGCCAACCGGCAACATGCGAATGAGCAGCGTCATGGTGAACGGGTTGTCATGCAGAAAATCATCCACCCTGCGGACCCGGTTGGGAAATTTTGTAGCAACGAACTCTCGGCCCAAAAGCCGCGCATAAAAGAAGGCGCCAATGCAACCTAATACGGTTCCAGCAAGTGCAAGCACGCTGCCAAATGCCAATCCAAAAGCATATCCGCCTAAAAATGAAACCACTTGGCGGGGCAGACCAAGCCCGGTAAAGACGATCACCACGCCGAGGAAGATTAATTCACCGGTTACACCGTTGCCGCGGATGGTTGCATCAATCCAGGATTTATCGAGTGAAGAGCCGAGTTGAGTTGTCTTTAGCAAGAACACCACCCCAGCCAGGGTGGAGATTAAAATTAATCCGCGAAGCAGAACGCGAAAGCTCATGAATTCATTTCCGCTTCAATTTCTTCAACGTCAGGTGCTTCGATCTCTTCGACAATAGGTTTGCTGGCGCGGCGCAAGAGCCACATCACACCGATCAAGTCGCTAATGCCGACCCACAACCGGTCCAAGGTTCCGTAATTGGAGATGCCACGTTCCCGCGGACGGTGATTAACATATACTGATACGGAACGACCGCCGCGCCGGATCATCAGGGCAGGAAGGAAACGGTGCATGTGGTCAAAGCGCGGCATATCCAAGAACGCAGCGCGGGTGAATACTTTCAATCCGCATCCAGTGTCAGGGGTGCGGTCATTGAGTAATCCTGATCTGATCCAATTGGCGATGCGCGAAGACAATCGCTTGATTGCCGTGTCCCGGCGCTTGGTCCGGTGGCCGGTCACCAAAAGGAAATCAATCGGGCCTTTATCCACTTCTTCGAATTTGTCCAACAACAGTGGCAGGTCCGCCGGGTCGTTTTGGCCATCGCCGTCCAATGTCGCGATCACGCCGGAGCGCGCTGCTTTGACGCCGCTGGCAATGGCCGCACTTTGTCCGACACTTTTTTCATGATGCAAGATACGTAGCGCCGCGTGTTTGGACATGAGTTCTGTCAAGGTGCTCAGGGTCTCATCATCGCTGCCATCGTCGACAAAAATTATTTCAAATGTCCCACTGTTCTTCAGAGCCTCTACGATCTCGGCTATGAGCGGCCCGACATTAAGCACTTCGTTCCGAACCGGAACGACAACTGCTAAATCGGGGGCATCATTTGAGGGGGCCATGAGGATTTACTTATTAAATTGTTGCCAAAAAAGTCAGAGAAAATTTAGTGGAAAACAGTTCATAGCCTCGCTTATTACACCGGGGATGTCTTAAGGGCAAAGTTCTTTAAAACAAAATATTCCCTGACGTTAACAGCGACGCACGACCTAATCTGCACATATGTTGGGGAATAAGGGCTTGAAACGACAGGAACATTGGCGTGTAACAAATATGTCGCTATGGTTAATAAATTGTTGCCGACCTGTTGTTGTGATCGATCAGTCGGTGTATAGGGGGCGTGCTCATGGCTACCAACACAACATTCACCAATTTGTTCGGTCGCTCGCCGTTTAAACCGTTGCAAGAGCACATGCTCGTTGTCAAAGAGTGTGCGCGGGAAGTGCCAAAGATATTTCAGGCGCTCTGCGATGGTGACACCAAGCGGGTCAAAGAAGTTCAAGCGAAAATCTTCGAACTTGAGAGCAAAGCCGATATCATTAAGAACGACCTTCGCGCGCATCTGCCGAAAAGCTTGTTCATGCCGGTTGATCGGCGTGATTTACTAGAAGTCCTAAACCTTCAAGATTCGGTTGCCGATACGGCGCAGGACATCGCGGGCCTATTGGTCGAGCGCTCTATGGAAGTTCACGACTCCATGAAACAGCCGCTGATGAATATGGTTTCGCGCTGTGTGGATGCCTGTGTTCATTCTGCTCGAATTATTGGTCGCTTGGATGAATTGGTGGAAACTGGCTTCAGGGGACCTGAGTCCGAAGCGGTTCTGGCCATGGTCGAAGAACTTAACATGATTGAGTCTGATACCGATCAAATGGGGGTCGAGTTATCTCGCAACCTCTTTGCGCACGAAGATTCCATGAAACCGATTTCTGTCGTTTTGTGGTACGACCTTATTAAAATGATTGGTTCTCTTGCGGATGATGCCGAAAAAATCGGCAATCGTCTTCGCTTGTTGTTGGCTCGATAATACCCTTCACAAAAACATCGAAAAAGATTTATGGAAATAATTCAAGAATTTGGAACGATTTTTATCGTTATTGCGATCATCTTTGGTCTCTACATGACCTGGGGCATCGGTGCCAATGACGTTGCCAATGTTATGGGAACGTCGGTTGGATCCGGTGCCATTACTGTTAAGACAGCAATTATCATTGCTGCAATATTTGAATTTCTAGGTGCCGCACTGGCTGGCGGCAATGTCACCAAAACCATTCGCAAAGACATCATCGACCCAACGCTGATTGCCGATAATCCGGAAGTGCTGATCTTCGGCATGTTGGCGGCGCTATTGGCCGCCGGCGTATGGCTTATGATAGCATCCACCAGGGGCTGGCCGGTTTCAACGACCCATTCGATTGTCGGTGCCGTTGTTGGCTTCGCAATTGCAGGGATCGGTTTGGAAGCTGTTGCCTGGGCGAAAATAGGTCAGATTGTTGCGAGCTGGGTGATTTCGCCTGTGCTGGGTGGGGCAGTCGCATTTGTCTTAATGATGAGCATCCGGAAATTAATTCTGAACACCAGCAATCCATTCGCAATGGCCAAAAAATGGGGGCCTGTTTATGTGTTCCTTGTTGGGTTCATCATAAGCTTGGTGACAATGTTCAAGGGCCTCAAGCACCTCAATTTTGAATTGAGTGTTGCCATGAGCTTTGCACTCGCCGTCGCCTTCGGTTTTTTGATTGCACTTATCGGCTGGTGGATGATCCAAAGGGTTCAGGTCGATGCTGATGCGGATAAGGAATTTCATTTCGCCAGCGTCGAAAAAGTCTTCGTGCCGATGATGATTTTTACAGCGTGTGCTATGGCGTTTGCGCATGGCTCCAACGATGTCGCAAATGGCGTCGGTCCTTTGGCGGCAGTTTATGGATTGGTTAAATCCGGCGGTGAGCTGACCCAAAAATCGGAAATGCCAATTTGGATTTTGATGATTGGTGGTTTTGGTATCGTTGTTGGACTATCGACCTATGGCTACAAGGTCATGCGCACCATAGGGACTAAAATTACGGAGCTCACACCGACCCGTGGATTTTGCGCAACGATGGCGGCAGCAGCAACCGTGGTCCTCGCCTCGCGCACAGGCATGCCTGTTTCAACAACGCATATTGCGGTTGGTGCCGTAATCGGCGTCGGCTTCGCCCGAGGCATCGGCGCTCTAGACCTCCGCGTTATCGGCGGCATCGTGATGTCGTGGATCATCACCCTGCCGATTGGCGGAGTATTGGCAGCGATCTTCTATTTCATGCTGCGAGGGATATTCACTTAGGCGGAAACCACTACTGCAATGGCGAGAACGGTGCGGCCAAGCAGATTTTGTTTTCCTGATACCGCAAGGCGCCTACGGGTGTACCCTTTGGCGGCCAGATGCCCTTGTTCAGCATGTCGGCACGAACCTCGGCGCGGTGGGCAAAATCTTTGTATCCCCACAAATGAACAAATTTGCTGAGCCCGCCGCTGTCGGTTTGCATGGCGATGATGAGAGGGGATGCCTTTCGGCGTTCGTCGATTGATTCTTCCCAGCCCTCCATGACTGCAGGCATCATTCCTGTGACCACCGTATACTCACGCCACTCAAACAGCGGGCCTAAGTTGCCGGTCGCAAAAACGCCAACAAAGGGAAACGGTGTGTATATCTCCGACTTCTGATCAACAATGAATTCTGCGCCTTTTGGCGGCCAGTGGCCGGACTTAACGGCTTCAACGCGAATGCGATCACGCTCAGCGTAACTTTCGTAGGGCCAAATATGAATGACTTCGTTTAGGGGGCCGATTTCGGTAAATAAAAATGCCGACAGAGGAGAGAATTCTTTGCGCTTTTCATAGGCCGCGCCAAAAATATCAAGGAATTGCGGTATTGAGCGTGGCTTCAGCCGATAGCTTCTTACTTCGTAAATCATGTTTCATTCTCCGAGTTGGGCATTGTTTTACGTATCCTATTCCGTGGACACAGGTTCTGCCAACAGTTCTAAGGGGATGGCGGTGCCATCTTGCACTAAGATGGCACCAAAGCGGTCTGTGTGTGACGAATAGACGACGTGGTGCCCGACGATATCGTTGACGTCCATCCAGACGGTTTCTGTCTCGGAAAATGAAGTATGCCCGACGATTAAGGGCGCTTCCTTGGGCAGATCCAGACTCTGCCTGAATCTATTTACGCTTCCTTTGGTGTAGCCGGCGGGGCGGTTCGGTCCGCGCAGTCGGTTCCAGACAATTTCGTGCTGAAGGCCTGGATAGTGACGAATGTTGATCAAGCTTTCTTCCGTCACCCGGCCACGTGTTGGCGCGCCGTGGCACGCGACGCAGTCTTTCCCGCGTATGACATAGGGAAGGTTCTCAAAAATTTCACCAACAGCATCAGCAAACTTTTTGCCTCTCTGCTCCTGTAAATATTTTCGAAACAACACGCCTTGCGCGACGCCCGACTTGCCGACATCTGGTGAGAAGCTTTCATGGTTGCCACGGCAGCAGAAAACACTTTCTGGAAACCGCGCTTTGAGCATAAGAAACAAGTCGATCATGGCCAACGATGGTTCCATGTCTTCAAGCTTTCCATGCACGTCGGAATGAACCAGATCACCCAGCAGAACGAGGCAGGTCTTGCCCTGCTTGATGGCACTTAATAAGGCCCCTTCGGTCAGCAGTTTTATAAGATTATTGCACTGGCCGTGAAGGTCACCGACGAATACCGCGCTGGCTTGACCGGGCAGATGCACAATCCCGCCGGGCAAGCCATCAGAATCCCGCATACGGTGAGGCTCGTCCGCGAGAATTTCACCGACTTTTTGAACAAGTGCATTCGCATCTCGTTTAGCAAGAGGAATACCGGGCGAGCCCAATTCTTTCCAAAGGATATTTAAATTCTTGCGCCGGCTGCCGCGGAGTGATGATACGGTTGCGGCTCTGTCCAGTGAAACGATCAGGGTAGATGCTTCTGGGTCCAGCGCATGAAGATAAAGTTCACCATTTTTGTTCAAGATGGAAATGTGTCGACGGGCGACAGAGTTAGGATAGTTGAACAACGTTTGTTGTGATGGCTCATCCCGGCCCAAGATTTCAGATTGACCCGGAACAATGCGGATAAACCCACTCATGCGGTCAAAGTAGGATTTGGGGTCGAGAATAATCCAGTCACGAAGGTTCGGTTTCCAATCATCCGACAACGGCAGGTCGCGACGAACTTCGACGACGTATTCACCTAACTGAAGACTAAATGAACCCGCATCCCAGGGTATATGGACAGGCTCTGACAGGAGATGTCCTTCTGGGGCTGGTATAAGAAGATCGGATATCTTCGCCCCCAAAATTGATCCCATGAAGAGAGGGAGATTGGTGCGTGCATGTTCTTGAAATTTGCCCTTGCGCTTGGCTTGCGTTGCCACCGGTAGGTTGTCCGGCACTTTGACGATTTGCATTGGCGGGCCATTGCGATCAGTCCTGACGTAAGCCCTCAGTCCCGATTTCCAGAAATAGGCGGCAAGGGTGCGATAAACACTTATTTGAAGATATACGATCTCCGACGATATATCTTTATCGTAGGGGAAAATACCACTGCGGGCGCGATCTTCACGGTCATGGAACACCAGGTCTGAATCGGGCAGCAGAAATTCAAAAACATATTTTTGGCGCCAATCTGCCCCTGTCCACCAAGCGCCTTCCGGCGGCAGCAAAATACGGTGGAAATCAATTTCAAGATTGCTCGCGTCGTTTAGCCATTCATTATCTATAATCGATAATGATTGCGGCACGCCGACGAAGGGCAGGCCGAACTGAAGCTCACGCGGGCGGAAGGATAAGACGCGGGCCCGCCACCAATTGTTTTCCGCCAGATCAAGGTACCCTTCGTATGGCCAGCCCCCGATGCTTTGTATCAGCGTGCTTTTCCCAACACCGGGTGGCCCAACGACAAGAAACTGCCCGTACTTATGCCTGTCGGGGAAATTCGTTCCCCGGATATCTTGCACTTCCTCGAAGGGGGCAAGCTCAATATCATTCTCGCCGATTAACATAGTCTGTGGTCCTGGATAAAAATTAGGCCTTGAGGCGTAAAGATTTAATCACCAAATTCGAATTATATTAGAACCCGTTAGACCATAAAAAGAAACCGATTCAGAGCAAGCCGTATTTTGCTGCGGCTCCGGCGTATTGTACGGAATGATCGATTGATCCTTTCGGTGTTGGCGCTTGTCGTCGGGGTTGTCGGCGGGGGCGCGGTCATTGGCTTCCGCGAAGACATTGATCTGATCCAGGGTTTCGCATTTGGGTCGGACAGCAAAGAATTATTCTTTCATGCGCAGAATTTACCGTAGTGGCATTTATTGCTGATCCCCACATTTGGCGGACTGGTGGTTGGATTGCTTGTGCATTTTCTGATGCCGGGGGGCGACCACATGGCGTTTCTGACGTGATTGAGGCCAGCGCCCTTCGTGCCGGTCGGATGTCGGCACGGACAGGATTGAGTGCCGCTTTGATCAGCGCCGTTTCTATTGGCGCTGGTGCATCTGTGGGGCGTGAAGGACCAGCCATCCAGTTGGTCGCGTCTATTGGATCGTCCATTTCACGAAAATTGCATCTCACACGATCATTAACACGAACGCTGCTTGGATGTGGCGTGGCAGCAGCTGTAGCTGGATCATTCAATGCGCCTATCGCCGGGGCGCTTTTTGCTGGTGAGGTAGTGATCGGGCACTATGCGTTAAAATCATTTGTGCCGGTGGTCATGGCCAGCGTTGCCGGGACAGCAGTTTCCAGGTCTTACTTCGGCGACTTCCCAGCGTTTTTAATTTCTAAACACAACATATCGTCGTTTTGGGAATTATTCTCGTTTTCAGGCTTAGGCATTGTCGCTGGAATTGCGGCAATTTTATTCATGCAGGCCATCATCGTCGCCAATGATGCAGGCCGGAAAATTCCAGTACCGGTTTATATCCGAACAGCTGTTGGGGGATTGATCGTTGGTCTGATTGCCGTTGCTTTTCCCCACGTCTTAGGTGTTGGCTACGGGGTCAATGACGCAGCACTCACAGTATCATTTTCGCTTGGTCCGTGCCTATCCGGTTAACGCAGACACCTACTACATGTAGGGGTGCCTCCAAGCGCCGGAATAAAGCTCAGCGTAGGTCGGAGCCTCAACCCCACCCGCGAT
>Ga0114996_10003745_pt1 | contig 18682 bp, 10 predicted proteins | sample ArcticOcean_MG_C_4_FD_87039 | JGI IMG/M metagenome (GOLD analysis project Ga0114996, IMG submission 87039) | Marine microbial communities from western Arctic Ocean - ArcticOcean_MG_CB4_134 | ecosystem: Environmental > Aquatic > Marine > Oceanic | place: Arctic Ocean: Canada Basin | collected...
CTTCTTAGCAGCAGGCTTTTCTTCTTCTGTAGCTACTTCTTCTGCTTCTGGAGCTACTTCTTCTGCTTCTGGAGCTTCCTCCTTCTTGTCAGCTTTCTTAGCAGCAGCCTTTTTAGGAGCAGCTTTCTTAGTAGGAGCCTCTTCTTGGGCAGGATCCAACTTCGAAGAATCCATAGAAGCTTTTAATTGAGAAAGAACACCTAAATCTCCAAGAGTACTCTTTTCAGTATTCTTGTTAACCGAAGCCATCATCGTGTTTGAAGTAGAACTTCCGCCACCGCCGCTCGAGCGAGGCTTACGTTCTTTTTTAGCTGGACCATCTTCGTGTGTACGTAAGTGACTTACAGTAATTCGCTTGGCATTTCTGTTAAACTCAAGAACTACGAAATCAGCAGCCTCATCAACTTTTAGAGCTCCTCCATCAGCCTTGTTAAGGTGCTTCAAGTGACAAGTTCCCTCAAGTCCGTAAGGTAGAGCAACGATAGCGTTACTTCCTTCAATCTTAACAACTGTAGCTTGGTGGTTCGAACTAACTGCAAAAACAGTTTCGAACACCTCCCATGGGTTTTCCTCAATCTGCTTGTGACCGAGGCTCATGCGACGGTTCTCCATATCGAGTTCCATTACTACAACTTCGATTTCGTCTCCTACGTTACAGAATTCAGATGGATGCTTAATCTTTTTAGACCAACTTAAATCAGAAATATGAACTAATCCATCAATACCTTCCTCTAACTCAACGAATAAGCCGAAGTTAGTGAAGTTACGAACCTTACCTTTTTGCTTTGAGTTAAGTGGGTAACGCTTGTCAATTTCAGTCCAAGGGTCGATTGACATCTGCTTGAGTCCAAGAGACATTTTGCGCTCTTCACGATCGATGCTCAAAAGTACACACTCTACTTCTTCTCCAACTTTCAAGAAATCTTGAGCAGAACGTAAGTGCTGAGACCAAGACATTTCGCTAACGTGAAGCAATCCTTCAATACCAGGAGCAATCTCAATGAATGCACCGTAGTCAGCCATTACAACAACTTTACCTTGTATTTTAGATCCTTCAGTTAGTTCTTCAGTTAATGAATCCCATGGATGAGGAGTAAGCTGCTTCATCCCAAGAGCTATACGACGTTTATCGTCGTCAAAGTCAAGAATTACAACGTTAATCTTAGCATCCAATTCAACTAACTCTTCTGGATGACCTACGCGGCCCCAGCTCATATCAGTAATATGCACAAGTCCGTCTACACCACCAAGGTCAACGAATACACCGTATGATGTAACGTTCTTAACAGTACCTTCAAGTACTTGTCCTTTCTCAAGACCTTTTATGATAATTCGTTTCTGTTCCTCTAGCTCAGCCTCAATAAGTGCTTTATGAGATACAACAACATTCTTAAACTCTTGGTTGATTTTCACAACCTTGAATTCCATCTGCTTACCTACGTACTCATCAAAGTCACGGATAGGCTTCACATCAACCTGAGAACCAGGTAAGAATGCTTCAAGGCCAAACACATCTACAATCAATCCTCCTTTAGTTCTGCACTTAACAGTACCTTGAATGATAAGATCTTCTTCTTTTGCTTCGTTAATTTTACCCCAAGCCTCGTAAACACGAGCTGTACGGTGACTAACAACAAGCTGACCATTTATATCTTCTGTCTTCTCAATGAATACAGCAACTTGATCTCCTGGTTTTAAATCTGGGTTGTAACGGAACTCTGAAGCGGTAATTACACCCTCAGACTTATAGCCGATATTTACAACGATTTCCTTTTTACCTACTTGAGTAACGGTACCTGTTACAACCTGTTTATCTTCAATGAGAGTTAAGTTGGCCTCATAAAGGCCCTCTAACTTAATACGCTCGTCAGCAGTGAAATCATCTTTATCTGCTTCAAAACCTTCCCAATCGAAGTCTCCTTCAGGAATAGCAATTTCTCGAGGCTCAGTGGGCCTAGGCTCTTCTTTTAATGGTTCTTCAACTGCTTCAGCTGTAGCCTCCTCTACTTCTTCAATTGGCTCTGGTGTAACAGCTTCTTCAACTGCTTCAGCTGTAGTCTCCTCTACTTCTTCAATTGGCTCTGGTGTAACAGCTTCTTCAACTGCTTCAGCTGTAGTCTCCTCTACTTCTTCAACTGGCTCTGGTGTAGCAGCTTCTTCAACTGCTTCAGGTGTAGTCTCCTCTACTTCTTCAACTGGCTCTGGTGTAGCAGCTTCTTCAACTGCTGGGGTCTCCACTATAGGAGTGTCCTTTTCGACTGCATTGGTTTTTGCATCTTCAGGATCTTGGGTTGCTTCGTTCATTGCGTCCCTTATTTGTATGAATTACCTAAGTGAGGATGGCAATTCAGAAATAAATCAACGGATAAATCCTCACATTTACCCGATTTCAGGGCGCAAATATAGTGAGTTCATAATCGAGTAGCAATAAAACAATTAACTTATTACTCTACAATTATTTTAATGACATTATACTTTGATACGCCGCCATCATTTTCTTGCAGAAAGTATAACCCGCGAGGAACCCTTATTACATGCATTCCCGCATATAGAAATCTCTGTACCACTCTCCCTTTCAAATCGTGGAGCTCTGATGGGTGAGAAACGGCAATTGAGGCATTTGCTGAAACTGGGTTTGGGTAACAAACGAATTCACTTAAAGGGAATATTAGATTCTCTGAAATGGACGAAGTACATACATTACAATATTCCGGTGTTGTCTCCCCAGCTGTGAAAACTCTCCATCCCCCTGTTAGATCAATATCTCTTCCCCAGCTATTGTCAAGGCTTAGCGAAGGGAAATGAACTGAATCTGCAATAGAAAATCCATCCACAGATCTCAGTACTAGAACCTCGCCTGAGCTGTTGAATTTAAAATTTGTGTGATTCCAACCTTCAGAACCATCTTCATCTGCAAATATTAAAACGTAACCGCCGGGCTCAATCACAGTAGAATCAGGAATTCCTAATGGAAACTGATATTTCATCGGGTTATTTAATCTGTCAGTAACATAATATCCAGCCAAATCGACGTCGTATTCAGACGTGTTTACTATCTCAAACCAATCCTCATGTATCCCCGATTCATCAATCGTATCTAAAAGATTCGATGACATCAACTCATTAATAACTAAAGGGGCGGGAGGAATAATTAACAACGTATTTGAAACCCGAGGCGTAGGCGTGCTGAACCATGAACTTGACGGGGAGCCGTCAGACACTCTTCCCCAACTATTATTTGCAAGTGCTACTTCATAATTATACACATCAGCAATGATCTCGTCAGGACCAGTTACTGTCAGGGTTCCTGATGAAATGTTAGGCTCTAAACCTAAATGATGCCCTCCTTGCTCCATATCTCCATCTAACCAAAAAAGCAAAAACCCCCCCTCTTCTATTGTCGTCTCCCATGGGAGGTTATCTACCACTGTGTATGAGCCACCCTCTAACGTTGAAAATGTATACCCACCTAAATTTACCTGGAAAGAATTCGGATTGTAGATCTCAACCCAAGAATCTGCCTCAAAATTCTCATCCAGAAGATTATTGGTGTTCGAAATCAGCACCTCATTAATATATAACAGTGGCGTTGTAAGCTGTGTTACTGCGTTAGAATAATCTGGAGTGGGGACGTTAAAATAAATCCATTCCTCACAACCATCACACTCGCGGCCATAACTAATATCCGTCTGCTGTTGGGGAAACGTCAATGAATCTACAATCGTTATTCCATCAGGTTGGGTCAAATAAACCCCTTCCCCATCAGTCGAAAACTTAAAAGTTGCGTGATTAGACCCTTGCTCTGCATCATTGTCAAGCCAAACTATCATATGCCCACCTGGCAAAACCGTAGTATTACCAGCATCATCAATTGGGAATTGCCATTTTGTGAGGCTATCAGCTCTGTCGCTCAAATAATACCCAGCAAGATTTAAAATAGGACCTTCATGATATATTTCTAGCCAATCATCATATTCGAAAAAGTCATCAAAATACGCCAATTGATTAGATGCAAGCACTTCGTTAATTTTAGTTTGACCAAACATTGAAGTAGCACAGGTTATTATACTTAAAAACAGCAATATAACGTTAGAAAATATAGGTTTAATTTGCATATTTATCCCTCTCAGGGTTTGGCAACAACATTGAACACATCTGTAAATCCAGCTTCGATAAGCTTTTGCTTATACTTTGCCCTCTCAGCAACATTCTCATAAGGACCAGCAAATACTTTATATAATCCATTAGGCAAAATTAATGTGAAAAGATTAAAATCAAAAGGAAGCAGATTTACATCCGGTTCATTACTAAACACACCTATTTGTATAGACAAACTGCTGGATAACTCTAAATCAGGTTGTTGCTGTGTTTCTTGTTTATCGGGTTCCACAGGGATGATTATTTCAATAGGCTCTACTACTTCTGCCACATCCTCTAAAACATCCTCTAAAACATCCTCGACAACGACCTCGATCTCAGCTTCAGATTCGATTTCAGCTTCAGCTTCAACCTGAGACTCTATTTGAACATCAATATCGAGCTCTATCTCGGAAAGAATTGGTTCCGAAAAGTATCCGGCCTTATCACTAACTAACCAACCTTTCCCTAAATAATCAAGAGGATAATAAGCAAATTCATTCAATGGAGAGTTTATCCCCGACTGAAAAGCCGTGCAATCTAGGTAGGAGCCCGAAGATGTTATCAATTCTGAAGAAAATATATCGTAACCGCCTAAAGAGGACTGCCTATTCGAGGCAAATATCAAGGTGGAGCTCCCGACATGAAAAAATGGGTTTATTTCATCAGAAGGGGAATTTATTGATTCTGGAAGGCGGATCGGCAAAGAGAGGGAGCCGTCTTTTAAAATCTTAGCAGAGTAGATATCTAAGCCTGTTTCTCCTTTCTTCCCGTAAGAACTAAAATACATCAGGTCGGCTTCTGCATCGAAGGCTACCGGGCTTACCCACCCCCTCTTTTTATCATACTTCGTCCTAAGCTCGGTGGGAAGAAGTATCATCCTGTAGGGAGAGTCATCTGTGGTGATAGATCTGAAGAAATCTTCTAATGACACCGTCACTGAGGAATGGCGAGTGAAGGAAATCAATGATGTTTGATTTTCCAAAGCGGCTTCGCATTGGGCTAACCTTAATTTTACTTCGGAAAGCCAAACAGACTTCCTCACCGCACTTTGCTCCGCCCTCTTAAAAACCTTTATCGCACTGAGATAATCTGACGAATGGTGATAGGCAAGCGCTAAGAAAAACAATCGTTCTCCGCCGAATGAGCCTAAGCCCTCTAGAGCTTTCAATCTATCTATGCCTTCCATTCTGAGAGCTGAATCGGCCGTGCAGGTTACAGCGTAATAATATTGGTAATCAATATTTTCAGGTTCTACACTAAGCAAAGCTCCGTACTGCATATTCGCCTCCATCATGTTGCCTTCAAGGTAGAAAGCGGCGGCGGAGGAGGAAGTGGGATTTGAGGTTTGGGCTACAGGAGAAAAGGAAATGAAGCTCTGCGCAATAAATAAAACTATAGGGTATTTAATAAAGAGGTTCATATTATTCCTAAAAGTAGTAAAGCATGGCTCTGCTTAGATGCTAATAAGTAATTTTGCAATAATTATTAATTAACAATATGGCACACGGAACATTTCAAGTCCCTTTTCCGGTAAACGAACCGGTTCTATCATACGCTCCAGGCTCACCAGAGCGTGAAGAACTTCAAGATATGTACAATAAAATGTACAATCAAGACCCCATAGATGTACCTATGTATATCGGTGGTGATATGGTTCGCACATCTGACAAACGACCTATGACTCCTCCACATGAGCATGGGAAAGTCCTTGGCCACTCTAACTATGGGGATGCTTCTCACGTTGATGCAGCTATCACTGCAGCACTTTCAGCACGCAAGAAATGGGCTGCGTTTTCTTTTGTTGATAGAGCAACAATATTTTTAAAAGCAGCTGACCTCATTGCAGGTAAGTACAGAGCTAAACTTAATGCAGCAACGATGCTTTCTCAGGGAAAGAATTGCTATCAAGCAGAGATTGATGCTTCCTGTGAGCTTATTGACTTCCTAAGATTTAACGCTTACTTCGCTCAGGAAATTCTGGCTGTTCAGCCTGAGAGCTCTGAAGGTGTTTTGAATAGAACTGAGTACAGGGCCTTAGAGGGATTCACGTTCGCTTTAACACCTTTCAATTTTACTGCTATAGCCGCAAACCTACCAGCCTGTATGGCATTAATGGGAAATGTTGTGGTTTGGAAAGCTGCTGGCACTCAAATGTACAGCGCTCAAGTTCTTATGGAAATATTCCGTGAGGCTGGTCTTCCTGATGGAGTGATAAATCTAATTGCTATTGACGGTAAAGTGGCAGGAGAGGTTATTTTTAAACATCCTGACTTCGCGGGTCTCCACTTCACTGGATCTACTGCGGTATTCCGCCACCTTTGGAAAACGATAGGAGACAATCTCGAAACTTATAAGTCGTATCCTAGAATTGTTGGAGAGACTGGCGGTAAAGACTTCGTTGTGGCTCACAGTAGCGCTAACACTAAGGCAGTTGCTACAGGGCTTCTACGTGGCTCTTTCGAGTATCAAGGCCAAAAATGTTCCGCAGCTTCTCGCGCATATATCTCAGATGATATTTGGCCAGCCGTAAAAGATCAACTCCTCACCGACCTCGGCACATTAAAGATGGGATCTCCTGCTGATTTCGGAAACTTCATAAACGCTGTTATCGACCGACGTTCTTTCGAGAATATTAAATCTTATATCGAATACGCAAAATCTCAGGACGACTGTGAAATCATCGCCGGTGGAGGATGTGACGATTCGGTCGGATACTTCGTCGAGCCCACAGTAATCCTGACCTCTAACCCTAAGTTTCGCACCATGGTCGAAGAGATCTTCGGTCCTGTTCTTACGATTTATGTTTTCCCAGCTTCCGAATTCGCTGAAACCCTCGAACTTGTCGATTCTACAAGCGAGTACGCCCTCACAGGAGGGGTTTTCGCTCAAGATCGCTACGCTCTCGACCAGGCAAAAGACGCTTTAGAGAACGCTGCAGGGAATTTCTACCTCAACGACAAGCCTACTGGTGCTGTTGTAGGCCAACAGCCATTTGGTGGAGCTCGTGGATCGGGAACCAACGACAAAGCTGGGTCTGCCTTAAACCTACTCCGTTGGGTTAGCGCACGAACTGTAAAGGAAACTCTTGTCCCAGTTGAGGATTACAGATACCCATTCCATTCTTAATTGAATCTGGTTTTTACTACGAAAAAGGGGCAGCCGATTGTGGCTGCCCCTTTTTTTGCTTACTAAGTAGCATTATATTTATTCTTCCTTATACCTACTAATCCTCATATGGCGAAACCGGAACAGCCGACATATCTACCCTCACAGCTTTCCCTCGTTGAATTTTCTTAAATGCTTGTGCATAATCTGGCTTTAACGCACCATCTTCTTGCAACCATTTCGTTAAAACAATCAGTTTCTCCTTCCTCCCTGCTCTCCCTACTGTCTCAATCTTTCCGTGAACCGTTCTCAGGCGAAAGGCGCTATTTAAAATACTCGCCCTCGCAGCACTCAACTTTTCACTAGAAATTTTATGAATAGCCATCGCATCATCAATAAGATCTACGTATGACATAGGAGTATTCCTTGCCCTAAGCCTCTTAATAATAAATTCACCCCAAATACTCTTTGGCCCTCTCTTCTTCGGCTTCACTCCTTTCGCAGTCACCTTAGACTTCTTCACCGAGGAAACCCTCACTGAACCACCTAGTTTCACAAGCATTCCCATCACATAATCCAACTTCGCTTCTAGACGTATCTTCTCTTCAGAATAATAAACGCGAGCTTCTTTAAGCTCCTCATCTGTAAACTCTATTTTTTTCATTTTACCCTTAATTCGCTGTGTTAAGTTATTTTTTTTCGCAAATTTATGACGTCTGTTTGTAAATACAAACACAATTAGTTAATATTAACATTAAATATATTTATGCTTCAAAAATGGAGAGGGGAACTCCGGTGTGGAGCTCCCCTCGTGATTACGGTGTAAGCCGGATTCTGTTCAGCTCCGAAGAGCTGCTTCATCATTGATCTAATGCGACCCACCCTCTAGCATCGAGCGAGTAGCCCTCAAGCACTAGTTTACATGGTCTTGCAGCCCGCAAGGTTTACCTAAGCCAATGGATCACTCCATTGCTGGTGGTCTCTTACTCCACCTTTTCAGCCTTACCTGTTCCTTCCTACTTGCGCGGGAAGGCCATCGGCGGTTTAAATTTCTTTAGCACTTTCTGTCCCATCACGTTTGATAGTCCTCCCTTTCGAGGAGTGCGGTACTCTGAGCTGTCCGGACTTTCCTCCCCACTTGCGTGAGGCGATAAAGGCAACCGTGACACAAATTTAACAATTATGAATGAAGAATCAGTAAATTTGCGCCCATGAAATTAAATATCGCTTGTGTTTTTGCAATTGTCGCGAGTTCTGCGCTCATAATTGGGTGCTCTGAATCTGCTTCTAACCCTCACTCTAACCCACATTCAGGTGGTGGAGATCGTGAGGAAAATAAACTTTCCGAGGACAGCGTGACGTACGAGAAGGAAGTTCATCTTTCGAACATGCATCAGTTTACTTTCGGAGGGGATAACGCTGAAGCGTATTGGTCTTTCGATTCTAATTCTCTTGTCTTCCAAACTTCTAACCCGAAGGGAGGAATTCAATGTGACCAAATCTTTGTGATGGATGTGGACGCTGATGGAACTCCTTCGGAAACGCCACCAAGGCGAGTGAGTAACGGACTGGGAAGAACGACATGCGCATACTATATGCCAGGAGATACTACTGTGGTCTTTGCGTCCACACATCTCGGGAGTGAAGAATGTCCTCCGGTACCCGAAAGAGGGGTTGAAGGAAGGTATGTTTGGCCTATATACACGGATTTTGAGATCTTCGAAACAGATTTAGAAGGCAACGTACTGAACCAACTCACGGACCGTCCAGGTTACGACGCTGAAGCAACACTTTCACCACAGGGAGATAAGATGGTTTTTACTTCTACTAGAACGGGAGATTTAGAGCTATTCACATGCGACCTTGACGGAAGCAATGTTTTCCAAGTGACGAACGAGTTAGGGTATGATGGCGGGGCGTTTTTCTCACCTGATGGGGAGTGGTTGGTTTGGAGATCTTCTCGCCCGAAGACGGAGGAAGATATAAAGAAATACAAGGATTTACTCGCTAAAGATTTAGTGGAACCTACGGATATGGAGCTGTTTATAGGGCGAGTAGACGGGACGGAGATTCGTCAGGTGACTCAACTTGGAGGAGCCAATTGGGCGCCTTACTTCCACCCTGATGGAGATAAAATCTTGTTTTCGAGTAACCACCATACTGGAGGATTCCCTTTCAATATATTTATGATTAACCTTGACGGAACGGAACTTACACAAGTGACTTTCGACAACGCCTTCGATAGCTTCCCTATGTTTTCTCCAGATGGAAAGCGACTTGCGTTCTCTTCAAATAGAAACAATGGACGGACGAGATCTACAAACGTTTTCGTTGCTAATTGGGTAGAGTAGATATTGGCTATTTTTGAATCATGAAAAAGTATTACCTACTGCATAAGCCATTTGGTATGTTAAGCCAGTTTACGCGTGAAGGAGGACATCCTTCTATTGCAGATGTAGACTTTCAATTTGAGAGCGACGTATATTCTGTGGGAAGGTTAGATACTGACTCTGAGGGACTGTTGCTGCTAACGAATGACAAGAGATTGAATTCAGAACTTCTATCTCCAGAGAATGGACACCCTCGTACATACCATGCGCAGGTAGAAGGAACTCCTGATTTTTCTGATCTTAGAAAATTACAGAATCCGATGTTGCTGAAAGTAAAAGGTCGCGAGTTTAAGACTCGCCCTTGCAAAGCATCAATCTTAGACCCTCAGCCAGATTACGTAGCGCGCATCCCTCCTATTCGAGTACGCAAAAGCATCCCAGATTCTTGGATTTCTATTACGCTCACAGAAGGAAAGAACAGACAGGTTAGGAAGATGACGGCAGCGTCCGGCCTACCTACTTTAAGACTTATTAGAGAAGCCATAGGACCGTTTAAGTTAGATGGTTTAAAAGCTGGTGAAGTTCGTGAGATCTCCGAAGCGGAAATTAGTAGGCTTATCTGATGAAGATAATGATCGGGTTTTTCAGGTCTGTATTGTCTGTGCTGTATTCAGCCTTTTGGTGTGGTACAGCTTTGATAACTCTCATGATTTTCCCCAACAGTTCTGATTTGGTTTTAATAAAATTCGCGAAGAAATATTGGAGCGAATTTATGATTAAGTGGATAATCGGAGCTGAGCTAGATGTTCAGTTACATCCAGAAACTGAGGCGTTATTTAAATCGGGCCGTGGAGCGGTTTTGGTTTCCAATCACTCTAGCTACTTAGATATAAACTTAGCCTTCGCCTCTACACCTACTCCAATTGTTTTTCTTGCGAAAGCTGGAGTTAGGAAAGTCCCACTTCTAGGTGGCGCTAATGAAAGAGTGGGAACCGTTTTCGTAGAAAGAGGAAATATTAAAATGGCGAAGAAGGCCATTAAAAAATTAGAAACAACATTGAAAAATGGGCGATGTGTCGTTGTATACCCAGAAGGAAGTCGATTCAAGAAGAACGAAATTCAACCATTTAAAAAAGGCGGGTTTCATCTTGCTTCTAATGCTGGAGCTCCAGTAGTACCTGTTTATCATGAGGGTATGGGAGAAATATTGCCTCCGCATACTTTTATCATAAGAAAGCCTTCAAAACCTGTTGTAGTTAGATTCGGTAAACCTATTTACTCTTCTAATGTAGAGGAGTTAAGGGACAAGAGCTTCGAGGCTGTTAAAGATCTTCAAGCTAAGTTGCGACTTTAGTTGAGACTTTAGCAGCGAGCTCCGTTGCAAGCTTTAGTCCTTCACGAATTGCCCTTTGAGCATCCAACCCTGTACAGTTAGCTGCGCCTCCTATTAGAGAGACGTTGATACCCAAGGATTTTAATTCTTCTAGTAGGGGTGCAAATGGAGTTTGGCCTGCACAAACGACTACCGTATCCACTTTGAGAGTAACATCTCCTTTTTCTAGGTGAGTGAGATGTAGGCCTTCATTATCTAACTTAGAATACTTTATGCCACCCCACATGTTTACGCCACGCTCCCGCAAAGTCATCCTATGAATCCAACCGGTAGTTTTTCCAAGTTTTGCGCCTAGCTTTCCTTGGCTACGCTGTAAAAGGTGAACAGACCTCTTAGACTTCGTTCGTGCAGAGGAGATAAGACCTCCCCTCTCGGATAAAGTCTCATCTATACCCCAAGACTTATGGAATCCCTCAGAGTCTGAGTCGTGGGTTAGGAAATCAGCCACATCGAACCCTATTCCTCCGGCGCCCACAATAGCTACCTTCTCCCCAACAGAAACCTTCCCACGTATTACATCTAAATAATTGACTACTTCTGGCCTATCGAAACCGGGTATTTCCCAGGATCTTGGGAGAACTCCCGAAGCAAGGACTACGTTTGAATACCCATCGGCTTTTAACAGTTCAGCATCAGCTTTAGTATTTAAGCGCACATCAACGCCTAAGTCTAAAAGCCTACTTGAAAAATGTCTTATCGTAGCTTGAAATTCGTTTTTACCTGGGATAAGCTTGGCAACGTTAAATTGACCTCCCAATTCATGGGATTGCTCAAAAAGAGTAACCTCAAATCCCAAGCTGGAAAGTTCAGAAGCACAGCTCATTCCAGCGGGGCCACCTCCCACAACGGCCACTTTCTTTCCATTAGGGCTTGCCTGTATTGAAGCGTCAAACCACTTGCTTTCTTCGCAAGCACGAGGGTTAACAAGGCAAGAAGCCGCTTTGCGTTTAAAGACATGATCTAAACAAGCTTGGTTACACCCTATGCAAGTATTGATTTTCTCCGACTCTCCTTCTTGAGCCTTTTTCATCAAATTGGGGTCTGCAAGGAAAGGTCGAGCCATAGAAATCATATCTGAACATCCATCTTTAAGTGCCTTCTCACAATCTACAGGGTCGTTAAAGCGATTGGTGGTAATTAGGGGGATCCCCAACTTTCCCATGAGTCGTTTAGTTACAAAAGCAAAACCGCCTCGAGGAACCATCGTCGCAATTGTAGGAATCCTCGCCTCATGCCAACCAATTCCAGTATTAATTACATCTGCCCCTGCAATCTCAATATCCTTAGCCAGGTGCTCAACCTCTTCCCAAGAGCTACCTCCATCTACCAAGTCCAACATGCTTAACCTGTAAATAATCAAAAAATCTGGACCCACAGCTTCTCGTATGCGCCTAACTATATCTTTGGGAAATTGGATTCTGTTTTCGAAACTCCCTCCCCACTTATCTGTTCTGTGGTTCGTCTCCGATGCAATAAATTCATTAATTAAATATCCCTCCGACCCCATTACTTCCACCCCACTATATCCAGCTCTCTTAGCTAAGACCGCTGTCTTTACGAAATCTTTTATAGTCCTTTCTACTCCTCTTGAAGAAAGCGCTCTGGGCTTAAATCTATTTATGGGAGCTTTGATAGCTGAAGGGGCCACATTAAATGGTGTATAGGCATATCTCCCTGCATGGAGGATTTGCATAACTATATTTCCTCCTTCTGCTTTTACAGCATTAGTTATCACTCTGTGCTTCGCAACATGAAAGATATTTGATAGCCTTGCTCCACCGAAAATAGTCACCCCAGCTCTATTCGGTGAAATCCCCCCCGTTACGATAAGCGCCACTCCTCCCTTAACTCGATCTGCATAGAATCTAGCGAGGTGTTTAAAGCCTCCCTTTTCTTCTTCTAGACCAGTATGCATTGACCCCATTATGACTCTATTTGAAAGCGTCAATGAGCCAAGTTTTATTGGTGAAAAAAGTAGGGGAAATTTATTTACTTTATGCATCTGCTTTTATAGGTTTTTATTCAAAATCACGAAATCTATCTACAAAGTCATCGCGAAGACCACTCCTAGAAACCTGCATTTTGATGAACTTCTCAGTAATCGGATGTGTTAACACTTTCTCCTTAGGCTTAAGTTTATTCCAAACCTCCATAAAGTACATGTCATTGGTCTCGAAATTCAGGAAAGTATCGTATTCGAAGAAATACCAATGTCCCTCACTTATATGAAAATACACTCTTAACTCGTCGCGACTCCTTCCCCGAACTAACTCTACCCTTCCTGGCATCGTTCTAAATACAGCGTCATCTCCTATTGTTGCGATACCTATTTTAGAAGTAGAGATGAAAGCATCTTCAAATGGATCATACGCCAGCTCAAGCCCTGTGAGCATCATCGTAAACCTCACTTCTTTAGGCACCTTTTTATACGTTCCTTCCCTCGACAATTCTCTAAGAGCATTGTCAGCCACTTCCATCCCTGCAATCTCTCTTAATGCATATTCATAATTTGTAGAACTGAAATCAAGCGGTGTCGCAACGGAAGCATTTGTGAGTTGCTCGGCCAAATGGGATTCTAAATCTTTAGACATATACATATTTAAAGCAAGAGACCCTCGCATCTCGATCTTGCCAGACTCACTTCCCCAAACATCACCCACAAATGTGTGGTCAATAATACTCAAATCTAGAGGCAGAGTAGTCGAGCCTGAGGATAATACTCCACAGCCTTCGATTGGGAGTTCAGTTAATGTCCCTGGAAGATTAGGGTTGCGAAATTTCTCATCAGTAGAAACAACATACCTAGAATTTGCTTTGTCAAACCTTAGATTTCCCTCAGGTTTAAAAATCTCTATATCTCCTCTGTCTGGCTTCTTCGTAAAGAAACCAGCATACGCATCGAAAGGCGAATCATCAGATAGAATTACACCCACTCCTAAATGTGACATCATCATTTCTTTAACTACTGAATCTACAGGTATTGCTACATCTACAGGGTCTATCACACCCTTAAACCGTATCCACTCACGTCTAAATTTATCACATTCGAAAGCAAGTCTTGTCCCTCCCTCAAATTCTAAATTCTTTCTATTGGCTTGAAGGGCTACTTCCCCCGTGAACTCAAAGTAAGGACTTAAATAAAACTCCTGATCAATCTCAATATCGCCCTGAGCATATGTAGTATATGACTCATCAACTGCGATATTTTTGAAAAATATAGGCCAATCTATTCCCACAGCATCTTTATATAGATATGAGCCTGATGCTTGGTAATCTAAGCGTCCTCTCACAAGGACTTTCGAATCGAAAAATCTGTGGTAACGAGAGACATCGTTAGCATAAATTTGGGAATTAAGCAACATGTCCATCGCAGCATCTCTCCTTATTGTTACGTTTCCGCTATCAGGCCAAATCTCAGCATCTGCAACTGCCATAGCTCTTACATCCCTACACATAACCACCGCTTCTTCTACCATGTACAATGCTTTTGTACACGAAAAATGAAGGGAGTCCTGGCCTGGGTGGACGGAAAAGAAATTTGAATGAGATCGGTCGGCCAAGTCTGAAAATAAGAGTTCTTCGTTTTCAGAGAAAGAGTTTTCCAATTCAATTTGGTCATCATCCATAAACCAAGTAAACCTATCCATCTCACAGATGTACCTCACAGCCGGCAAAGCAATTTCAGTAACTCCTTCGTGAGAAACGAATTCACCAGCACGCCTATCGAAATTCACATTTGCATTCACATTTTCCGTTTCAAAAGCGAGAGCGTTTAAATCGTTCCCTGTAATCTCGAAGTGCGCGGTATCAGCCAAGATAGCCCTTTCTTTCATGTTAAACAACTTAGATGTTAGGAAGGCGTCCTCGAATTCGAACTCGCCATTAGCCGTCATACCCGACTTACTCAAATGAAGCTCACCTCCAAGCAACACATCATCATTAAAACACTTTAACCTGCTTAAATCAGACCTTACGTCGAGGACTGGATCACCAGATTGTATATTTCTATTGAGGGTAAATTCTGTAGAAGTCGCGAAGACCTCAGGCACATGTTCATAAGAAGCATTGTTGATATACTCACTCGTATTTCCGAATGCCGAGTCTGGAACTAACACCATGTCCTCACCTCTCAAATTAGAAGTCAGGAATTCTATTTCGCCAGTCCCTTGAAGACCGTTCATGTTGAGCTTTAAATCTGCGTATATAGTTCCCAAACCTAAGAAAAGTGGAAATCCTTCAGGTGGACTACTGGCTTCTATCCCTAAAGAAAAGTCATCCATCAGTATTAGATCGACTTCGAGATTAGGAATAATTCCATCTGCTAAAAGCTCTCCTGTGAAGCTCATATTTGCCTTCATAAAATTGTCCAAGCTATCTATAGCGAAAGGATCTAAAGCGTACCTGAACCTATTTCTATGGTAAGCACCTTTATGTATGCTCTGTGAGTCGTAGTAAACATACGAAGGTTTAACACTGTTAAGAACTGGATAGTGAGTGTAAAGCTCTGATTTCCACCCGGAGCGATTTGATGGGTGGTCCAACTCTATGGTCCCAGAAATACCATCTATTGAGTTTCTTACTAACCTGGTCTTGGGATTACCATCCACACCCTTCTCCCCTTCAACTTCTGCTCGAATATGCATCTCATCTACAGCGTTTAATTCAATTGTGAAATCGTCATAGTTAAACTTAAAGTTCTTTCCATTAAACTCGAAATTACCTGCCTTTACACGTCCACCAAATGTGAAATCTCGATTTTCAGACATTTTGATATATCCGTTTTTAGGAGACACCACTACGTTTTGGGCTTCGCTTAGTTTAAAGCTTGAAAGACCTTTAATTTCAAGTGTTTTGTCTACTAAACCAAGCTGAGCGTTAACTCCGTTTGGAACTTCAGAACGGAAAGCAAGAACGTCATAATCTATAAGAAGTCTATTGCATTGTAGGTGATTCTCGGCTTTAGGTAACCATTCACACCAGTAATCCGTCTCATCGTAAGTAACGTAACCTTCAAGGGCTAAGTTCATCAATATTAATCTAGATTGAACAACGCTAAGTTTTAGGAAAGATGCATACTCAGAAGCGTAGAAACCAGAAAAAGGATTGCTGTGGACAAATCTACCCAGTTCAACAAGTGGATTAATTAAAGCTTGGCCAATCATATTGTCAAACGTTCTCTTGTCGAAATTTGCATGAGATCTGAAAATCCCCACGGCACGACTCGATGGAACTATAGCCCCTAAATCTATAGTTCTACCACCAATTTTCCAAGTCATCGCCTCTACATGAAAATCAATTTTGTGGTATGAATCGGAAAACGCCTGTAGCCCTACTCCATCTTCATCTCTGATAACGCGAAGCCTCTTTCCTATATCATCGTATCTAACTACGATACTTGGATGATAAATACTATCCTTATCCAAGTAAATAGATATCGTTGACTTTGTAGCTGACAAACCATCACGAGTAAACAACATCTCATCTACGAAGCAGCGAACAAAGAGTGTGTCATTGTTGTAGATTTTTAAATAACCCGGGGTGTCACCTATAGACGTTCCACTTAGCTTAGATCCTTTGACCACAATACCCCCCACAAAATCCATGTTGGGGAAGATATTTACAAGCTCTAACTTCTCTTCCTTTGATTCAAACCTAGGGTAAGTTTGCTCTTGAATCGATCTCGTGGCTTTGACTTTAAAATCTAGTTTGCCTTCTATTGCATCATCGAAAAGATTCGTGTGAAAAGTAACTGGGTATGCTGAAAAGTAACTTCCCGAAAGCTTCACCTCGTAATCATTTAACTCGACGAACTGTAGGCTATCGACAAATGTTGTTCCTTCCCAATTCACGAACCCTCCCTCACCCTTCCATTTAGATAAGGTCGGTAAAAATACGCCCGCCGTTTGTCTTATTCTTGATGTGTCACCATTTAAAGTACAAACTAGTGATCCATCGGTGAATTTTACATAAGGCAAAGAATCTATTCCCAACTCCATTTCACCCCCATCGAAATGCCAGCCTGACAAACCCTCATTCGCTATTGATCCATTTTTAAAAAGCTTAGATGAAATCTCAAGGTATTTATTGAGTTTTTTCCTCCACCTCTTATTTTCAGACATAGCTGTTATTTGGGCGTGCCAATCTCCCCAAAGAACAGAATCCATTCCTGTATCAAGCAGCTCAGAAACCCCCCTCAAATATCCAATAATTCCAGAGGAGTTCTTGAGGTGAATGGACTGGAGTTGTAAGGTCGTTGAAATGATTGTGTCCTGAATCGACTTAGGCGTAGAAGATCTTAAAAGCTGATTAGTGAACACTTTACGCAACCAAGCTGAATTCTTAGCATCCCCTTTAGCGAAGTCATTTTGAAGTTCCTTCGCAAAGGATATAGCCGATGGCAAAGAATCTCTAGCTGGGATGTCTGACTGAGCAGACCCTTCAAGCGAGATTGACCAAATAAAAAACATCGCTGCAATTGCTATTACAGACTTTGACGTGTATAAAGAATTTGTTCCTCGCATCAACCTACAATGTAGTAAGTCATGGATGAGTTTATGCTATAACTGCTACTCGGGTTTCACACAAATAATACACGCCCAACCCTCACTATCCTTAACCTCTTCAATACGCCACCCAAGCCCTTCTATCACTCTTTGCAAAACAGGCACATCTCCAGCAAAGAATCCTGACAAAGCGATTCTGCCTCCAGGCCTCAAGACTTTGTCATAAGATGCCATATCCTGCACTAAAATATTCCTGTTTATGTTAGCAAGAATAACATCATTGACAGGAGTCCCTTGTAAATTGGAAGCGTCGCCACAAACCACAACAAGACTATCATCTACTACAGAAAAGCCATTCAATTCAGCGTTTTCTATCGTGTTTGAGTAGGCTCCCTCTTCAATATCTATCGCTAGTACTGAAGCTGCTCCAAGCTTCAATGCTGCGATTGCTAACACCCCGGTTCCGCAACCCATATCTAATACCGTCAGCCCCTTGACTTCTAGATCTAACAAAGTGTGCATCATTAAAAGTGTCGTATCGTGGTGTCCAGTCCCGAAAGACATATGTGGCACGATAACAACATCTAAAAAACCCTTTCCTATCTTTTCCGGAAAACTGTGGAATGGTGCTCTTACTATGGCTCTTTCACCGACATAAACGGGCTCGTAATTTGCTTCCCATTCTGCATTCCAGTTTCTTGTCTTTATTATACTTTCAGACCAAACAACCTCAGCCAATCCCTTCAATCTTACTTTAACATCTAAAAGCTCAGACCTATCTTCAAATTGCTCGGGAATATATGCTGTCAGACCTTCATCTGTGAGTTCGAATACCTCGAAATCCAACTCTGAAAGCCAGGCAATAGCAACCTCACGTGCCGGAAGCAAAGGCGTAAACTTAATGTCAAGTTTAAGGTAGTCTGTGCGTATAAACTCTCTGCTCATTTAACTTAAAACTGATTAATCAAAGGCTTGAATCAGCTTGTATAATTAACTGAAATTCAGATGTATCTAGTGAAGCTCCACCTATGAGACCTCCGTCTACATCAGGGCTATTAAAAATCTCGTCAGCATTAGACGGTTTACAACTTCCGCCATATAAAATAGAAGTTTTAAATGCGGTATCTTCATCAAACCTGTCAGCGAGGTAAGATCTAATAAAACTATGCATTTCCGCTGCCTGAGCAGCAGATGCAGTTCTCCCAGTCCCA
>Ga0114996_10003746_pt1 | contig 18679 bp, 16 predicted proteins | sample ArcticOcean_MG_C_4_FD_87039 | JGI IMG/M metagenome (GOLD analysis project Ga0114996, IMG submission 87039) | Marine microbial communities from western Arctic Ocean - ArcticOcean_MG_CB4_134 | ecosystem: Environmental > Aquatic > Marine > Oceanic | place: Arctic Ocean: Canada Basin | collected...
CGACCCCTGCCTTGCAAAGGCAGTGCTCTCCCAACTGAGCTATGGCCCCCAGGCGGTAAAGGTAGTCACGGCTCCAAACGGTCGGTAGACAACTCAAGAACCCGCAACGACCGCCGAGACTGAGGGGCAGTGACGCCCGTGTTCGCCCACTCGTCGGAGTAACCATGCCCTCGTCCACCCCGAATGCTCCCCAGTCCGGCCAAGAGATCGATGTTGCATTCGCCCAGGGCCTACGCCTACACCAGTCGGGGGACCTCGCGGCGGCTACATCCGTCTACCATACGATTCTGGCCAACGACCCCAAGCACGCTGATTCGCTTCATTTGCTCGGCACAGCGCTGGCGCAGACCCGAGAATTGAAAGACGGGATCGAGGCGCTTCAGGCGGCTCTGGAGATCAATCCGAACGAGTCGACCTTCCGGTCCAACTATGCCGAAGCCCAGTTCTGCCTCGGCTGTCAGGCCATGGCTGATGGGGCGCTGCCGGAAGCTCACGCCTCGTTCTCCGAAGCGGTGGGATCAAACCTGGATCACCAGAATGCGCAGATGAACCTAGGCGTGGTAGCGTACCACCTGGGAGACCTGGAGGGAGCCGAGTCGGCGCTCACGGCTGTCTTGGCCCAGGCCCCGCAGGATGCGAAGGCGCTGTACAATCTTCGCATGGTTCGCCGGAAGAAAGGTGACGTACCGGGTTCGCTCGCGGCCCTGTGGCAAGCGATCAAGTCCGACCCGCAAGACGCATCGCACTGGAGCGCGTTCGCCGACGCCTTCCAGCAGATACGGTTCACGGATACTTCGGACATCGACGAACTACTCGGCACGCTTCTGACTTTACTCGCCCGCGACGACGTCGATCACCGGGGACTAGCAGCACAGGCTGTGCGACTCTTTCGTCGCGACCCGGCACTGGCTCGCCTGATCGAGGTGGCCGAAACGGGTAGCCAAGAAGCACTGGACTCGGCACTGCTCGACGAGGGCGGGATCGAGGCCGTCATGAGCCCGGTCGTCCGACTCGCGCTCGAACGCACGATCCTCGCCGACGTGGCTATCGAGCGGATCCTAACTAGGGTCCGCGCGCTCGCACTCGAGGCACAGATCTCAGGCCGCAATCCCGTGCCGGCCGAACTTGTGGGGAGCCTCGCGAAGCAGTGCTTCATGAACGGTTATGCCTGGTCGCACGCTGAAGAGGAAGTCGCTGGCATCGAACAGATGGTCGACTCGCTCGTGGGTACCGAGCTCTCGTCCGACGTGCACACCGTGACCCGCATCGCGCTGCTCGGTTGCTACGTGCCGCTCATCGAATGGGAGCGGGCTGAAGAGGTCGCGACGTTGGCTGCGGATCTCGGCTCGGGAGAATTTTCAGAACTCGTGTTGCAGCAGATCACCGAGCCGTACGAAGAGCTACAGCTGAGGGAACTGATCCCCACCTACGGGGGACCGGCCAACGAGGTGTCCCGACAGGTACGTGAGCAGTACGAAGAACATCCATACCCGCGCTGGGCGACGCCACAGTATCAGGAACCCGCGACCATTGCTGATGCGCTGCGAGACCTCGCCGCGCCGGCCGCAGTGAAGGCGGCAGAGCGAATCGAGGCACCGAGTATCCTCGTCGCGGGATGCGGAACGGGAAAGGACCTCATCGAGGCAGCCCACCGTTTCCAGGATTCGAGCGTGGTCGGCATCGACCTCAGCCTCTCGAGCCTGGCCTTCGCCATTCGTCAGGCGTCCGAACTGGGCCTCGATGACCTCCATGTCATGCAGGCCGACATTCTCGGGCTCGCCGATTGGGACGAGCGGTTCGATGTCGTCGTCGCGTCAGGGGTACTCCACCACATGCAGGACCCGGTAGCCGGTTGGGGCGTGCTGAGCTACCTCGTATGCCCAGGTGGCTTCATGCGAATCGGACTATACAGCGAGCGTGCGCGCGAAGGCGTGGTCGAGACCCGCGCGTTCATCGAGGACTCAGGTTTCGAGCCTACCCCGGACGGAATCCGCAGCGCGCGCGCGGCGGTCGCGGGCCAATACAAAGGTGAGGAATCCGGCCCGCAGTCTTCGCGGGACTTCTTCACACTGGAAGAGTGCAGGGATCTGTTGTTCCACGTGCAAGAGCACAGGTTCTCTCTGCATCAAATCGGGGAGATCCTCGACGAGCTAGGCCTAGATTTCGTCGGGTTCTAATTCAGTAGCCCGGAAATACTCGCGTCGTTCAAGTCGGCGTTTCCCGTCGCGGGCGCAGAGCACTCGTTGCGCAACTGGCACGAATACGAGTTCGGTCACCCGGACACGTTCTCGGCGATGTACCAGTTCTGGGTTAGCAAGCCAGCAGCGGACTGATCCGGCGGGAGGCCTTCCCCGCGTCACGAGGCGATTGGCGTGACGGCGGCAGTATCCCTTTCTGCCGTGCGTATCCTGTGCACTGCCTGGACGGGGAGAACAAAGACCTTCCCGTCTCCCACTCCCCCTGTCCGCGCGGCGGATAGAACTGCTTCAACCGTGGCGTCCACGAACGCTTCTGAAACTCCGATGTCGATCATCATCTTATCGGTCAAATCCATCTTCACCGACATGCCCCTGTACGTCTCCACGGTCTCCGTTTCACCGCCGTGACCCTGTACGCGACTGACCGTGAATCCGGTCACTCCTGCCAGGTATAGGGCGTTGAGAACGTCACCCAACTTGTCCGGTCGCACGATCGCCTTTACGAGTCTGACAACAGTGTCGTCGCCGTCATCGAACGCGCTCGACTCCCCTAGCTCGCGGGCAATAACCGGCTGCCGGAGGGCTTCGGGACTCCCGTTCAGTTCGTCGTGCAGTATGAGGACCGCTCCCTCACCGCTCGCGTAGCCTTCCTCCCCGTGGGAGTAGAGGTCCATACCGCCCTTTTCCGAATTCGGGGACGGCCGCAAAGGCGTGACGAACTCGATCACCTTGAGAATGACCACCGTCAGGACGGCGCTGTAGGCGGCGACCGCTAGGACCCCACCGACCTGGATACCAACCTGGCCCGGGTTCCCGAATAGGAGTCCGTCGGTACTGCCATTAACGGCCGCGCTGGCAAAGACCCCCGTGAGGACCGCACCAGTGGCTCCTCCCACGCCATGCGCTGCGAAGACGTCAAGGGAGTCATCGAGCGGGGTGCCCGCGCGCCACCGGATCAGGAAGTAGCTAGGGAAGGCGGAGATCGCTCCGATGGCGAGCGCCCCCATGGGCGAGACAAAGCCTGCCGCCGGCGTCACAGCCACGAGGCCAACCACGATTCCAGTGGCCGCTCCGACCGCCGTGATCTGCTTCGCGAAGACGGCGTCTAACAGCGCCCACATGACTAGCGTAGCGCAGGGCGCGACGAGCGTGTTCACGACCGCGAGCGCGGCAACCTCATCGGCCGCCAGCGCGCTCCCGCCGTTGAACCCCATCCAACCGAACCAAAGAAGGCCCGCCCCGAGCAGCACGAAGGGCACGTTGTGTGGAAGCATCGCCTGGCGGCCATAGTCGGTCCGGGGCCCCAACACCAACGCCGCCGTTGCCGCTGCTGCTCCCGCGTTGACGTGGACCACGGTTCCGCCGGCGAAGTCCAGCGCTCCCAACCCCGCCAACCATCCGCCACCCCAGACCCAGTGCGCGACTGGAGCATAGACGATCAGACCCCATACGGAGATGAAGGCCACGTAGGCACCGAACCGCATCCGTCCCACGACCGCGCCCGAGATCAGCGCGGCGGTGATGATGGCGAACGTCGCCTGGAACGCCATGAACAGCATGTCGGGAATGGTTCCGTTGGGTTGCACCCCGACGCCATTGAGGAAGGCCATCGATAGGTCGCCGACCCACGCCCCCCCCTCACCAAAGGCCAGCGAGTAGCCGAAGAGCGCCCAGAGGACCCCAGCGAACCCAAAGGCGATGAAGCTCATCATCATCGTGTTCAGGACGTTCTTGGATCGGACGAGCCCGCCGTAAAAGAAGGCGAGGCCGGCTGTCATGAGGAGAACGAGCGCAGTCGAAATCAGAATCCAGGCCGTGTCTCCACTGGAGATCGCCGCCTCTTCTTGCGCCGCCAATTGATCTGGGCATAGCAGTGAGAAGAGGCATGCAAGTGCGATCGAGGCCGCAAACGCGTGCAGGGCTGTGAGCCTCGTTTTGATCCGTCCCAGGAGGAGGGTGCCGGGCATCAAGTCGTTTCCTTCTTCAGTTGTTGGAGCGAGTACTTCGCTGTGGACCACCATGCATTTGGCAAGCTCCGTACCAACTGCCGACGGGCTGTGCACCGCTCTTGAGAAGAGCCGTATGTCGTTGTGGTTGAACGCTTTCACGGATCATAAGCACTCGTCAACGCGAGATCACAGTACGACATTTTTGTGGGGCATGCCGCGAGACACGACGAAAATGTAGAATGATCGCTAAGAGTCTCGCAGTGCCCGGGCAGAGGCGCGGTATCGCGCCGGATCTATCCCATACTTGCTAAGCTTGTAGCCGATGATCCGTGGGCTCGTCTGTAGCAGTCGAGCAACCTCGGCTTGATTCCCCCGAGCCGTTTTGAGGCTGTCCAGCAGGAGGTCCTTCTCATAATCCCCTACTGCGACTTCTAACGAGACCTTCGGTAGGGTTCCCGACAGTTGGGCAGTTTGGAGCGTGGGAGGGAGGTCGTGTCCGTGGATAACACCTCCCGCGCAGACGAGCACGGCACGCTCGATGCAATTCTCCAACTCCCTGACGTTGCCCGGCCAATGGTACGCCATCAACAGGTCGATCGCGGGCGTCGAAATGCGCCGGACACTCCTGCCCAGCACCGACGCATACTTCTCGGCGAAGTGATCGACTAGCAACAGGATGTCGGGCTTCCGGTCACGAAGAGCGGGCATGAAAATGCTGAAGACGTTCAGTCGGTAATAGAGATCCTCCCGAAACACCCCCTGCCGCATCGCGCCTTCTAGGTCACCGTTGGTGGCGGCGATCAGACGCACATCCACGCTGACTGGCCGCACCCCACCCAGCCGCTCGAACTCCTTTTCCTGCAGCGCTCGCAACAGCTTGACCTGAGTGGACTGGGACAACTCACCCACCTCGTCCAAAAACAGCGTGCCGCCGTCAGCGATCTCGAAGCGGCCCTTCTTCTGCTCGCGTGCGTCTGTGAACGCACCCGCCTCGTATCCGAAGAGCTCCGATTCGATGAGGGTGTCCGGCAGCGCACCGCAGTTCACTTTCACAAACGGCCCTTCGGCCCGCGGCGAGTTGTAGTGGATCGCGTGTGCGACCATCTCCTTCCCGGTCCCCGACTCACCGCGAATCATGACCGTCGTCGGGCTGCCGGCGACCTGCGCGATTTCTTGGTACACGTCACGCATCTGGCGGCTGTTGCCGATGATGTTTCGGAACTCGTAGCGCTCACGCAGCTCTTGGCGGAGTTGGTCGTTCTCCATCAGCAAACGCTCCCCCTCGGTCTCCACCAAGGTGTGCACCCGCACGGCCTGGCCGATCATCGAGGCCACGACCGCCAGGAAGTCTGCTTCGCCCGCGAAGTCCCGCTCCCGATCGTAGGGCAGTGCGACGCCGAGACTGCCGCTCGCCTTCCCGTCGACCTGGACCGGGACGCACACGAAGCTGAGCTCCTGCAGCCCGCTCTGCTTCCACACCTCAGTCCGGTCAAGGAACAGCGGTTCCTGACTGACGCGCGGCACAATGACCGGCCGCCCACTCTCCACGACACGACCGGTGATGCCCTCCCCGAGCCGATAAGACGAACGGCGTCGGACCTGCCACGTCATGCCGGTAGAAGCCTCGATGTTCAGCTCCCCGCTCGCCTCATCGAGTAGCGTGATCGCACCGCTCACGGTCCCGTGCTGTTCTTCGAGAATATCGAGGAGCCGCATCAGGGCGGTCCTGAGGTCCAGCGCCGAACTGAGGGTTTGGCTGACCTCGAGCGCGGTGGCAAGCTTTCGTGCATTCCCGGCATTCATGGCAAGCTGGCCCCTGCGACGTTGGATCCCACCATTTGCAATGGCACAAATATGACAATTTCGAACGATATATGCCACGAACCTACATTCTCGTCGTACTCATCACGCAAAGCCCGCCGGTAAATCCGTTGGCGCCGCTATCGTCGTACGGCGATCCCCTGCACCTCAAAGCGGGCGTCGAACAATAAGGTGCCCGCCCCTATGAACGCCCGCGCCGGAAAGTCGCCCTCGAAATACGTGCGATAGACGGCGTTGAAGGCGTCGTAGTGGGCGACGTCTGAGCAGAAGATCTGGACGCTGACGAGGTCATCCATCGTCATGTCCGCAGCCGCGAGCGTATTGCGCACGTTGTCCAGAACTAGCCTGGCTTCAGCTTCTGCGGTGGACGGAACCTGCTGGTTCGCTTCCAGCCCGATGGTGCCGGATAGGTACAGCGTGTTGCCGGCCAGTACCGCACCACTGAAAGGAGGGACGGTTGCGTCGCTCGCGGAGCGCGCATTGATGTACTCGCGCGCCTCCTGGGCTGCGACGTTGGTCGCGAGGCCTGAAATCAAGAACAAGAGGGCCAAGGTCCTCAGTGATTGAAGTCGCATCGGTCATCTCCGGGATAGGTCGTGCGAAACGGGCGGGACAGGCGTGTCCCGCTGTACTTCTACCACCGGCCGCTCCATCGGGCAAAGAGTCGGCTAAGATCTGGATCACGCCGCCCCCCGAACCACTGCCCTCCTGCCGGGTGCGACTGCGTCGCCGCATTAGCTCCAAACAGACCTCCTCCGTACCTTTGCGATCGCATTTTTCAGACCGTTCCCGGAGGATCGTGTGCGAAGCATTACGACCAATGTCGTCCTATTGATGACCGCGGCTGGCCTCGTCGCCGCCCCGCTCTCTGCACAAATCCCGACGCCCGAAGAGCACTTCGGCTTCTCCATGGGCACGGACAAGCGGCTCGCCCACTGGGACGACATCCTCGAATACTTCACGGTCATCGCCGATGCGTCGGATCGCATCCAGATCGACACGGCCGGACCGACCACATTAGGCGCCGAGTTCATCTCGGTCACGATGTCGGCGCCCGCCAACCTCGCGCGCCTAGAAGAGATCCAGGACGCGTCGAAGCGCATCGCTGACGGACGGATCTCCCGAGAGGACGCGCAACGTATCGCAGACAACATCCCCGCGACGGCGTTCATCAATCACAACATCCACTCGACTGAGATCGGCTCATCACAGACGAGCGTAGATCTCGTCTATCTGTTCGCCACCGGGGACGACGAAGTCACCCGGGAGATTCTCGACAACGTCGTGACCGTGCTCGTCCCCTCGGCCAACCCGGACGGGCAAGTCATGGTGACCGACTGGTACCGCCGAAACGTCGATACCGAGTATGAGCGCGCACGCATGCCGTGGCTTTACCACCACTACGCCGGCCACGACAACAACCGCGACTTCTTCATGGCCAACCTGGTCGAGACGCAGTATTGGATGGATCTCATGTACCACGAGACCCACCCCCAGCTCTATCTAGATCAGCACCAAATGGGCAGCAGCGGCCCACGCATCTTCGTCCCGCCCTACCCCGACCCCATGAACCCGGACGTGCACCCGCTCCAGTGGCAACAGTTGCGCTTTATCGGCGGCGGCATGGTCGCCGACCTGCAGGCCCAAGGGAAACAGGGTGTCGTCACCGGCTCCATGTACCGCATCTGGGGCCAGGAAGGCGCACTCACTGGACGTTATCACAACATCGTCGCGCTGCTGACCGAGACCGCCAGCTCTCGCATCGCGAGCCCCGACACCGTCGAACTCGCCGCGCTCGAGCGCGGCGCAGCACCCGGCCGCGGTCTGGGCCAGTACGGATTCCAGATGGCGTTCGTCGACCCGTGGATGGGTGGAGAATGGAAACTCGGCGATATCGTCGATTATCAAACGATCGCCGCGCTGTCCTTCCTCGAGCAGTCAGCCAAGTTCAGCGAGCACTACATCATGGGTCGCTGGCAAATGTCTTCCGAGACGATCCGAAAGGGCGAGCAAGAAGGGCCACGCGCTTATGTGATTCCCCTCGATCAGTCCGACCCGGTCGCAGCCGCCGAGATGGTCGACCGCCTCATACTGCAAGGTCTCGAAATCCACCGCACGACGGAGGCGTTTGAGGTGGCAGTCGAACATGACCTGTGGGCGTCGCCCGCCGGCGGTTTGCTCGACGTCGACGAGGATGAAGGGCACGACGAGGACGGCGAAGGGCACACGGACGACGACGACGAAGGCCGCGACGACGACGACGAAGGCCGCGACGACGAAGACCGCGACGACGACGGGTTGGGCCAAGACGACGACAACCCCGCGCCGGAAACACGTAGCTTCCCCGCCGGCTCCTGGATCGTATACGGAGCGCAGCCCGGGCGCGCGGCGGTGCTCGACCTCATCGAGCCACGCCGCCGAGAGCTACTCTACGAGTGGCCGGGCGGACCGTACGTGCGCAACTATGACGGGGCTGCTTACACCATACCGATGCAGATGGGAGTCGATGTGATCCGCGTCGATGACGCGTTCGCGGTTGGAACCGAGGCCGCCAGCATCGGGCCGCTCGACGCGCCGCCCATCCCCAGTGCGAGCGATTGGTATGCGATCAGCGCCCAGGTCACCCGAAGCTACCAAGCTGTAAATCGCATGCTGGACGCGGGGCTGCCGGTCTCCAAGGCGGAGTCGGACGATGGTCCGGTGTTCGTCGTGCGTGCCTCGGCCCCACAAGCGCTCGGCCTGATCACCGAGGCGACGGCCGATCTCGGCATCTCCGTTCTGGCCGATCCCGACGGTGTGCGCGAGGCCGTGCCACAACAGCCCAACCATATCGGGCTCTATCAAGGCTGGGCCGGAGCAATGGACGAAGGTTGGACTCGCTTCGTCTTCGACGACTTCGAGTACGCGTACGAGACCCTAGGAAACGCCGACGTGCAGGCCGATGACCTCTCTGATCGCTTCGACGTCATCGTCTTCCCGTCGGAGATCCCACTCAACCGGCTGATCAACGGCGATACGGCTGCGGCAGTCCCGGAGGAATTCCGGGGGGGTATCGGTGAGGACGGTGTCGAGAACCTGAAGCAGTTCGTGCGGGCGGGTGGTACGCTGGTCACGCTGGAGCGCGCGGACGAACTAGTGATCGAGCACTTCGGCGTGCCCGTGCGCAATGCGCTCGAGGGAGTCGGTCAGCCCGACTTCTACCTGCCGACTTCCCTGCTGCGTGTTGAGCTCGACGGAGAGCACCCGTTGACCATGGGCAGCCCCGACGAGGTCGCGGGGAAATGGGCCGGCGGCCGGGCATACGAGCCGACCGACTTCGGTGGAGAGGCAGGTCGGGTGCGAGCGGTCGGTAGCTGGGCGGAGGACCCCGAGCGGGTCCTCATGAGCGGTCAGATCGTTGGCCCGGAGTTCCTGGCTGGAAAGGGAGCGATCTTGGACGTGGAATATGGAAGCGGGAGCATCCTCATGTACGGGTTCCGGGTGCAGCACCGGGGCCAGACGCACGGCACCTTCAAGCTGCTATTCAACGCTCTGCTGAAGAACTCGCCACGGTCCTACCGTTGAAGTCCACCAGAGAGCGGCCCGAAGCATGATCAAGCGTATACGCGACACGCGATTCGACCTAAAGACGACGGTGATCGTTTTGGGGATCGCCGGACTTATCTGGGCCGTGTTCATCTACGTGAACATCCGCGATTTCGTGCCGGAGGAACTGACCGTGCCGGTGGAGCGACCTCGTTAGTACGCCGGTGGTCGCACGCCTACTCGGCTTCGCCCCTCGCCGATTTGACGAAGTCTTCCACGCCTTTCGGCAGCAGCAAATTGTCCGAAATCGCGCCGATCTCCTCAGCCTCCTCCCACGCACGTTCTAGTCGCCACAACTCGCCTTCCAGCGCCCGGCGCTCCTGTTCTTCGTGCAGCGCCATCTCCAAAGCGAGCTTCGTCGGCTTCGGCATCTTGTTGATGTAGCCCGGGACGCCCTTCTTGTCGCGGAACTGGTCGCCCTCAACGAGATCCACCAGGAAGTCGCTGGGATGACCATGGAATTCGATTTCATCGACCGCGTCCTGCACAGTTTCCGGCTTGCCGCCCATGGCGTTCAGCTTGGGTAAGATCGCTCCGACGATCCGGCGAGCGTCTTCGCCTTCGAACCATTCCTTCTTCTTACCCTTCCGCACCTCGACTTTGAAGCCCAGGTCGTCGGTCGCAGCGCGCACTCGGGTGCCAAGCAAGTCCATTCGCTTGAGCTTGAGAAGCCTGCCATCCGGCCTGCGGCCGCATGGGCGCAACGATTCGCACCAGCTCCAGCCCCTCGTGATGCTTCGCGAGACCAACGTTCTCAGTGGACACACGCAAACGGGTACCGCGGAAGATCTTCTCACACATCTCTACCGCTTCCCATCGTTCCTCCAGCGGCGAGAGGTTCCAGCGTTCGCACTTCCGGCACACGACCCACAAGCGGCCTTGCGCGGCGTCGAACGCTAGGCGGCGTCCCACGGGGAATGTCTCAATGACCTCGTTGCTGCCGAGATGTCGAGTACAGAACATGCAGGTCTTTTACAAGGTCGTCTGTGGCTCGGGGAGTCCTTATCAACCACTTGGAGTACGACGACTGAGGCCGCTGCCTTCACGCAGGCGGGTATACGAGCATGCCGAGCGACTCGGCGACCATCGCGGGCTTCTCCCCGCCCTCGACCTCGATCGTGTGCCGCGTCTTGATGACGAAGCGGTTCTTGCCCGCCCCCCTCACCTTCACGACCTCCATTCGGTCACGGATACGCCCTCCTACGGGAACCGGAGCCATTAGGCGCACGCGATCCAGGCCATAGTTCAACACGTATTGCGCACCCTCGGGGTACTGCCAGGCCGGCGTCGAGTGCATGAAGTGACTGAGCATGGAGACCGTCCAGTAGCCATGAGCGATCGTACCTCCGGCCGGCCCCTCCAGGGTGGCCCGTTCCGGATCGATGTGCAGCCAGTTTCTGTCCCGCGTGGCTTCCGCGAACTGGTCGATCGTCTCTTGCTCGACATCGAGCCAGTCGGATACGATCGGCTCCGTACCCAGGGCCTTCAAAATGTCCTCGGACTTGTAGCTCCGTGGTGCGCTCATCGTCACGTCGCGATCGCCTGCATGATCAGTCCGCAAATCCAAGCTGCATAAGTGCCGATCCCGTAGCCGAAGACCGCGAGTAACACGCCTACCGGCGCCAGGCTGGGATGGAATGCCGAGGCGACCACAGGCGCCGAGGCAGCGCCACCGACGTTGGCCTGGCTTCCCACTGCCATGTAGAAGAGGGGTACCCTCAGGACCCGCGCCATGATGAGCATCAGCGCCGCATGGAAAGCGATCCAGATTCCGCCGACCACGAAGAGCCCTGGGTTCGTGAACACCGCCATGACGTCCATGCCCATACCGATCGAAGCCACGAGCACGTAGAGCATGGCGGTTCCCACACGCGACGCCCCCGCCCCCTCCAGATTCTTGACCTTCGTGAACGACAACCCGAGGCCAATCGTCGTAGCGATGACGACGAGCCAAAAGAACGTGCTCGTGAGGCTCAAGCGCGCCAGCCCCGGGGCGTTCGCCGCAATCCACCCGGCGACATAGGTACCGGCTAGGTGGGCAAAACCCGTGACACCGAAGCCAACGGCCAGGATGAGCATGAGATCCGTGAGCGTGAGAATCCTCGCATGCTTCTCTTGGAAGGCCTCTACTCGGCGACGTAGATCCTCGAGCGCACTGGTGTCCGCACCCATGCGCTCGTCCAGAACCTCTGCGCGGCCAGCCATGAGCAGTAGTACCGCCATCCACACGTTTGCCCAGATGACATCTACCGCGACCATCTGCGAGAACAGGGCATCACTTGCCCCGAACACCTCTTTCATCGCTGTCTGGTTGGCGCCTCCCCCGATCCAGCTTCCGGCGACGGTAGTGAGGCCTCTCCAAACCGCATCTGGGCCAGAGCCACCCACAGTCTCCGGACTCACCGCGCCCACGATCATCAAGGCCAGCGGTCCCCCCACCATGATGCCCACGGTACCCGTGAAGAACATCACCACGGCCTTGTAGCCGAGCCGCATGATGGCCGGGAGATCGACGGACAAGGTCAACAGCACGAGACATGCTGGTAGCAGATACCGGGACGACACGAAGTAGAGCCGCGACTGCTCTGCGTCCACGATGTTGAACGTGTTGAGAAGCGAGGGGAGGAAGTAACAAAGCAGAAGCCCCGGCACGTACGTATAGAACTTCTTCCAGAATGGGTGCTCGCTGCTCTCCGTGTAGAAGACGAAGCCGAGGATGAGCGCGAGCATGCCCAGGACGGCGGCATCGTTCGTCACCAGCGCGGAGGCAGTCTCCATCGTGAAATCTCAGTCTTGGGGGATACGTTGGTCAGCGCGTCGCATGCCAGGCGTCGAGCACCTCGCGCTCACGCTCTCGGCTCATTCCCGCGCCGCGATTTTCGCGCTGTTCGGTCGGCCGAGTCTTGTCCCATTCGAGCGTGTCACGAGCTGTCACTGGCAGCGGTCGGTGCGTCAGTCCGGCCTGGATCGACGTCTGCACGTCGACGAAGCTGGCCGGATCACCGGGAAGCCAAGCCGGCATTTCACTCCACGGCCTGACTTCCTGTTCTTGCAGGAAGGCCTCAGGGATCCAGGTCAACTCGTAGGGATTGGATGCCACACTGCCGACCTGCTCGAGCATCGAGCGCATCGACAGACGATCCGCCGGGCCTGCTCCGTTGAAATTCCCAGTTGTCCCGTTCTCTGCAAGGCGCACGATCCACTCCGTCAGATCTCGTTGGTCGATGACCTGGTTCGCGTGCTCAGGATTGCCCGGAGCCAATACCTCACCACCCTCCTCGAGACGAAGCGGCCAATACGTGAAGCGATCGCTTGGGTCGCCAGGCCCCACGATCAACCCCGGTCTGACCACGGTCGTTCGTCCTGGAAACGCGGCGTGCGCGATGTTCTCGCTCAGCGTCTTGGTGAAGCCGTAGGGAGCTTCGTCCCCTTCCTTCCAACCTTCGGGGGCCTCCACTCTCGCAGAAGTCTCGTCCACGATCGGCTCAAGTAGGACGGTCCCCGCATTCTCCCACCCCATGCTCTCAGCGGCGTACACCGAAGCGGTAGAGACGAAGAGGTACCGCTCGACAGCATCCTGGAGCAGTGCCGTGCTCTTCTGAACCCAGCGGTAGTCTCGAGCGTTGTTGTCGAGCACGACGTCCCACGTGCGTCCCGCCAGTGCAGTGTGATCATCGTTGCGATCTCCGATCAGGTGCTCGACGTCACCCGGAACTTCGGTCTCGGCCTGACCGCGCGTGAAGATCGTGACTTCGTGACCTCGCCCGAGCGCGTAGCGCACCATGTGCGGTCCGATGAAACCGGTACCTCCAAGAATCAGGATCTTCTTGAGTGCTACCGGCGTCGGCGCCCGGGCTGATGATGCGCCGGACTCCGCCTCATCCCGGCATCCAGTCGTCCCACCCAACGCCAGACCAGTGCCGACGACGCCGGCGGTCCTGATAAACTCTCTGCGTGTCGGTGTCACAATGCCATCTCCAGTTGCACGTTTTTGTTTCGTTACCGTGGTTGGTCGCGCTTCACTCGACAATCTCGGATGAACACGGTGGGGTACGTCGACACATATGTCAGGCACCCATTCCATATGTTACGGCGCCCCGTTCTATCATCTGCCATCCCACCTCATGATCATTCGTACTGATCAGCAATTCGTTTCGCCAACTTCCTAGGCGGTCTGGCTGAAGCTGAGCCCCCAATTCACGCCGTGCGACCTACGAAGTCAACACGTAATCTAGCTCCGATGCGCAGCGCCCACCGAAGCTCGCGGCCTCGCGCCCAGCGCTCTTGAACGGCAGATTGCCCGCCCAGCAAAGTCGACAACAAGCGGTCGGAGGGTGACTCGGATGCGGAAGACTCGGATACAGAAGGCTCGGATGCGGAACATCACAGAACGACTGATGGGTGTGGCGGTCGCCGCAGCAGTGGGAGTGGGAGTGACCGGTCTCGTCGCACCCACGCCTCTGGCCGCCCAAACCGGCCCAGAAGTCGCCCGCACGTATCGCGAGGCACACGAGGCGGAGATCGTGCACGACTTCGCGGAGCTGCTCTCCTATCCCAACCGGGCGTTCACGGAGGACATAGTCCGAGCCGCCGAGTACATTCGTGGTCAGCTGGAGGAGGTCGGGATCGAAGCGGAGCTGCTCCGCAGGGAGGGCGCCTCACCGATCGTGTACGGAGAGCTGATTGTGCCCGGGGCGACGCGGACGCTCGGCATCTACGTACACTACGATGGGCAAGCGGTCGACCCGTCAAACTGGACGCACCCGCCGTTCGAGCCCACGCTCTATTCCGCTGCGATGCCTGCGGGCGGTGAGCCGATCCCAATGCCCGCGCCGGGCGACGCCGTTGATCCGGAGTGGCGCATCTACGCTCGCTCTGCGGGTGACGACAAGGCGCCCATCGCGGCGATCCTTCCCGTACTGGAGGCCTTTCGCGCAGAGGGAGTGCAGCCCACTTCCAATCTAATCTTCTTCTTCGATGGCGAGGAGGAAGCGGGATCCCGCAACCTGCCTGCCTACATGGAACAGCATCGGGACCGTCTCGAACCAATTGACATATGGCTCTTCTTCGACGGACCTGCGCACCCGAGCGGACGTCCGCAAATCATGTTCGGAGTGCGCGGATCGATGGGGATGGAAGTGACCGTGTACGGAGCGACCCGCAACCTACACTCCGGGCACTACGGCAATTGGGCCCCGGATACCGGCAACATCCTCGCTCGCCTCCTTGCGTCGATGAAGGACGAGCGTGGCCAAGTGCTGGTCGAGGGGTGGTATGACACCGTCGAGCCGATTGGAGACGAGGAGCGCCAAGCGCTCGCGGCGATGCCCGACTGGGACCCCCAGCTCAGGCGCGAGCTGGGGCTGGTCCGCACGGAGGGAGCCCCGCAGTCATTACCCGAACGCCTCATGGTGCCCGCACTCAACGTGCGAGGGATCACCAGCGGAAACACCGGGTCGCTCGCCCGCAACGTGATTCCCAATACGGCCGTTGCGGCGCTGGGAATCCGACTCGTACTAGGAAATGAAACTGCTCATCTACGCCAACTGATCGTAGATCACATCGAGGCGCAGGGCTTTCATGTCGTCTCCGAAGATCCCGACATGGAGACCCGACTACAGTATCCTCTCATCGCCAAGGTCACGGGCGGCGGCGGCTCGCCGGCGGCTCGCACCTCGATGGCGAACCCATTCGCTCAGAGCGTGATGGCGGCCGCAAGCTCGGCAGCGGATCGAGCATTCGGGACCGGCTCGCTGGTAATCGCGCCCGGAATGGGCGGCACGCTTCCGCTCACACCGTTCACCGAGTTACTCGGAAAGCCGGCGATCGTCGTGCCGGTGGCGAACCACGACAACAATCAGCACGCCCCGGACGAGAACCTGCGCATCGCGAACCTCTGGTATGCGATCGACCTTTACGCGGCGCTACTCACAATGCCGAGGACCGTCTTCTAGGGACAGCTAAAAGACTGGACGTTCTGGACCCTGCGGAGCGATCCGCGAAGACTTCACCTTTGCGGTGCGCCCGCAGGCTCACCCGACGAGCGTCTGAGCACCAGCACCGTGAGCGGTGCCGGTCCACGCCAAAAGGGTCGAGAGAAGGCGCCGAACTTCCCCAAGGGACTGGCCCGCCGCCGCCGCCCGCCCAATATTGGCCGCTCGACGTACAGTACTCACAGGAGACACATACACATGCGCAAAGCAATCGCGCTGGGTCTTCTCGCGGGAGCGTTCGCGATGGGTGGGCCGATCGATGCTAGTGCTCAGGACTCGGGGCTGCTCGCCGTAGGCGAGATGGCACCGGACTTCGAACTTCCGGGAGCGACCCGTTATGGGGCGCTTGAGAGCCCGGTTCGTCTGAGCGACTATCGCGGAGAGACGGTCGTCCTCGCGTTTTTCTTCCGCGTCAGGACACGTGGCTGAACAGTCCAAATGAGAGCGTACCGTGATCAGTACGCAAGTCTGTTCAATGAAGGAAAAGACGTCATCGTCATCGGGGTCTCCAACGACTCGGTAGACGAGTTGGGATCTTGGCTCAAGGACGAGGACTTCCCGTTCCTGTTCGCGAGCGACGCAGACAACGACGGCGCCACATACACGGCGTTCGGTGGTGGTCTGCGTGACAACAACATGGTTGATAGCAGAGCGGTCATCGTGGTCGGGCCCGACGGCCGGATCGCGGAAACGATCGAGGCGTTCAACCAGAACGATCCGATGGCCTATGAAGGATTGGCCGAGGTCGTGGACCGTTTGGCACCGGATCCGGACGGCTCTTAGCCTCCGATCTGGTTGCGAACGCAACGGGCCCGGCGCGGAGACTCTCGCGTCGGGCCCGTTTTTTTGCGTCGGTCAGCGCAGCTCAGCGTGAGAGCACCCTCTCCACTGCGCCTAGCAGATCCTGATTCGATCCAACTCCGGTATAGGCGACCTGTCCGTCCGCGTCGAGCAGGACCACGATCGAAGTAGTCGTCGCGTTGTAGGCACGCACTGCCGCACCGCGTGCGTCCCAGAGATACGGATACCCCGGGTCGTGGCCTTCGAGATGCCGCTTCACCCTACGCACGGTTTGCGATACGCCCACCGCCACCGCGATAACGTTGAGCTCGTCCCCGTACTTCATCTGGATCTCGTCCATCTGGGGCTGGAGCGCCTCACAGTTCTCACACCAAGTCGCCCAAAACTCCAGCAGCGCAGGACCATCCTTCACGTAATCGATCAGGTCGACGGCGTTGCCCTCCAGGTCCTCGAGCGCTGCACCGGGGCCGGTAGTGCCATAAGCGAGTGACACGGCTCCTTCTCCCGCCGCCTGGGCGAAAACACTACCGGGTGCCGACAGCGCCACCGATGCCGTAAGCACCACGAATGGAAAGAGGGCGGGTCGCGGAAGTAGAAGCGTGAGTCGCATGAGATCCCCTAAAAATTGTAGCCGGCCATTACAAAGTAATACTCAGCCATACCCATCATAATGACAGCGGCGGCGCGTTTGACCCACACCATCCATGCCCCTGAACGCGGCAGGAGCGCCAAGGTTCCTGAAAAGAGGCCGACCACAACGAGTAGCGACGTCATGCCGAGCGAAAAGACGAATAGGTAGACGAAGCCCATCAAACCGGCCTCGGTCGCAGCAACCCAGGTGAGCACCACGGCGAACGCGGGGGCCCCGCAAGGAGCCGCCACCACGCCTGACATCGCACCCATGCCAAAAGCAGCACCGTACGAGCCGCCTTCACTCTTGCTCGCGTACGCTAGCAAGCGCCGAGGCACCGGCACGGGGAGCACATCGAGCATCGTCAACGCAAAGAGCACGAGCATATTGCCGATCGCCAGCCGCGCCCACGGACTCGCGCTCACCGTGCCGAAAAGCTGACCGGACACGCCGGCGATGGCACCGAGCACGGCGTAGAGGGTCGCCAGCCCCACAGCATACGTCAGTGTCAGCGCGACCGTGCGGGACTTCGCTTGGTCCTCCCGGCTGGTGCCCGCGATCACCGCTGCCGTGATCGGAATCATCGGGTAGACGCACGGGGTGAGGCTCGTGAGTACGCCCGCACCGAAGAGCACGGCAAGCGCCACCAGAGGGCTCTGAGAGAGCGCCTCAGTAAGCCCGCCGGACGGTTCGATCTGGAGGAGTGCGTAGAGGGTCACGGCTACAAGGTGCGGGTGGGCGTGCCGGGCGTCCAACCCCTGTCGCCACGATCCGGTTCCGGGTGCGTAGCACCCAACGGCCGACCCCCGTCGACAGGAATGACCACGCCTGTAGTCATCGGGAGGTCGACAGCCACGGCCAGCACGGCTCGAGCGACGTCCTCCGGCGCCGCAAGCCGAGCCAGCGGCGTCTCGTCGATCATGGCCCCCCGGGCCTCAGGAGTCCACGCCCTCGTGAGCTCGGTGTCGACGAGGCCCGGCGCCACCGAGACCACCCGAATCTCAGGGGCGAGAGCTCGCGCCAACGACATCGTCATGTTGTCCATCCCGGCCTTGGACGCGCAGTAAGCGATGTTACTCCCGTTCGCCATTCTCGCCGCGAGAGAAGAGATGTTAACAACCACCCCCCCCTCGCCGGCTGCCAACAGGGAGCGGAACGCGCGAACCGTCGCGAAGGCACCGCGAAGGTTGGTCTGAAGGATCTCGTCGAAGAGCTCGTCGTCGAGCGCCTCGAGGTCGCGGTGCGGCACAATGCGAGTCGTGGCAGCATTGTTCACCAGAAGGTCGAGTCTGCCTTCAATCTCAGCGACAGACACCGCCGCGGTTCTCAGTCCGTCGGAGTCGGTGGCCGAAACCTGGACGATTCGGTGGCCGTCACCCGCTAAGCTCGCCAGAACCTCTTCCGCTCCCTCAGCGCTGTCCTTGTACGTGATGACAACCCGCGCGCCGGCCCCCGAAAGAACGCGGGCAGTCGCCGCGCCAATGCCACGGCTGGCTCCCGTCACCAAGGCTACCCTCTCGCTCAACCCGCCCATTTGATCTCCATCGATTGTCTGGACCTCGGGACAAGACACGACTAACCCTCGGCCCTCGACCCAGACGGTAGCCTCCCGCGTGGTCTGTGCCCACCTTGCGCCCCATGCCAAAAACGATCCTACTTGCCGCATCGCTCACCCTGCCGTGCGGAGACACGGCACCCCCA
>Ga0114996_10003748_pt1 | contig 18669 bp, 15 predicted proteins | sample ArcticOcean_MG_C_4_FD_87039 | JGI IMG/M metagenome (GOLD analysis project Ga0114996, IMG submission 87039) | Marine microbial communities from western Arctic Ocean - ArcticOcean_MG_CB4_134 | ecosystem: Environmental > Aquatic > Marine > Oceanic | place: Arctic Ocean: Canada Basin | collected...
ATCTCGATCAGAGGAAGAAGCTTTTCTCGCATATGCGTTTTGACTCGCTCGAGATAGCCGTCATTGGGGTGGTACTCCCACGGATCTATGAGAACGAGTGCGGTTCTTTCGAGGTCCAGCGGATGCAGCATCTCCTCGTAGACGGAATCCAATTCGGAATCGACGGAGTCCTTTTCCACCGAGGGTACGAAGCGCCGAGTCTTGAGGGTAATGGACCCTGAACGCGACGGAACGAATTGATACGTCGCCAACCCGAACTGGCGCAGAACGCGATCCAGTGAGTACCTTTCGACCAGCGCTCCAACAACGATGCCACCGGCGGCGAATGTGCAGAGGAGGAGGCCGAGAAGCAAGATCCTCGTGTGACGCTTCATCGAGGGACTTCGGCGGATAGGATCACTACTTTGCCGGCGATGTCATTGCGCGTTAGAGGAATCGTAGATCGTGAAAGCGTGGTTTCGGCATCAGAAGGGCGAACGGCAATCAACACATCTCCATACCGCTGCAATAGAGCATCGATTCTGCCTTCCAAAACATCGCGGACGTCTGCCTCCCACTGCCTGCCATGTTCTTCGCGCACCCCCAGTCCCACATTAGCGCCACTGAGCGGCAGCTGGGTGTGGTACGCCAGGGAATAGCAGATGAGCCCCCAGCCTGTACCGTCCCTTAACGCCGGGGCAGCAATAATGGCCGTCTTGCCAATAGCCAACTCGTGGAGTTGAGAGGATGCGTCAGACAGTTCGTTCGAAATGACGTTCCCATCCGCCACGCTGCTGGGAGGGACAAGGTATCCGTAGACATCGCCAACGTGGAAAAGCATCAGGGCGGCGCACAGACCCTGCCAGGCCATGGGTCGGCGCCTTGTCCAGTTCGATGTCGAGCGGAACAACCAGATCAGAGTACCCATCGTGAGAAACAACGACCATGGGATATCAAATCGGCCCAGGGCCCGGGCAAGCGTGAAGTTCGGAAAGATGCTCAATACCAAACTCGGTGTTATCAGGGTGTTGAATCGGTGCCCACCCACGTGAAGGATATAGCCCAGGCTAATCACAAAGAGCGTGAACGCCGGGAGGAAAAGAAGACGTCCCGGAGTCACTCTCATTCGGGGACGGAGGGTGGACTTGAGAAGAAATGGAATACTGCCTGCCCGGTACCCCATTCGGCGTGCGCAAACCACCGCACCAAACAGGGAAAGGATGAGGCCGAGCAGGACAGGGACCGATCCCATGAATGCAAACGCCTCATACTGACCGTCGCCGAGTTTGTCCGCCGTAAGAGGCCACCCAAGCCTGGTTAGCAGACTCGTAGGACCGTGCCTCTTGAAAACAGCGAGATCTTCTCGGTCGACCGGCGAAATTACCGGCACCAGGAGATCGGCAACGTGAAATCCCCCACCCAACCCGCCCCCATAGCCCCACTCAGTCCCAAGCCTGCCCTCAAGAGGAGATCTAGGTCTGGCGATCTCCGGAGTTCCAAAGTTCCCCAGGGCCGTCGATGCGGCCCCGCTCGCGGCAAGCCCCACAATCAGCGCAATCGTCAGTCTTCTTAAGGCAGGCTCTATCTCGAAGGGCCGACGGAATAGGTTCAAGAAACCTACAAGAAGTGCGGCGGTCCCAATGAAGACGGCAACACCAAAAAGGACGTAATGATCAACAAGCAACGCGACAGCGATGAGCGCGCCCAGGGCCAACGTGGACACGAGATCCCTGTCGAAAACCGTACGGAGCAGGAGCAATGCCGCCCCGAGGTAGATAGGATAATGGACGACAAACAGAGTGAGGCCATAGTACTCCGAGCTCCTGAAGAGAAGCCCCGGGGTAAGAGCAACGACAGTTGCCGTAAGAAGCCTGGAGCTTACGGGAGCCTCGAAAAAACGATTCAGCAAACGAATCGCCAGAAACCCGGTGAGGAAAACGCAGCAAATCTCAACGAATGGGAAATAGTAGAAATCCTGGAACAGGGAGAATCCCGATGCCAGCGCCTTGAACAAGACTGCAAACAGGGCAATTGGCCCTCTTGAGAGCAGATCGTACTCACCCCCGTACGGAAATGAAAGCCCATTGACTGCGCCTAAGGGAAACCCGAGAGGCTCTCTGGAATAGATCGAGTAACTGCCCCACGCCATCAGGCTGTCATGATCCTGGATGAGCGGCATACGGCCTGTGAACGGTAAGCAAGTTATCCAGCGCAACGAGAACAGAGCCGTTGGGGCAAGGGCAAGGAGCAAGTCAACCAGCAAACGGCGTCGCCCTCTCACCTTATCGGTCCTCGAAGGCAGTTTGAAACCCCCCGAAGGACTCATCGATATGCGTTTCGCTCGATGCACCGACAACGACGGACCCGATCCTCTGCAGGCCGCCCAGGTACTGGGCCGCCGACCCAGGGCTTACGTGGCCCGCAGCAAGTGGACTCATCGCGACAATAGGATTGGAGACCATTCCGGCCGCTCGTTCGCACCGTTCACGCGATGGATTCATCTGGTATCCGACCGGATTGAAGGGCGCCATAACTGCAGCATCCGTAATCCCGGAGGCGGTTAGCTTTTCGACAACAATCTCAAAGGACAATGTGCAGAAGCCGGGGGTGGCCTGATAGCGGTCCCGTACGTAGTCGCAGAAGAAGACCAGGATGTCCACCATGCCGAAACCCGCGATGAGGTCTGTTAAGGCGTTGTGGAGGAACACCGTCTCGAGTCGCAACCCTTTGAAGGGAAGCATCTCGATATCAATCAGAGCGCGGATCTTGGCCAACGGATCCCCCTTCACAACGCCCATGCCTGCCTTGAGTCCGAGCCCGAAACGCTCAGCCCAGGTCGTTTGCCCCAGGATATCTGAAACCATGCCAACAAGGCCACGGGCGTTTGACAAGCGTACATACTTGGCCATGTAGGGAAGCAAAACGTGAAGTCGGAGGTCTTTCGCAAGACGCGAATCGTTTCGAATGGCCTCGGCAACCCCATTCGCTCTTGTATGCGTCGACATCATAAGGCCCGCGTCCCAACGCTCTTGAGCGTACCGGACAAGGCGTACAATGTTGCCCACGTCGCTGAACTGCCGTTCGCGAGCGATTGCCCGTTCTGACGAAAGGTGACTGATTCCGAAGAACTGGTTGTGTCCCAGAATCAGCTTCTGAACGCTCTCAGGCAATCCCATCCCCCGCGATTTCAGCAACCCGAACTGGCCCCCCGGCGCTCTTTGCCGAAGTATAAGCTGCGTCAACCAGGCACTGCACGCGGTAGCCGCTGGCAAAATCGCTATCGACTGGCCTATTTGCAGTTGCCGCTTCAACGAATGCCATAACTTCGCGCGTATAGTGAGCGCCGCCGATATCGATTGGCACACCTGAGTAGAGATCGGGCTTCGATTCCAGTGTCCATCCCGCCGGGCGGCCCAGGTGAGGCTTGCGCAGGTAGATCTGCAGCACATCATCACTGACCGTCAACGTTCCACAATCGCCAGTGACACAGATCTCCGTTTCCATCAGGCGATGATTGTCCACACTCCAGGAGCAGTCCAGGAATCCGGACAGCCCTCCCGGCCAGGCCATATTCACGTGAGCGAAATCTTCAATCTCACCCGAGTAGGGCGCGTTGGTTCTGGCGTTGAGAGATTCGGGAAGTCCAAAGTACCAGGAGAGGAGGTCCAGCGCGTGGATTCCCTGCATAACCAGTACGCCTCCGCCTGAAGCTTTCTTTGAATACCGCCACCCTTTTCCGGATTCAAAGAGCTGGGAGGTGTAAACCGTTGCTTTGAAACTGATGGGTCGGCCGATTGTTCCTGCGTCAAGCAAGACCTTGGCTCGCTGAAAGGTCTCGACATAGCGCATCATGAAACCCACCATTGTGGTCGTGGAGGCAATCGATGCAGCTTCCACAAGACGTCTGCTGCTGAAACTATCCAGTGCGAGCGGCTTCTCGATGAAGACATGACATCCGCGCTCCACAAATGCCAACCCGATTTCCTCGTGGGACTCCGTTGGAGTCGTGATGAAGACGGCCTCTACCGGGACCTCAGCAATCATCCTCCGGTAGTCTTCATAGAACCGAACGCCGGGGACAAACGCCTCAAATCCTTCTCGCAGAGCATCGCTGGCCTCACAAACAGCGGTCAAATCAGCCCCATCCAGCGCGTTCAGGATCGCACCGTGCAGCATCCCCATCTTCCCAAGACCCACGAGACCCACTTTCACGCTGCGCATCCTTTACCGAGTCCCATCAGTTTTGTAGATCATTTCCGAGTTGTACGAGTCGGGGGTGGCGGCCACCACCCTCGGCGACGGAAAGGGCCTGAGTGATCCGTTTACAAAGAACCGGCTGGAAGGGCTATGAACGGTTGTCACATCAGACAGGATCCGAACCTGCTTGATGCTTCGGGAGGGGATCTCTGACTGGATACGATCATGGATCTCTATAACCCCCGGTCGAAAGCGGAAGCTCCGGTTCACCGTAAGCGCGGCGAGTCGGTTTTTCTTTATGTTGTCCGCTTTCACCCGATCGTGCAACCAGTACGCCAATCGGTCTAACCGGAGTAGTGTCCGGCAGGCTAACTTGAAGGGTACATACCACCTGCGAAGCGGATAGACGTCCCTGTAGAGCGACGCGCGACCTACGACCTCCACACACGTTTCATCTCCTTCTTCCCGTATGGAGACCCTGGCATTCGGATCAGTGCCCTGACTTACGGCAGCTTGTCCATCTTCGAATTCAATGGCGTAGCCGCAATCGGCGTGGACGCAAGTTCCACTCCAGTAGATACGGCAGACGCCATTTCGTCTGTATCCGATCCAGACCAGAAGGTCCCCTTGCTCGATTCTCAAAATACCTGCGCCTTCGAAATATCGTATCTCGTGAGAAGATGCCGATACGGGGGAGTCATCCTGGAATTCTGCCTGTAAACCCGACAGTTGAGCTTCGACATATGAAGCGAAGTAGAAATACGTTGAATACTTGTCGTCGACAACCCCTCCGCTTATCCCACACCGCTCCTTCTGCGTTTGAATGAACCAGGCGATCACCCGGCGCGCCGAGGCCACACCTTGAGACGCAAAGTACAACGCTCCCCAGGGAAGAACGTGCTGCGTCGCCCGGCTACCGTATTCGCCTCCGCACGTTCCATCGGGGTGCAGGAAGTGCGACGCGAAATCGACCAGTCTTATGCCGGCTTCTCGGATGTCGGCGTCTTCCCGCCGCGAGAGGTACGTCGCCAGCAAGTCCAACGTCAAAAAACTGTATCCCACGTCGGCCCCACCGTATTCAGGGAACCACCCCTCCGGTGACTGTGCGTCCAGCACAGACCTTCTACGCTTCCCGAATGCATCGCAAATTTGGGAGTTGTCAACAGCCTCGCCGACGAAGTACAGGGCAAGCATCGACGCAGTCATCTGGTTGTACACATCGGGATTTGTGTGACGAGCCAACCACAGTCCGGCAGACAGGAGGTGCTTTTCAACACGTTTCTGCTCGGCAACACCAAACCGTTCCTTTGACGCCAGATAAGCTCCACCGACGCCAAAGGTCGTGAAGGCCGTCGGGCAAAAGCTGCGGTCGTTCTCGTAGTACTCGTTGAACGACCCATCCGGATTCTGAAGGTCGCACCAGTACAGAATTCCAGCTCGCACCGCTTCCGCAATAACCGGTTGGTCGTGGTATCTATTACCTGATGCCGGCGTCTCGAGCAGTCGACTCAGACCGTATACGCCCTGCTGGTAGGTCGCACATGGAAAGTCAACAAGGGTCTTAAAATTCCAATAGTTCCTGTCAAAGCATCCGTACGTCTTCGATATAGGGTTGCGGTTCCAGAGCGAGAGGACGCGAGGCACAAGCCCTTCGATAGGCTCTATGAAGAGGTTCGGAGATTCAATCGGCATGGATCGGACGCCTGCATTTAATCACAATACGATGTCCCGGAACACGGCCCTTCAAAATCCCTTCAAAGAGCGCCTCTTCGAGTCGAACCAGCAGGGTTATCAACGGCAAGACGAGATAGCGGTAGAAGACGAAGAGTCGAGATTCAACGAATTCGCCGATATCTGCCTGGCTCTCGTATCGCTTCCCCAGCAAAGCCCCCGCCGTCTTGAGCGACTGCGTGAAGAACTCCTGCATGAACACATTGTGATAACCCACGTACTCGACTGCGAAGCCCGCTTTCTCCGCGCGCTCACAAAGTGATTCCACTGTATAGTAACGCTGATCCAGGAGGTAGCTGGTCTGCGACTGGTGGAAGAGGCCAGCGGTTCTTGTAGCCGATAGTAGACCAACCGTCGATGGCACGTAGACGATACAGCATCCACCGGGCCTCAGCACGCGCCAGACTTCTTCAAACGCGCGCTGGTCATCGGGGATGTGCTCAAAGGCGTCGGTTGACACCACACAGCCTAGCATGCCATCCCGATACGGCAGTTGTTCAGCGTTTGCCTGCAAGAACGAAGCGGGTACATAACGAGCGGCGACCCTCAAAGCCTCCATCGACATATCGATACCGATGGACAGTTGAAACCTCTGATGGGTCTGGCTGAGAATAAATCCCGCGCCGCAACCCAAGTCGAGGAGGGGGCCGTTTCGGGTCTCCATCAACCCGCCGACGACGCGTCGCTTGAACCGGGTGGTCAGTACATAGAGGAAGGGATGAGGTCGACCCATGGGCCCGCGGAAAGGTAGGCTGTAAATGCGCAGAAGTGAGGGCGAGGAAGGGGCGATCGATCAGGATGGATCAGACATACCGCGAACCGCGGCCCCTGTAGGCCTTGACGCGGGAAACCAGGGACCCGAAAACCAGGTAGTAAAGCCCTGCCCACACAAAGCGGGCGACTCTACGCAACGGCATGTTCGGAAGATTTCCGAGCCAGGTCCAAACGGTCTTGGGCCTCATGTAGAACCGTTTGAACGCCCAACGAGCGTGGGCCTCAAGCCCTTCACGAGTCCTTCCTTCGGGGACCCAGATCTTATCGAAATTCTGGAGGAGATGATTCTCGTGCTCGCCCGTGTCGATGAAGTAGCCGTTCTCCACGGAATCCTGCCAGATCTCAGTTCCAGGATAAGGTTCGAAAATGGGGAAAATGGCATAGTCGAGCTTACTTTGTACCGCAAAATCGATCGTCTTCTTCGTGCTCTCATCTGTAGATGTAGGCAACCCAAGCATGAACGACGACATCGTCCGGATGCCTGCGGCGTTTGCGATCTGAATTCCGGTGAAGTTGGTCTCTACCGTCAGAGACTTCTTGATCCGGTCCAGCAGTCGCTGATCTCCGGACTCACATCCGAACACGATCAGGTAGCAGCCAGCCCGTTTCATCATCTCACAGAGCTCGGGATCGAGTCGATCGGTGCGGGTCCAACACATCCACTTGTACTTCCGGTCATTGAGGAGAAGCTTTTCACACAACTCAATCGTTCGCTTCCGGTTGGTCGTAAAGATATCGTCGTAGAACTGAAAGCTGTCGAATCCATACACCTCGTTCAGCGTATTCAGGTCCGCGATGATGCGATCCGGGCTGTGGTACCGAAAGGTGCGGCCAAACGTCATTTTCGCTTCACAGAAGGTGCATTCGTAGGGGCAGCCGCGCGAAGTCACATAGTTGGCGACTTTGTTGCCCCATATGTGGACCGCCGGATAGTAACTGTCCATCGGGTAAAGATCGAGTGCCGGAACCGGAATACTGTCCAGATCGTCTATGAGCGGCTGCCGGGGCGTCTTGACCAGTTCACCCGAACTGTCTTTGAACCAGATGCCCTTAACCTCAGCCAGTTTCTCATCGCTGTCGATCACTGCCGCAACACCGCAGAAAGAGATCTCGGCTTCACTGATGACGATGATGTCGACATCCGCGTTCATAATCGTCTGCTCGGGGAAGATGGTTGCCTGGGGCCCACCCATCACAACCCGGGTCCTCGGATCAATTTGCTTGGCGATTCCTGCCACACGAAGGCACCTGTCCACGTTGTTGATGAACAGCGCCATAGCCACAATCTGTGGCTTGAACTCCTCGATACCTCGGGTCAAAGTCTCCCAATTGGCCCCCAGGGCCTCGTAATCCAAAACCTTCACGTCGTTCCCCGCTGCACGAGCAGCAGCGGCCACATAGGCCATCCCCAGCCAGGGGAGCTCAGTGGCGGCTGCGGCCATGCGCCCATAATTCTCTTCGACGCTGCCGGGAGGCACAATAAACATGATTCGACGTGAGGGGCTCCCCTTGAAATCCTCCGGATTGAACCGAATCCCGGGAACCAGAAGTTCCCTTACCTTCGGGACATGCAGTTCGCTAGGAGCCATAGGCGAAACGTAAGTGTCGGTCGTCAATGTTGTCTCAGACATATTAGGTTGTCCTTGTCGTGGACGTGATATCGCAACTCATTGAAAATAAAAGGTAACACAAAACCGATCCGTTGTCCAGCCAAGAGAGGAATGCCGTATGGTTCTGTAAATCATTAACTTTCGTGAATCTTCTAACCGTCACGCCTCAGCGGGAGGGCGCGGACAGCGCGGATATGGCCCAGATCCGCCGCCAGGACAAGCGGCGACCCATCCCTCGGGAAAAGCGTCACGCGGCCCAGATTGGCGTGGCGACGGCCCAGATTCGATGAGAGGGACCCAAAACCTTGCCGAAACGCGCCAACTTCTGCAATAACCAGCGACCCACTCAAAGGGGCGATCGACCGGGGCCCCGAAAGCCCGCTCAGCAACACCCGCTTCTCTCCAGATTGGGGGTTCACTTCTACAACCTGACCGGCCGACGCATCGGCGACCAGTAGACCACCCGACTCCTGCAGAGCAAGGTCCGTCGGTCCAGAGAAGCCGGTGGCCACGATTCGCCACTCCCCGGACGGTTTGGCGTACACGATTCGGGCTGATCCTCCCGTTTCGAGACCATACAGACTGCCCCCGCGGGCGGCAAGCGCCCGCGGAAACGCAAAGCGACCAGGGATCTGGACAAAACACCCTCCTCTTACCTCTCCGCTCCAGAGCGTCCCAGTGGCGTACTGCGCAACGATCAGAGCCCCTTCCCTCTGTACAACGGATTCGAGATCCTGCGACTGAAAGATCGCCCGAGGCGACCCGCCGTCCGAGTCGAACTCGACGACCTGCTCTCCCGTAACCGCGTAGGCCCGTCCGCCTGAAGCACCAACGGCCAGGGACCGCACTTCGCCCTGAATTCGAGTCAGTTCAGCGAATCCGGATCCATCCGACTGGAGACGCCAGATCGTCGAGGATCCGTCGCCGGTCAGGCCGGCGACCAGAAGGGATCTTACCGGCTCTACGCTCACCGAAGGTGGTTCCGGTAGCGCATCCACCAAGCCATAAAGACCAGCACAGACATGCTCTGCTTCACGGCCAGGATCGTGCCGCTGCGTAATCGCCGCCGCAACTGGACGACGGTGTTCCATTCCAGGACCCCGGCCTCCCGAACCGCCTCTTCGGTGACGAAACGGTCGAAAAGCATCTCGATCCGGGCCAGGTATGCCGGCGTATTGAAGAGCGAAAACGCTTCCTTCGGAATCGGCTGTCGGCCGCTGTACCGAAGCAATATCTGTTTATTCACCCCGCCCAGCAGGATGTGGAGCGGTAAAGATGAGGCGAATTCCATGATCGGTTTCGACACGAGCGGCACGCACCCTTCCATCGAATAGCGCATGCTGAACCGGTCCTGCTTCAGCAGGTTCACAATCAGGGTAAGTTGCTCGATTTCGGATCGCATCATTGCAGCCCACACGGGGCCGCTCCCGAAAATCTCCCGGAATGGCTCTACGTCTCCGCGCGAAGGGGCACCAGACCTGAATGACGGGTTCAGAAGCATCCTGATCTCATCCGGTCCGAAGAGAGAAACCAGGTTGAGATAGGCAGCCAAGGGATCCTGAATACTGGAAAAGACCTTTCGGACTCTCCTAAGCTCCTCGCCCCCAAAGCCTCCAGGATAGGACTGCAACCTCCGCGCCAGGACGGCGGGCAAAACGGCAAGCGCGGCGCGTGTACCCAGCCTCACGATAGGGTTGCCCGAGAGCCCCAGCATCCTTGAAAAACTTCTCTGGTGGTCGTAGCCGCAAAACGCTTCGTCACCACCCTCGCCGGACAGGACCACCCTCACATCCTGAGACGCGCGCCGGGCCAGCACGTTGTTCGCGCAGATGATGAGATCTCCGAACGGTTCTTCAAGGGTTTCGACAACGTCGCCCAAATCATCGAGATCCGTTTCCAGAAATGGGAAAACGTTTGGAGAAAAAGTGTGGAGCCGGGCAAGCTCCCGTACGCGCGAAATCTCGCGCTCCGTGCCCGAAAACTGGAGCGTATAAGAGGTGATCGGCGTTTCAGTCCGTGCGTAGCCGGTCAGAAGGGCGGCAGAATCGATGCCTCCGCTCAAATAGATTCCGACGGGCACATCGGCCGTTTTCTGGGAGCTCACCTCCGCGTCCATCAGATTGGAGAAGGCTTCCTCGCACGCCCCCATTTCTTCCGGGCCTGTTTCAGTTCCAATTTTGGCCCGCCAATAACGCCGGAGAGACTTCCCACCGGTAGCGAGATCGATCGTCATCGCGTGGGCAGGTGGGAACCGTTTTACATCTGCAAATAGGGTTCGACCATTCTGTATGTTGTATCGGTATGTGAAATAGTCTACAACACCGGCCCTATCCAGAGGCGACGGGCCCAGCGACAGAAGCGGCCTGATTTCCGACGCGAAATAAAACCGATCCCCTACTTGTCTCGTATAGAGTGGACAGATGCCCGCGTGATCTCGGGCAATCAACAGGGTAGCGGCGCTGCGGCAGTAGTAAGCGAAGGCGAACTGGCCTTGGATTTCGTCGAGAGCCGTAGGCCCCCAGGCTTGGAGCGCCCGAAACAGCACTTCGGTATCGCAGGACGTCCGAAACGAATATCGGGATTCCAGCCGCGCCCGAAGTGCGGGATGGTTGAAGATGCGCCCGTTGAAAACGAGCATGTCCTCTCCATCGCCGAACGGCTGATTTGCGGCGTCCGACGGGTCGAGGATCTTAAGCCGCCGATTTCCAAGCGCAACACCCGGACCATTCCACGTACCGCCCGCATCAGGTCCCCGGTGGGTAAGCAGGGCGATCATTCGCTCGACACGGACGGTGTCGAGTGTCTCTTCGGAATGCCTCACCTCCCCAGCAATTCCGCACACCCTCAGACCCACCCGGTTGAAATCATGGATCGGTCTCCATCAACCCTTCGCCCTTGGGAGGCAGTCCCTCAACCAGACACTGCAACCGTTTCTGCCCTTCCTCAACCCGCTTCGTACGGTATAGAATATCTTCCAACATCTTCCGGTTCGCCGCGATTAGCCAGGACAGGACGCCGGTCAGGTATACGAAGAAGGACGCAAGAAGTAGAATTCCTGCCAAGATGACGGTGGGCCAGAATTGGTTTGGATCCGCTGTTTGATACCAAACTTTATACAGGAACCGTCCCGCCAGGAGAACACCTGCTCCGAGGAGAAAAGCGGAAATCACCGAGAAGAAAGGACTGGATCGGTAAATGAGGAATATGTTCACAATCGTCGTTGCAGATTTCCAGAGATAGTGAAACAGGTTCTTGAAAAGACGGGAATCGCGCGTCTTTGGATTCACCCTGATATCGACCGATTCGATCTTCAGGTTGTGATACCCCGCGCCGATCAGCGTCTCCATCGTATAGGAAAACTCCGAGAAGATGTTCAGATGCATCAGCGCTTCCCTTCTGTAAGCTCGAAACCCGCTGGCCGCGTCTCGCACGGACGTACGCGAGGCCTTCCGCAATACCCAGCTACCCAATTTCTGCAGTTTCTTCTTCAGGAAAGAAAACTCCTGGTGGTCGTCGATCGGCCGGCACCCCACCACAATATCGGCCGAACCTGCGAGAATCGGCTCAACCAGTCTAACGATATCGGCGCCGACATACTGGTTGTCTGCATCCGTATTCACGAGGATGTCAGCGCCCTCGGAAAGGGCATTGCGCATCCCCGCCTCGAATGCCGCCGCCAGTCCCTTGTTCTGCTTGAAACGAACAAGGTAGTCGACACCCAACCGTGCGGCAACCTCTGCAGTGGCATCAGTGGAACCGTCGTCGATCACCTGCAACTCGATCCTGTCGACGCCGTCGAGCGCCGTCGGCAGATCTCGGATCGTAAGAGGCAACGTTCGCTCCTCGTTATGGCAGGGGATCTGGATGATGATCTTCATTGTTCTACGGGGCCGAAAGAGGACATCACAGTGGAATGAGGGAATCGGTAGTTCACCTACGACCGATCGCGAGCTTCATGAATGAACGCACCAGATTAATTGCCAGATAGAGACCAAGTTGCAGCCGTTGCCGCAAGGTTGCTCCACTAGACTTCCGCAGCCCAAACGCGGCGAATTTGGCCATATCCCGGATAGACACGCCTCCGCACCGGAGAACCAGCCCGCAAAAGTCCCGCACAAACCACCTGAACAAGAACTGCGTGAACGGGTCCTTGTGTGAAGTCCCCGAGATGGCCCGAAAGATTCGTCCGCATCGATCCGCAAGATCGACCTGTGCTGTGACGAACGCGGATAGATCCCTACTTGTAAACGACACCGACGCTGGGTGTGTCCGGAAGAAAACAAGGGGGGCATCATGAAACACCACCCGATCGAACTGCCCGGCTTCTATGGCCAGCAGATTGTCAGAATAAGGCGAGAAGCCGGCCCCCAGTTGCCTTATGCCTCCGATGCTGCTAAGATACTTTCGGTGAAAAAGGCCGTAAACACCGAGAGTCTTGATGTCCCCTCTAAGATATGCCGACAGGAATTCGCAGCCCTTGTAGACTCGAGTCTCCCCATTTTTTTGCGCTCCCGGGAAGTCGGAAATATTCCCCTGATGGAACCCGCAGAATGCTACGTCCGCGTCGTGAGTCTCAACAGCGTCCACCATCTCAGCAAGGTAATTCGGCGCGTAGGCATCGTCGTCTGCTAGCCAGGTGAAGTAGTCACCCCGGGCTGCGCCCAACAGATAGTTCATGTTGCCCAGTTCGCCAAGGTTGCCCGGGTGGTTGACGAATCTGAACCGTGCGTCACCCTCCAGATCAAAAGTCGTCCCGGAGATAGCCTTAGAGGGATCGTCGTTTCCGACGATCACTTCAAAAGAACCTCTCGTCTGCCGCCCAATTGACTGCAGACACTGTAAAAGCATGGCCACTCGGTCAAAGGTCGTAACCCCAATGGTGACAAGCGGGGCCTCGCTCATCGCCTCACGGGGCCTTACGGACAAGATAGCCGCCTGGATTGGAAGACAGAAGAAGCTTTCGGTCGACGGCTCCGTCCACCTCAAACCGATCGTCTTCTCCCAGAAAGGCGGCCAGGGCCGTTCTTGGATTGTTCCCTTTACCCCACGGTCGCTCTCGGTGGGTCGGCACCTCAATGTCCTCTATTGCCGTGTCGCTGCAGATCAGGTAATGCCCGGTGCCAACAAAGTCCGAATAGATTCGAAGCTCCTGCAGTACATGATCATGAGCATGATTGGAATCCAGATTCACCATCACCCCATCGGATGACTCGACGAAATCCCGAACCCGGGCAACCGTATCGGGATCTGTCGACGAACCATTGATTAACTCGATCCTATCGGAAAGACCCTCAAAAGAACGAAGCCTGTCTCGGAGGTCGTCCGGAATGTAGAGGTCGATACCAACAATGCGGCCGCCGCCCAGGATGCTCATAAGGGTTGAATAGAAGAGGAGGGCGCCTCCCCAGGCAACGCCCACCTCAATTATGACTTCGGGACGTGTCCTGAAAATGATCTCCTGGAAGGCGAACATATCTTGCGGTAATTGAAGGAGGGGCTCGCCGAGCCATGTCGTCTGCTGGATCCAATCGTACTCCTGCGCGTCTCGCAGGAGTTCCACCGCACGCGTGTGGAGTTCCCGATCCGTCGCCATCCTCCGGGCATTGGCCTTGCGCAGATCTTCGTATTCGTCTCGAGTATGCATCATGCCTTCCGGTATTCGTTTGGGCCTGGGCCCCCGGAGAGTGGGCCGGAGGGCGTTCTAGGATGGCGAATTGTCCAGCAGAGTCCTTCGAGTTGCCCAATGGTCTCCCGTATGCCATTTTCCAGATTCCCCGTAAAGCAGAATCCCAATTCCGTCAATCTCGCGCTGGAAACGTTGTATGACAACTGATTCATGATTCGCGTATCGACGTATTCTATGGAAAGCGCCGGGACAAACGATTCGATAGTTTCGATAAGTTGACGCACCGTCGCGTTAAGAGTAACGACGTTGTAGACCCTACCATCAAACAGATCTTGCTCGATCGCAAAGGTTATCGCCCGAACCGCATCCGACAGATCCAGATAAGGTCGTCTCTGATCCAGAGCGGTTCTCCAGACGGTCAACGGCAAATCCAGCGCAGCTTGCCAGCAGAACTTGTTGATGGCCGTGTGGAAGCGCATGCCTGGAGATGTGCCGAAGATAGTTCCGAAACGGAAAACAACCGCCCGTAGGCCCTGGCGGGCCAATTCCTGGATGTGTTTTTCTCCCCGCAACTTACTTTCGGCATATGGGCTTTGCGGATTCAGATCCGACTCCGGACAATCCTCAGCAACGGTATCTCCCTGGGGACCGTAGACGCTGGTTGTCGAAGGAAAGATCAGCGCGCCACCTGTCTCGGCGCACGCGTGTGCAACGCGAGTGGCACCGATGCAGTTCACCTCCTCGACATCTTCTGGACGGTCGAAGCTGCTGGTAGCGTCGGTGATCGCCGCAAGGTGAACGACAACATCCTGGCCCTTTAGAATCTCGTTGAGGTCAGCCTTCAGGATGTCAGCCTCCAGAAAGGTATACCGACTCCCCGCCGGAAGGCCGAAAAGAGAGCAGTACCGCTGTGTCGCCAAATTGTCAATGAGGAGCATATCGGCACCCTTCGCCCATACGGGCAACTCCCGGATCAAACGGGAGCCGATATGCCCAAGAGCCCCTGTAACTGCGATCTTCATTGCGGCGACTCCTTTTGCTCCAACGTCTGCCGAGTCTTCAGAAGACCTTCCTTGAATGTCCACTGTGGCTTCCACCCGATCAGGCTGCGCAGGCGGTCCGATGAATAGGTGACACTCGCCACTTCGATCTTCCGACGCTCCTCTGGCCATTCAACATCGTACCTTACGGAGCCGCGATCGAACACCCGAACAATGCCCTCCGCGATCTCCCCTACCCGAAGGTGCTCGTCGCCTGTCGCAAAAAGAATCTGTCCGTAGAGCTCCGGGTGTCGCGCCGCTTTCCATAGAACATCGGCCGCGTCGCCCACGTACATAACATTCCGAGTCTGATCGCCAGGTCCGAAGATTCGGATCGGCTCCCCCGCCCAGGCCAGATGAATGAAATAGTTTACAAAGCCGAACTCCGGGTACCCTTTCCCGAAAGGTCCAAACAGATTAGCAAACCGAAGGACGACCGTTCTGAGTCCGTGGAGACCGTGATAGATACTGTAATACTTCTCAGCTACCCCCTTATTGGCAGAGTAAATGTCGAGGGGTCGCTCTCGATGGTCTTCATCCACAACCCGGTCGCTCGCCCGGCCGATAACGGTGCTACTGGAGGTGTAAACTACTACGGCTTGGGGGCTTAAGAGGCGGATCGCCTCCAGCAGCTTGAGGCTTCCGGCGCAGTTTATTTCGGTGTCCAGGAGGGGAAACTGTATCGAAAGCGGATGGGAGGTCTGTGCGGCGCAATTAAATATGAGGTCCTGATCCTGAACGACGTCTGCGAGAAGATACTCGTCCCGAAGATCCCCACGCACAAATCGAATCCGGTCCCAGACGGGCCGGAGGTGGGCGACAGTTGCGTGAAGGTGGGGTTCCAGGGTGTCAAACACGGTGACCTGAGTTCCTTCCTCCTGGAGAACTCTTCTGACTAAATTGGCACCAAGAAACCCGGCGCCACCGACGATCAGAACCTTCATGAAAATGCCTCGATCGTTCGCTGGATGCCGGTACGAAGGTCTACCCAAGCCGTCCAGCCAGTTGCGGAATGGTAAGAAGAAGGGTCCGCTACGAAATCTCGAGCCTCAATCGGTGAGAGGGTTCCGGGCCGTTCCACCTGCTCCACAGGTACTCGCTTTCCGGTCCTCTCCGCGACGAGATCGGCCACCAATTCGAACGCCTCGCGCAGGGAAGTCCCAATGTTTGTTCCGAGCACGAAATGCCGGCCCCGAAGCCTTGCTCCCGCGGCGCCCGCTTTCAGAAACGCGGCGACAGTATCGTCGATGTAGAGGTAGTCTCTCCGGTACTTTCCATCACCGTAAAGCGAGATCGAATCCCCATTCAGAGCGCGGCGGATCATCTGGTTCAGGATCCCTCTATCGGCACGGCTGCTAGAAGGCCCCGGCCCGTAGATATTCGGCAACCGAAGTGTAGTACCTCTGATTCCGAACGAGTGCGAGAAGAATTCCAGGTAGCGCTCGGCCTGAAGTTTGTGAAGATCATAAATTGTAACCGGATGGTCTGGTTGAGATTCGCCTGCGGGCAGCGTTTGAAGAAGGCCGGCTTCGGTAACAGTCCCTGCGAACACGACTGCTGGACGGGAACCCCGCTCACGGCACACCGTCAGAAGGTTCAGCATCGGCAGCACGTTTGATTCGAGATCCGCCTGCGGCTCCTTGTCGCTCAGGGTTGAACTGGTCTGACCTGCCAGGTGGAATACCAGGTCGACATCCTCACCCAGGACGGCCTCCCAGGTGCCGATATCCTTTAGATTTCCGGTCACGTCCGTGACGTTCGCTGTTGAATGCCCAACGGCTGCCTGAGTTTTTCGGGACAACCGGATGATACGGCAATCTACGTTCAGCAGGGAGGCAACCAGGTTGCTGCCAATAAAGCCAGAGCCTCCCGTCACCAGGATCCGGCGCCCTTCGTAATCCGACACCAGATCAGCCAGAGTTTCAGCGGGTCTCTCCACCATTCAGCGCGCCTTAACGGCGCGGTTCGCAGTTTCTATTACCGTAGAGATCTGCTCGTCGGTCAGCTCTGGATACATCGGCAGCGAACAGATCTTCAGTGCTGTTTGTTCGGTTACGGGAAGCGGCGTGAAGGAGAGTTCCCTGTAAGCAGGCTGCAGATGAACGGGTACCGGGTAGTGAATCGCCGAGCCGACTCCGTTTTGTTTCAGAAAATCCAGAAGATGATCCCTCTGCTCGGACTTTATCACATGTAGATGGAACACATGATCCTCGCCCTTGCCTAAAACAGGGCACTGAAGGCCGCAAGCGAATAGCCCCTCGGCGTACAGGGCAGCGATCCTCTTTCGTTTTGCATTATCTTCGTCAAGAAACTTCAGTTTTGCAGACAGGATGGCGGCCTGGAGTTCGTCCAGTCGAGAGTTCCACCCTCTGAAATGACTGACGTAGCGCTCAGCCCAACCATATTCGCGGGCATGGCGCAGTCGCGCCGAAAGTTCCGCGTCGTTCGTTAAAACAATTCCGCCGTCGCCGATCGCGCCCAGATTCTTCGTCGGGTAGAAGCTGAAACAGGATAGGTCGCCGAGGCTCCCCACCCGTCGACCCTTGTACATTGCTCCGTGGGCTTGGGCGCAGTCTTCCACCACACGCAGGTTATGGGAATGGGCAACCTGAAGGAGGCCTTCCATGTCTACAGCTTGCCCGTAGAGATGCACCGGGACGATCGCCCGGGTTGCCGTCGTAATCGCAGACTCGAGCCTGGATGTATCCATCAAGAAAGTGTCAGGCTCGATGTCCACGAAGACCGGCGTGGCTCCGGTCAGGGCAATCGCCGCAACCGTCGCGACCGCCGTGTGCGAAACCGTAATCACCTCATCACCCGGCCCGACTCCACACACAGCCAGCGCGAGCGTCAGAGCATCCGTCCCGCTGGCTACCCCAACACCGTACCCCGCTCCGATATACGCGGCAAACTCCTCTTCGAACCTCTTAACCTTGCTCCCCAGGATATACCACCCAGAATTCAGTACCTCGGCGATGGCGGCATCGATCTCCTGGCGATGCGCTTCATATTGAGCCTTAGGATTAGAATATAGAATCATGGTGTCAGGGTCACCTCGGGCACGTAGGTCAACCAACGACCGCCGGCATCCCGATAGGCGGACTCCTTCTCCATAATCTCGACACTGTGATTCCAGGCGAACAGCAGCGCCACAGCGGGATAGGCGGCCGCAAAAGCCTCGTACGGCCTTACCGGAATGTGGGCGCCGGGGCTGAACTTGCCCTGTTTGATAGGGGTTGTATCGCTGATAAACTCAACATGATTCGGCGTGATTCCGCAGTAGTTGGTAACGGTGGTGCTTTTGGACGTGGCGCCGTAGCCCACCACGCGCAAACCGGATGCTCGGAGGTTCTCCAGCGCTTCCATGAGTCTATCCCGGGAGTGTTCCACCCGGGAACGGAAACCCTCCAAGGTCCCGGGTACGTCCAGTCCCATTTGAACCTCCCGCGCCAGTTGAGTGGTGACCCGGTTCGATATCGGATAGGCTCCCCTGTGAGCGATCGTCGAACGCATAGACCCGCCGTGTACCTCCTGTGCCACAACATCGATTACTTCCATACCGTAGCGTTTGAAGAATCGGCTGAGTGAGGTCGTCGAAAAGTAGAAGGCATGCTCATCATAAATCTGGTCGTAGGATGTGCGGGCCAGGATATCCCCAAGGTAAGGGTCCTCAAAGACAGCAACCCCGGTCGGCTTAAGGAGCCTGCGCAAC
>Ga0114996_10003749_pt1 | contig 18667 bp, 23 predicted proteins | sample ArcticOcean_MG_C_4_FD_87039 | JGI IMG/M metagenome (GOLD analysis project Ga0114996, IMG submission 87039) | Marine microbial communities from western Arctic Ocean - ArcticOcean_MG_CB4_134 | ecosystem: Environmental > Aquatic > Marine > Oceanic | place: Arctic Ocean: Canada Basin | collected...
AAGACAATGGAGTATTGCTTGCAAATATTCAAGAAACTTTTGGTGATGTGTGCAGACCAGTGAACTTGCCTTCAGATAGCGGTAAGGCAGTCATTGATTGCTTTAAAAACGCAGAAGGCGAAAGCGATTTTGGTGAGGTAGGTGATTTTCACACAGGCATCGTTGACCAAGTTGTTGAAGTCGACGAAGAACTTATGGAAACATACTTGGAACAGGGCGAAGTTAGTCCCGAACAATTGCATGGGCCATTTGAAGCAGCGCTTCGCTCTGGTCATTTGGTTCCAGTAATGTTCATGTCAGCACGAGATGGTGTTGGTGTTTCAGAATTTATGGATTTTGCCGCAGAACTCTGTCCAAATCCCAATGAAGGCAATCCGCGAACGTTTATTATTCACGAAGGCGATGAACAAGAAGAATGGCACGCCACGGGCGATGCAGATCATCCTGTTGCACATGTTTTTAAAGTTTCGTCGGATCCGTATGTTGGAAAGTTGAGCGTATTTAGAGTCCACCAAGGCGAGATCAGTTCTGACTTTCATCCACGTACCAACTCAAGCCGAAAAGGTCTGCGTTTGAATCATGTATTCAAGTTGCAAGGTAAAGACCACATAGAAACCAAATCGGTTATTTCTGGCGATATAGGTGCGGTCGCAAAAATTGATGATTTGTCTTACGGAGATGTCATGCACGACTCTTCAATCAGTGAACAAATGCGAATCAAACCGCTGCCAATGCCAAAGCCGATGTTTGGTTTAGCAATTGATGCAGCAAATCGTAATGCTGAAGTAAAACTTGGTGAAGCGCTTTCAAAATTACTTGCTGAAGATCCAACCCTTGAGCGTGATCGAGTCGCCGCTACTGGTGACCTTGTCCTTCGCGGTTTGGGTGACATTCACCTGCGAGTAAAACTTCGCATGTTGAAAGATCGCTACGGTGTTGAGGTTGACACTCGTACGCCTAAGGTTGCGTACAAGGAAACAATTACTGCCAATGCTGAAGGTCATCACAGGCACAAGAAACAATCAGGTGGTTCTGGTCAATTTGGTGAAGTTTATTTACGTATTGAACCAGCAGTTGGTGAAGAAGCAGACGAAAGTCCTGATGGATTCGTTTTTGTTGACGATACGTTTGGTGGGTCGGTACCAAAACAATTTTTGCCAGCGATCGAAAAAGGAGTTCGCCGCGTCATGGGCCAAGGCGCTATCGCTGGATACCCAATGTACAACATCAAAGTGTCTGTGTATGACGGCAAACATCATGCTGTTGACTCAAAAGAAATAGCATTTGTTACAGCAGGTCGTCGTGCGTTTATAGATGCCGTGAAGAAGGCAAAACCTGTGCTACTTGAGCCATTTGTAAAGCTGCACATTACGATTCCCAGTGACCTTATTGGTGATGTTTCATCTGATATCTCAGGAAAACGCGGTCGAATACTTGGCACTGACCTTTTGCCCGGTGATCAATCGTTGCTTGAAGCAGAGGCGCCTCTTTCTGAAGTGATGACATACACAAATCAACTAAAGTCAATCACTGGTGGCACAGGTTCATATGAGATGGAATATTCTCATGATGAACGAACGCCATCAAATGTCCAAGCCGAAGTCATAAAAGCATTCAAGCCTGAAAATGAAGAATAAATAAACTGACGTGGGGTCAGTTTATTTAGAAGCCTTGGACGACGAATGGGTTAGTAGTGCGTTCCTCTCCAATCGTTGAACTTGATCCGTGCCCTGGGTAAATTTTCATTGAATCTGGGAGTCCCATCAGGACTGTTGAAATCGTATGTCGCAAGTCTGAAACATTACTTGTTGGAAAATCATGTCTGCCTATACTGCCTGCAAATAGTGTGTCTCCGACGATTGCTTGCCCGCTCTGATCATGCACAAAACAGATACTTCCGGGGCTGTGCCCTGGAGTATGCAGAATCCGCCAACGAGAATTTCCTAGGGCTAAATCTTGACCTTCATCCAAATATCCTTGAACCGGCGCAGCTGTGACTGGCATTCCTGCTAAGCCAGAAAGATTGAGCATAGGGTTTTGATTCCATTCTGCCTCTGATGCGTGACAAAACATTGGAACATCTCCAACAGAAGAACGCAATTGGTCGAGTCCTGCGATATGGTCAGCGTGGCAGTGGGTCAACAAAATTGCAGTAGGGGTCAATTCATTTTCAAGTAAGTGGGAAATGAGTTGACCAGGTTCATACCCACAATCAACGACCCAGCAATCATCATCACACGTGACGATATGGCAATTTGTTTGGTAATCTCCGAGTACAAAAGTCGATATCTTGACAGACATATATAGCAATCCTTAGATGTAAAGTTCAGAATTGGAGAATAATACGTTGATTACACGAAACATTCAGAGCATTGATGGGAAGAAACTTGAAGGTGATGGAGTTGAAGGCGTCACGATGCGTCTTCTTGTAGGTAAAGAGGATGGTGCACCTACCTTTGCTATGCGACATTTTTCAGTGGAAGAGGGCGGATGTACACCCATGCATCAACATGATTGGGAGCATGAGGTGCTTATTCTCGCTGGTCAGGGTGAAATCGAGTGCGAGGGTGAAATCTTGCTGATCTGTGCAGGTGACTCCATGTTTGTGCCGGCTAACGATTTGCACCAATTTCGCAACAGCGGTCGTGATCTATTTGAATTTATCTGTATCGTTCCAATCGAATCCCCTTGCGGTAATCCTATCCCAGGCAGTTGAGTGGAAGGGTACAATACGCCAATGCAAGTTCAACGAGATGAACGGATTCATATCTTAGCGCGGTTGCTCCTATTATCACCACTGATCATTTCTCTTGGAGTATTTACAGCTGCGATAGATTGGTGGGGAACATATTGGTCAGAACCAATGATGATTGCATCAGTAGCGGCGATGACTTGTGCAACCATCGCAATGTGTACGTTTAGAAAGTCTGCTGGCATCTTTGCTGTTCTCATTTTACTTGGGATCGGCGCGATTATTTCCGGAGGCCCAATACTCACTGGTGGTATGGTGATGGTTTCGGTTGGTTGGGCTGGTGCTGCTTTGAGTATTTCCCTATCTAAAAGCGCAACACTTCCGCGAACTGCAAACCAAACCACAGATCCACCCCCATGGGAAGCGTTGATGGAAGCGTTGCAACTGTCTGAGAATGCAAAGCGTGTCTTATTTCGGCACAGAGAACTTGATTTGCTTCGTCGTACCATTCAGGATGATATGGCAACCGGTGATGTGCATGCAGCGTTGATGCTCTGCGATCAAATGGGATCCGAGTTTGGGGCTGTGGAAGAAGCAGAAAGTCTTCGCACTCAAATTCAACAAGCCCTGCACAATAGACATCAAACTCAAATTAAAGAAGAGTTAACACAACTTGAAGAACTTTTAGCAAAGCACAAATGGGTTGAAGCGTATCAATACGCTGCAAAAATGAGAAGACTCTACCCAGAAACCCCTCTTTTACACGACATAGAACAGCACATTGCTGATAGTCGGGTGCAATATAGGTACTCTCTTGAAGCGAGGTTCGTAGAAGCAGCAGAAAAGAATAATATTGAGCAGGCAATGGAACTACTCAAAGAACTAGACAGGTATCTAACACCAGATGAAGCGAGAGAGTTCATGGAAACTGCAGATGCAGTCATTACGAAATATCGTGATACGCTCGGCACAAGATTTAAAATGGCTGTGAGCGATCGCAGGTGGACGCAAGCGATCGAATTTGGTGAAGCAATTTCATCACAATTTCCTAACACGACGATGGCGAAAGAGGCTCGCGAACTTTTAGAGACAATGCACACACGTGCAGACGAGGATGAAACCGCAACATGATCGCAAAAAAAATATTTCAACTTTGTACTTTTGTTTGTATTTGTTCTTTTAGTGGTTGTGTGACTGACGACTTCAATGACTTAGCAAAGGGTTTCTCTCCTATTTCTCCAAAGCAAGCAGCACTTATGGCAAGCGACCAACATTCCCCCGATGAGCGACGTGTTGGAATCACGCTACTAGCAACCTCATCATTTGGAGGTGCCCAGCCCTATGTCGCCATGTACAGAGATTACGTGGTTGCAGATGGTGACGCACTAGTGAGAGCAGCAGCAATCAAAGCACTCGCTCGGTATGCGAAAGTTGAAGATGCAGAATTAATTGTGCCGTGGCTTCAACGTGAGGGTTCAAATAGTGTACAAGTTCGCAGAGAAGCGGCCTTAGCATTACAGCGAATTCATAATCCCGCTGTAGTTTCAAATTTACTCATCTCTCTTGGTGATGTAAATGAGGAGGCAGCAGTCCGAACATACTGTGCAACTGCTTTAGGTCAATATCCAGAAGATCGAGTGATTGTGGGATTGATTGCAAGTTTAGATGCAAATGAACTTTCAGTTAATCTTGCAGCAGCCCAGTCACTTCGTATCTTGACGGGACAAACGTTTGAAATTGATCGATATGCTTGGTTCTCCTGGTATAAGGAAGAACGTGCTAACACCAAAGATCTCTTTGAGGGAATGACATACTTTGAGTATCCGACGTATCAACATGAACCACATTGGTGGGATCGTTTTGTTTTTTGGGAGCAAAGAAATGAAGAGAAACCCAGCGTTCCAGTCGGGCTTGAAGACCCGACGCGTCGTTCTACATACGACGATGCTACGCAACGCCAGTGAAAGATAAAGATGGTCCTGACAACATAGAAAAACAAAGGCTTGCTTCAATGCAACCTTCACCGGAGGATTTGCAGGAGCCCTTAGCAGAACCCGCTGGTTCAATAAAAAGTGGATCACTAGCGGGGAAATCGATGACTGCAGCAATTTGGATTTTGGCAATGCCAATTTTGATCCAACAAATATTAGTTGCATGTGTTGGGTTAGCAGACAAAATGTTTGCAGGTGCGTTGCCAGAAGAAGTGGTTCTTCCAGCGATGGACGCAATCGGCATTGGGTCGTACATCGGGTGGTTCATCGCAATTGCAGTTTCAGGTGTTGGAGTTGGTGGTCAAGCGCTCATCGCTCGGGCGATGGGTGGTGGTCGAGAAGCAATGGCAAGTGAAGTTCTAGGACAATCAATAATTCTTGCTGGGTTGTGGGGTGTTGTTGTTGGGATAGGTCTTTGGTTTATTGCAGATCCACTTGGTGATCTTTGTCAACTCTCTTCGGAGGCAAAGGTGTATCTGGTTCAATACATACGAATTCTTGCTTTGAGTATGCCATTTTGTAGCATTATGACAACGGGCTCGATGGCTCTACACGGAAGTGGAGATACGATTCGACCAGCGATTGTGACTGTGTTCATCAACCTCGTAAACATTTCAATCTCGTTTGTCATGAGCGGCGCTGATGTCCGTTTGGGAGAACATGTTATTACAAATCCTTTCAATTGGGATCTTCATGTTGTGGGGATCGCACTTGGTACATCCGCGGCATATTTTGTTGGTGGACTTTGTATTATCGGAGTTTTGCTTAAGGGCGTGAAAGATCTTCAGTTGAAGATCAAAGACCTTCTACCAAGGTTAGATATTTTTTGGAAGATAGCTCGAATTGGTATTCCAAGTTTTTTTGAAGGATTATCGATGTGGACTGCAAATCTGTTCATCCTCTCATTCATTGGTCAAATTTCAGTAAAAATTGCAACTGGAACTGGGGAGAATGTGCAACAAGGCTTGCAAGGTGCCCATGTGATTGCTGTGCAATGGGAAGCGTTTAGTTTTCTGCCCGGTTTCGCAATTGGTACTGCAGCAGGTGCATTAGCAGGCCAGTATTTAGGGGCAAATAATATCCATGATGCAAAAAAAGCCACCATCATTTGCATTGTCTTGGCTTCGATATTTATGGGAACAATGGGTCTATGCATGATGTTGTGGGGTGGCCAATTAACATCCATTATTTCACATGAACCGATTCATCTTTCGGTTGTCCCAAAACTACTTTTCATTGCAGGCATCATGCAACTTGGGTTTGCTGTGATGATGGTGATTCGTCAATCACTCAAGGGTGTTGGCGATACCGTGTGGACGTTTCTCATCACCTCATTTTCAAGTTGGTGTATTCGTCTCCCACTAGCGTGGTACCTTGGTGTCCATCTTGAGTATGGCCTCGTTGGAATTTGGTACGCAATTTGTGGTGAAATGATAATCAGGGCGGGTTTATTTTCAATTCGATTCTTCCAAGGGGGCTGGGCGCACAAAAAAATTGATTGACCGAGGGTCAATTTTTTTTGTTTGTATCAAGCACCCAACGCCAAGCGATCAGCAAGAATTACTGGCAAGCCAGCCTTTTCAGTAGCCTCTTGAGCAGCAGTAATGTCGTACTCGGTTCGATGAACGGTAAAAATTGCTTCTGCTTCTGGTGCGGAATATTCTAAAATTGCAAAACTTGCTCTTGGGTCTGAATCACGAGGTTGCCCTACAGCCCCCGGATTACAGAGGTGCCGCTGTGTAGGATCTAACACGATTGGCTCGCCATCAGTGGGAATTTGAAACGTGACATTTTTAGCAGTTGCTTTACCTATGTTTGTACTAAAAACAGTTGGTAAATGGGTATGTCCATGAAGACAGATGCCTTCATCAAGACTTTCAAATGCAACAACAGCATGGTCGACTTCGTGTACGTACGCGCTTTCATGCAATGCTGGCGTGTCGTGAACAAGTAGCAGTGCATCCCCAAGTCTGATGCGAGTTTTCATATGGCTTAAGGCGACGAAGTGGTATGGCCCAAGTTGTTCTCGAGTCCAATTTAAAGCAGCAAGTGCTGCGTTATTGAAATACTTGCCAAGGGTGGGGTCAAGGGCGGCTTCATCATGATTTCCCCTAACGACTTCGTCGCAATAACTTAACACTAAATCAAGACATTGTGCTGGTGCTGGTCCATAGCCCACAATATCACCAAGACAGATGATTCTGTCAATTTTCATTTCACCAAGTCTGTTCAACACAGCCATCAGCGCATGTGCGTTGCTATGTATATCCGAGATGACCCCATATCGCGACATGTTCTGTTTTACTCTTCGGCTTTTGGTGCTTTTTCAGAATCGATTTTCTCTTGTGCTTCTTTTACAGCAAGAACTTTTTGAATTTTAATCTTGTCAGGAGCGAGTACCATCGTTTGTCTTCTGCCTGCCATCCGAGGATCAAGTTCAACTTTGGAAATATCAGAAAGTTGTTTAATGATGCTTTGCATTCTTTCATTTCCTCTTTCTTTATGCATCATCTCTCTGCCTCTAAAATTTTGAACAATAAGTACTTTGTGTCCTTCGAGTAAAAATTTTCTTGCTTGGTTCATGCGAATCTGAACATCATGTGGATCAATTTTCATTGACCGCCCAAGGCGTACTTCTTTTGTTTCAACAACTTTTGTCTTCGCACGGTTCGCGCGATCTTTTTTAGATTGCTCGTAGCGATATTTTCCAAAGTCAAGGATTCTACAAACTGGTGGATCGGATCCGGGAGAAACTTCAACAAGATCTAGATCCGCTGATCTTGCACGTTCTAGTGCTTCTGTTGTTGGCACGATTCCGATCATATTTTCATCTTGGTCAATCAGTCGTACAGTGTCAACGCGTATGCGGTCATTTGCGCGTGGCAGTTTGAGGTTATTTTCTCGGGGTTTGATAAAACGTCTACGAGCGATGGCGAAATCCTCCTAAGGGTTTTCTGTAATGAAAAGCAGGTCGTTGCTTGGCAACTTGGAAAAGGTATACACTGTTTGTGTTGACCCGAAAGGTGAAAGAACGATTTGTTGGGCAGGTCATCATGCTCTCATGTGTTTGAAGAACGTTTTCGACAATGAATACAGCTCACTTCGGTGTAGAAGAGAGAGATGTTGATCGAGTTCGTAATTCAAATGCTGCGCCATATATTGTTCTTCTTCCCCAAAGTGGGGGGAAGGTCTGTGCAGGATATGCTGTTTTTGTCTATGAATCAAGCCTCTTGGATACTTTCTACATCTGGAAAGCATTTTTTAATGACTGACTCTTTACCTCGAGAGTTAATTTCAGCCTGCAAGGCGTCAATAAATTGATCTAAGTCGACAGCCCCAAGGTCATGTCGAATGCCCCGCATTCGGACTGAAACTTGTCTTGCTTCTGCATCTCTTGGGCCAACGATCAATTGCCAAGGAATTTTCATATTCGCAGCCTCTCGAATTTTCGATTGGACTCGTTCGTCGTTTTTATCTACAGAAACGCGGATTCCAATGGCATGCATTTGCTCGTACACCTCTTGTGCATAGTCGTTTGTTTTCTCTGAAATTGGCAAAACGCGAACTTGTTCAGGTGCGAGCCACGTTGGAAATGCGCCTGCGAAATGTTCGATCAAAAGGCCAACGAATCGTTCCATCGAACCAAATGGTGCACGGTGAATCATGACTGGCCGGTGCTGCCCACCATCTTTTCCTATGTATGTGAGATCAAAACGGATTGGCAAGTTGTAGTCAACTTGGATGGTACCTAGTTGCCATGGTCTTCCGATGACATCGTTGACAATGAAGTCGATCTTTGGGCCATAGAACGCCGCTTCCCCTGCATCTTCGGTCCATGGCACATCGAGCGATGCAACGGCTTCTCGGCACGCCTCCTCTGCCTTGTCCCAATTGCTGCTTTCTCCAACATATTTGTCAGAATTCGGACCTCGTAGCCCAAGACGTACTCGATAGTCGTTCATGCCAAGTGTTGCAAAAATAGTTTTGACAAGTTCGAGACATCCCCGTATCTCATCTGCAATTTGATTTTCTATGCAGAAAATGTGCGCATCATCTTGGGTAAAACCTCGAACCCGAGTAAGTCCTCCAATTTCACCAGATTGTTCCCATCTATACACTGTTCCAAATTCTGCAAGGCGAACTGGCAAGTCACGGTAACTATGAGGAGAACTTGCATAAATTCGGATGTGGTGTGGGCAGTTCATTGGCTTGAGGAGATACCCTTCGATGTCACCTTGTGCCATCATGTTAGAAAGTTCGCTGCATGAACATCCTTCGTCGGACAACCTTTTTAGTTGATCTGGGTCTATGAGTGGTGGATATTGACTTTCTTGATAATAAGGGTAATGCCCAGAGGTTCTGTACAAATCTAATTTCCCGATGTGGGGAGTAAAAACTTGACTGTATCCTTGGAGTTGCAATTGCTGTGCAATAAAATTCTGCAACTCTTGTCGAACAACAGCGCCACTAGGTGTCCAAAGCACAAGACCCTGCCCGACTTGTTCGTCAATGTGGAATAAGCGTAAATTTTTCCCAATAGTGCGATGATCTCGTTCCTTGGCCTCTTCTAGTTGTTTGAGATGGGCTTTAAGTTGCTTTGAGTATACGAACGCCGTGCCATAGACGCGAGTTAGGTTGTCAGAGTTCGCGTCGCCATGCCAGTAACTGCTTGCAATGGTCATGATTTTGAATGCACCAATGCGACCTGTGGATGGGACGTGCGGGCCGCGACAAAGATCTTCCCAGTTTGTATCTTTTTCACCTGTGGCATACCAAGTGAGTTCTTTTGAACCGGCTTCGATCGCACGGTTTGCATTATCTACTTTGTATTTGTTACCTTCTTTTTCAAGTTTGGCAAGTCCTTCATCTATTGCAAGTTCATAACGAGTGAACGGACGGTCTTCATCGATGATGGACTTCATGACTTGTTCAATTTCTTCAAATTCATCGCTACTTAAAGGATCTTCATTTGTAAAGGAAATGTCGTAATAAAAACCATTAACAAGAGGAGGACCATACACAAGTTCAATGTTTGGACGAATCTTTTGAATCGCTTCTGCCATGATATGCGCACAACTGTGTCTGATCAGCATAAGTGCGTCAGGGTCACTTTTCTTCTCGCCTTTTCTTGCAGTAACAAGTTTTAACTCTGCGTCTTCGTGAATTGGTGTTGAGAGGTCGACAAGTTCGCCATTGAGTCTGGCACCAATGGCAACATTCGCAAGTCCTTCAGAGATATCTTGGGCAACTTGCAAAGGGGAAGTTATTGTGTCATAAGAACGTGTAGTTCCGTCTGGGAGAGTAATAATTGGCATGTGTACTTTATGGTGCAGAAAAGAGGTCAGATTGAGATGGAATGACGGGCGGTGATTCTTGCATATTTGAAACTTCTTGGGAGATATCTTCTAAGTCTTGAAAGTTGAAATATTCCGAAGCGTAGCGGATGTATACAATTGGGTCGAGTGCTTTTAATTTGGTGGCGACTTGAAGTCCAATTGATTTGCTATGGACTTCACGATCAAATTCTTGGATGAGTTCTTCTTCAACCTCTCGTACCAAGGCGACTTTTTTATCTTCAGGAATAGGGCGCTTTCCGCAGGCTGCTTGAAGACCCTTCAATACTTTTTCTTGATCAAATGGAACTCTAGTACCATCTTGCTTAATGACCATCAAGCGTGATGTCATTTCGACTCGTTCAAATGTTGTAAATCTGCGATTGCAATGTTGGCATTCTCTTCGCCTTCGAACAGCCTTAGCGCCATCAGAGGCGCGGCTGTCAATCACCCTATCATTGTCTCGTTCGCAATATGGACACAACATGTGGTGTACATTGTACTAGACCAATAAACTATCCGCGGGATAGTTTATTTCGTGGTAAAACTATATTGGGGGGGATTGGCTCTACTTTGAGGGGCAAATCGCTTGTCGGGTATCTTCTTTAAGGTAAAGAATGCGATCGCAAGACCCGCAGATCACAATATTTTCACTTGAACCAAGGAGCGTCGTGAGGGCGTCAAGGGAAATGCGAAGGCTGCAAGAATTACATGAGTATTCACGCCGTTTTAGATCGTCCACATCAACAGATGCCATCGCTTCGCCTTCGTAATCATCGGCGATTGAGTCAAACGTTGAAAGGGCTTCTTCAGGAATAATAGATGCTGCGGCTTCTCGTTGTACTTCAAGTTCAACAAGCTGATCTGCAATTTCAGTTTCACGAGTTTTAAGTTCTACAGTCGCAGCATTAAGGAGCGTTTGTCGTTCTGCCTTGCGAGTTTTAATGTTCTTTGCACTGTCTTCGAGTATATCAACAGCGGCCATCTCAGTAAGTTCTTCGTCTTCAAAAGCTTGACGTTGACCTTTCAGTGTGTTGATCTCAGCAAGGACGGCGGAATATTGTTTGTCATTCACTGCTTTATTGAGTTCTTCGCGAAGGTGATTAACTCGATCATCTATCGAACCGGATTCGGTTTCAATGGTCGCAATGTGCGATTGATGTTGCATACGTTGTTGTGAATTTTCAACTCGTTCCAATTTAATTTCGTCGAGTTGACGTTTCTGAACGTTGAGATAAATTTTTGCGGATTCAACTCTACTCGTTAGACCACGAACTTGTTTATCAACAGAGTAAAGTGCCAAGAGGTTTTCAATTAAAGGCATTTGGGCAATTCTAGCAGAGTTTGTCATGTTGTTGGTTATATGTTGGTTATATATAGTCGGAACTACATAAATATCCAGTAGGCAGCAGGGCCCACAAGAAGTAGGGAGTCAAACACATCAAGTACACCGCCCAAGCCAGGCAAAACGCTTGAGGTATCTTTGAGACCGCTATCTCGCTTGAAAACGCTCATAACCAAATCGCCCGCTTGCCCGAGAAATCCGAAGAGGATTCCGATTCCGAATGCAGTTTGCATGGAGATTTGCTGTTCAAGAGGAAGCCACTTGTCACTTGCCGCGGCGAGAAGTACAGCAGTGATTCCAGCTGTGAGCAGGCCGCCAAATAGTCCCTCCCAAGTTTTGCCGGGACTGATCCATGGAATGAGTTTATGTCGCCCAAGTGTGCTGCCAACAAAGTATGCGCCAGTGTCACACATTTTGATAATTGCAATAATGCCAAATATCCACCATGCACTGTGTTCTTTCCGCACCAGCAGAAAGAAGCCAAATCCCATTGCGACGTAACTTGATGTGGCAACTGTAATTGCAGCCCCAGTGAATACCCCCTGCAATTGCTTGCCTTTAGCAAGTGAAAAAACAGAAAGAACCATTGAACAGACAATGATCGTTGCCATAATTGCCATCACTGTTGTTGCAGAAACACCCTCTGGCATGAGATAGATTGCAGCAATCCACGCTTCCATTGTAAGGATGAGGATGGGTGTGCTACATCTTGCTCCTGCACTTGCAGCGATAGAACAAAGTTCGATTGCTGCAAATGGTGCTGCAATTGCTGCAAGGAGAGCAATCAGTAAGCCATGTGGAAGAGAAGTACCACAACTACATGTATAACCGTCGAGATTCGCATCGAGGGCGATGATGCCAATGAGCGCGATGCTTAACAAGGGCCCAGTAATGAGTCTATGCTTTAGCATGTTGGTTCGGACTCTCCCCACGTTTCATAGCCATTTGAAATTGATTGACATTTTGAGAATCCAATCGTTCGAAGATATCGAGCAAAGGTGCCAGAGCGATTGCCCGTCCTGCAATAAATAATAATAGACCTGTCGCGGTATGGTTCTAGTTCAGAAACGCGAATACTCAACTGTTGTAACGGGAACAACACAGCGTCTTTAAGATGGCCTGCTTCATGTTCTTCCTCGGATCTGCAATCAATAAGGAGAGAGTCATGATTTCGAGTGATATGAAATGACTCTATGGTAATTTCAATTGGCAAATTATCTGCGTCACATGGGCACATCGTTTAATTCTACCACGAATGCTCATGTTGCTTGGCGGAATGCTTCAGAAGCAACATCTGAGCTAAAGCCCCTGCGTTGGAGTGCAGTAATGACGCGTCTACGTTGCGTGGTTTCATCTAAGTTCGAGACTTTTGCGATACGTATCGTTGCAAGTTCTGTTGCGGCTTCTTGCTCACATTGTTCGCCGAGTTCTTCTTCAATTGCTAAGGAAGCAACGCTGTCACTGACCCCTTTTTCTGCAAGTTTGTGGTTGATCCATCTACGGCTGGCTGGTTCAACGCGTAGCCACTGGCGAATACATGCTCCGGCGTATGCAAGATCATCAAGCCAGCCATCGATTTCAAGTTCATCAGTAACAACAACTGCAGTGGTTGATTCGCAGCCTCGTTTTATCAAACGATTCTCCAGTTCTTTTTTACTCCATGCCCTGCGAGAGAGAAGTTGCAATGCGATAGACCTCGCCTTTTCATCACTTTGTAGTTGTTTGAGAGCGTCATCCTCTTCGAGATTCCAAACTTGCCCGAGTTCAAAACCGAGTCGTTCAAGATCAGAAACAGAAACAGAAGCAACACATGTTTCATCAACGTAAATATGTCTGATATTTGGATCTTTCAGATCTGCTTCGATGGATGTGATGCAGTTACTCATTGCAAACTTTGTAGCAACATTTTCATTTCTTCTTGAGCATGTTGGTCACCGACATCGATCGCTTGGATGATTCCATCCTCAAGTGTTTGGATTGCTCCGGCATTGTCACCACTCTGTTCTTGCACACGAGCCTTGTGGTACCACGCGTAACAGTAAGTTGGATCTACTTCCATTGTTCGATCAAACCATGCGATCGCCTGAGTATGGTTTCCTGTTTTGGAATATTCCATCCCAATCCCATACATACAGAACGCATCATGGGGGTCTTTGTCGAGAAGGTTGCGTAATTGGCTTAACCTATCAGTCATATGACATTATCATGCCATGAATGGCTCGAGTTCGCGACACAATCATTGTTCTTTTTATCACCATTTTTTCTTCTCCTGTGATCGGAGAAGGATTAAGCCTCCGTTCAGTTGAAGGTGGAGCCACGCGTGCTCTAGAAATTGACGGCCAATATTGGTACCAAGGGGTCGGTGATCATTTGCTTGTGCTTGATAAACGAAGTGGGGGGACAATTTCTAGGCTTCAACTTGCAGAACCACCTGCTTCAGCAGTCTGCAGTGATCTCATCATCCACGATGGACGATTGTGGGGTCTGCTTGATGGCCAAGAGGTTGTAGAAGTAGATATCACCGAAGAAGCATCGCCAACTATGATCAAAAGAATCAAAGCGGATCAATTAGGTGTCATACCTAGAGGTTTTGCAATAATTCAAGGTGATCTCGTTGTTATAGGTGAAGGTGGTGTTGTTCAAATCCTCGATGGCAATCAGATTGTGTCATGCAAGGGGAATGTAACTGGTGTTGTACATTCGATTGATCGGGGAATAGTATACGCAGCTGATCGCCGACTTTTCGACGCAAGTAGTGGTGAGTTTTTAGGTTCCGCAACACTTCTCGCTCCACTAGATAAAGAAGCAAATGTAGAATACGGAACGTTTGTCTTTACTCGCGATCTGGGCAGCCGTACGGAAATTGGGTTGATGACACCCGATGGAAGAGATGTCGATGCTATTGATGGGACGATTACGCTTGATGGCGGCAATGCTACTTTGAACACAGTGCGAAGCCGTGTGCACGTGTGCACAGATGAAGGAGTATACATCCTTGGAGTTGCACCAAAAGAAATTCGATTGTTGAAAACAATCAGTATGAATGGTGCCAATGATGTTGGTGTGATTGCATCTAACTACTTGGCAATCTGCGGAGACCATGGACGCGAGATTTTTCGCATTGCTGTTGATCGTGGTGGTGAAGGGAATACACATCTTCGTAAAGTTCCTGCAACTTCATCAATGCAACGAGGACATGCTCATAGATTTCATGTGGATATTCCAACAACAACTGGCGTGATGAGATATGAATATAGTGGTCGGATCTATCCAGCGGAAGAACTAGAAATTCCCGTTGACCCAAACCCCCAGAAGATTGTTGTTCTTGGTTGGTCTGCAACACGTGATGCAGAAACAGGCAACGTGTTTATCCTTGACTCAAAAGGCATGGTTGTTGAAGGGCTTGACATACAACGCGCAAATACAATGGTTGCCATTAGCGGGAATTTTTGGTTTGGCACTGATACTCACATTATCGTGTTTGGTCCCGATGCTAGTGGGAATATGCTTTCCCTTGGATCGCTACAGATTGCAGGTCCTGTCGTGCAGATCATTGGACAACTTGATGGTAGTGCTGTGTTCGTTTCTGCAACTGGCATCGTGGGCGTCATTGCCCCAACTTACGATGTGGCGTTGGAACAGTAACGGAGGCAAATCGGATTACTGCTGCACGTTCCGCCACGTTTTTTACATACAGCACGCCCGTGGTAGATGAGTAGGTGGCTTAACATCGTCCAATCCTTTTGTGGAAACAGTGCCATGAGATCTTGCTCAATTTTCACTGGTTTAGTTTCTTCTGTGAATCCAAACCGCATCGACAAACGAGAGACATGTGTATCAACAACAACACCCTCGTTTTTTCCCATCGCGTTGCCCAGAACGACATTTGCTGTCTTACGAGCAACGCCTCGAAGAGTAATGAGATCTTCCATCGTCGTGGGCACCTCGCCGCTAAAGACGTCTTCAATGCGTTTGGATGCTTCATAGACAGACTTTGCTTTACTGCGAAATAAGCCGATTGATGAAATGTAAGGTTCAATTTCTTTGGTGGATGCATTTGCAAAGGCTTTTGGAGTTGGGAATTCGTTGAAAAGTGCAGGGGACGCTTTGTTGACACTAACATCAGTTGCTTGCGCAGAAAGAATTGTTGCGATTAACAACTCAAAAGCGGATGTATGTTGTAACGCGCAAGTTGCATCTGGGTATTGTTGTTGAAGAGTGTCGAAAGTCTCTTGTGCTTTTTTCTTTCTCATTGACCACGAACACCTGTTGTAGTGTTGCTTGTACTCCATGTTGTACCATCTGCCCAGACTTCCTGCTTCCAGATTGTCGCCTCTAATTTCAATAGATCAATGAGGAACTGGCATGCAAGAAATGCATCGTCTCGGTGGTTGCTTCCAACTGCAATGACAACACTTGCGCCGTCTATTGGTACTTTGCCACAACTGTGACAAATCTGGATGACTCGAACATCGAAACGAGCAACTGCTTGTTTTGCAAGTTTTTCAAGTTGCGATTGTGCCATCTTTTTGTAACAGTCGTAATGTAATGCTATGAGCTTGCCATGTTTTTCATGGTGATCGGGTCTCGTCCTGCCTACGAAGATACATTCGCCTCCACAGCCAATATTTGGAAGGAGGCTACGCTTTGACACGTCAACTTCTCCCTCAACAAAAAGGACTGAGATGATTGGATCTTTTCCCATAGTCTTGTACCATCTTAGAGTATGACCGATCACTTGGCAGTTTCAATGCGAGCATCTTCTCTAGGTGCTCGTGAATGCATGAACAGATATTCTGAACATGGATTTAGGAAAATACAGATCGATTCACTCCATCCAGATTTTCATGATTTGACAGAATCAGGCAGGAGAGATCTCGTGGCGACTCTTCGGCGGAATGACATACGCGTAAGTGGCGTAGATTTCCTTACTACACCGGCTACTTGGGAACAACACATTGATGAAACGATCAGCGGATTCTCAGCGGCGATGACGATAGCAGAAGTTGTCGGGAGAGTCCCTGTAAGTGTTTGTGTTCCTGAAGACGAAGAGATTATTGAGACGGTGATAGCAATCGGCGCCGCTGCAGGCGTTTTAGTAGCCGCCCATTGTGCGCTGCCACTTGAAAATCCCAATATTGCTTGGGGTTTACCCTTGGCGCTGCTAGCAAAAGAAGAACGCCCTATGCGAACACTTGCAGGGGCTACATTTGGGCCAATTGCACTACGACTCTCAGGTGATGTTTTGGATCGAACGACTCTTGAAATTCATAGCGATACTGTTGAGCTTACAGAACTTCGTGGCGTCCTTGACGCAATGCGATGGAATCCAGTTCCAGTCATTGATGGTTCATTAGACAACGCCTGCGAAATTGCCTCCGCTTGGCAATCTGCCGGTCCCTCCTAAACTTGCCGTGTGTAGGTGGTAAACTGTCCGCATGCACGCGCATGAAGCATCGATCAAAGGAGCAGTTGCAATCTTAACAGTGAGCGATAGTCGATCCACTACAGAAGATCAAAGTGGTGCAATAATCGCTGATTGCTTGGAAGCAGCAGGCCATCAAGTGATCCATCGCGAACTCGTTCGAGATGAGGAAACTGAAATTACAATTATGGTTTCAGGCTGGGGTGCGTTACTTGAAGTCGATGCGATTGTTGTCACAGGTGGAACTGGAGCATCACCAAGGGACGTGACACCAGAAGCTATTCTGCCCTTGTTTTCTGCAAAACTTTCAGGTTTTGGGGAGTTATTTAGACATCTGAGTTATGAACATATCGGCTCGTCGGCGATGCTTAGTCGAGCGGATGCTGGATGGATTGACGAAGGAGCTACACGTACACCGGTCTTTCTCTTACCCGGTTCGCCAAAAGCAGTTGCTCTTGCGATGGAAAAACTCATCGTTCCACAACTTGGTCATTTACTTGCGGTTTGTAGGGGCAAGAAAACGATATGAATTATGTGCATGGAATTGACATTATTGATGTGCCTAGGATCGAAGCGATGTTAGAGAAACATGGCGATCATTTCATCAATCGATGTTTTACTATAGTAGAACAAAAGGCAGCTGATGTTTCATCAAAGCAGATTCGCGCGGAGCGGTTTGCTGCAAGATACGCTGCAAAAGAAGCAGTCCTCAAAGCACTCGGAACGGGGCTCTCAGGAGGCATTGAATGGATTGACATTGGCGTTGTCCGAGGCGGTGGTGCACCAACGATTGAACTCACAGGTAGAGCTCAAGAGGTTGCCAAGGAGGCAGGAATCGAAGAATGGCGGTTAAGTCTCTCTCATACTGCGGGCATCGCCATCGCAAGCGTGATAGGATTTGGAGGTTGATATGACACGGAAAAAAGGACCAGCACTCTACGAATTGATTAACCCCACTGGTGGAGAGGTTATTCCATTAGCAAAACATCCTCAACCCAGTCCCCGCGTTGATGACGATGACGATGAAAACCTGACGCACAATGTGTTGACCCCCGGAAGAAGTGTTCGAATGTCAATTGGCACAATTGGAGTTTTTGCTGCAGTTGCTATCGCCCTCATTGTGATTTCATATACTGTTGGCTTTAATCGAGGCGAAGCAGTCGCACGAAAAGATTATGGAAGCAGATTGTTTCAAGAAATATCAACCTCCCCTGTTGTAGAAAAGCAAATTAAACCAGCAGTTTCACAACCCAAAGTCGCCCAGCGAGCGGTTCAAAGTAACGATACGTCATCAAAATGGGGTCCAATTGGTTCGGATATCCGACGTTCAGGGATTCATTATTACATTCTGAGCACAACAACCAAGGAAGGCGCAATGCGGATTGCCTCATTCTGCCGAGAAAAAGGGCTTGAAACATATGCCATTTCAGGCGATAATACGCGGCTCTACCGAGTATTCGCTTTGCCAGGTTTTCAGAATAGTAATGATCAGGGAGTTTCAGATTTGCGAATGAAAATTCGTAGTATTGGGCAGGCTTGGGCAGAGGATGATGGTCGTGGTGACAACCTTCATGACGCGTATCTCAGCCTCTATCAGGGCGGCTAGTCTAAGAAGTTAGGAATTGGAATTATGAGTTTACATCGAAGTCTTAAAACAAAACCTGCTGGATTGAACCAGCACCGAAATGTTCTCAATCGCGCTGAACGTATCGAACATCTTGCCAGTGAAGATAAGTTTGACAAAGAGAGTGGCTCTCCAATTGGACTACCAAAAGTCGGTAGCCGTAAGATCAAGATTGCAAGTAAGCAGAAGGCTGAAACTGAAGAAGGCGATAGCGAAGGCGGCGAAACAACTGGCGTTGCCGCTGAGTAATCGTGCCT
>Ga0114996_10003750_pt1 | contig 18665 bp, 17 predicted proteins | sample ArcticOcean_MG_C_4_FD_87039 | JGI IMG/M metagenome (GOLD analysis project Ga0114996, IMG submission 87039) | Marine microbial communities from western Arctic Ocean - ArcticOcean_MG_CB4_134 | ecosystem: Environmental > Aquatic > Marine > Oceanic | place: Arctic Ocean: Canada Basin | collected...
CGGAAGATGTAGTCCAAGAAATCGCCGCGTCTGTAGCAGGCGAATCCAACCGGTAAGAGACCAAGCTTAGCTGGCGCAGCCCGCTAGATAAGTGTCCCCTGCGCTGAACCGCCTCTTTCGGGCAGGACGCCAGCGTGTACCGAGCCCTCAGCGGTCACTCTGCGTCCTCCGGGGGTGCGGATGATGAAGCCCAGCTTGAGGAGGAACGGCTCCACCACATCCTCTAACGTCTGCGTCTCCTCGTTCACCGTTGCCGCAATCGCGGCGATGCCGGCCGGCCCGCCGCGGTACTGGTGCGCAAGCGTCGTCAGATATAACCGGTCCAGCCGGTCCAACCCCATCGCATCCACGCCCTCCATATTCAGCGCTGCCTCTGCAATCTCCTGGTTGAGCCTCCCGTCACCCTCGACCTGCGCGAAATCCCGGACACGCCTTAACAGTCGGTTCGCTACACGTGGCGTGCCGCGTGAACGACGTGCGATCTCCGCAGAGCCTTCTTCATCAGCCTCCACACCCAGAATCCCGGCCGACCGCCTGACCACAGACGTCAGCTCATCGTCCGAGTAGTACTCCATGTGATAAACCATGCCGAAACGATCCCGAAGCGGCGAGCTAAGCAGCCCGGCCCGGGTGGTCGCACCGACCAGCGTGAACGGCTGTAGCGGGAAGCTGAGCGTTTTTGCGTAAGCGCCCGCGCCGGTCACGAAATCGACCCTGTAGTCCTCCATCGCCGAGTATAGATACTCTTCAACGGCGCTCGACAGCCGGTGGATCTCGTCGATAAACAGCACGGCCCCGGACTCAAGATTGGACAGCAGTCCCACCATGTCAGCCGGGCGTTCAAGCGCCGGGCCGGAGGTGTGTTCCAGGCGGACGTTCATCTCGCGGGCGATGATGTGCGCAAGGGTTGTCTTGCCGAGTCCGGGCGGTCCGTGGAACAACACGTGATCCACCGGTTCGCCGCGATTCACGGCGGCGGTCACCGCAATCTTCAGGCTGTGCATGAGGTTCTGCTGGCCGACGTACTCGTTAAAGTCGCGCGGCCTTAGCTTGAGAATCGCCGGGTCTTCAGAGTCGGCGCGTTCATCGGCCACGATCCGCAACTTGGCGTCCGCTGCCTGTTTGGCCTTGTCTTCCTGCTCGTTGTCGCCGCCCAGGGTGACGGTTTCTCTTGCCAGGGCACTTACCTCACACGGGGGATCAGGTCAGGATTAAATCAGGGCACGCGCTCGACGTTCAGGCAGATCATCGCACCCCTAGCCAGCTATCGCCTGCGCCTTGAATATCTCACGTATCAGCTCTTCAGGCGCCCCCACAAGTTCCGGATTGGCACTCAGCGCTTCGTCCACATCGCGCTCCGCCTCGGGCTGTCGATAACCGAGATTCACGAGAACCTCGATCGCCTCGTCCCGTCCCGTCCCGGCGCCGACCACCGGCTGCACCGGCGCGTCGTAGCCCTCATCCCGGAGCATCGCCGTCTCGATGACCTTGCCCTTAAGCGTAGCGATCATCTTCTGCGCCGCGCGTGCGCCGATGCCCGGCATGCGTTGAAGGACACGTAAGTCCTCGGCCTCGATCGCCTGGGCGATCGTGGACACCGAGAAGATCATGGCCTTCGCCGCGCGCACCGGTCCGAGTCCTTCGACCTGTATCAACTGCTCAAAGAACGCACGCTCATGCCCTCGCTGGAATCCCACGAGGACCGGCTTCGGTTGCCTGTCCGTCACGTGGTAGTACACCTCGAGGGCGAGTTCGTCGCCGACTATCACCGGTCGTGCGGACAGCGCGCTCATCACGAACTGCGGCACAACGATCTGGTATCCAACGCCGCCGGCGTTGATTACGACGGTCTCGGTAGACCTGTCGAAGCGATGGACTTTGCCCTCGATATAGCTAATCAAATCTCTGGCCCCGCTATGCCAACACCCGGTATCGACTGGACCCGGGTGGGTGGACTGTTTTTGGTCAAATAGCTTTTGCCGCCGGACTGTCCGACATCATTGCATGGCAGATGGCGATGGAGAACGCATCCGCCACGTGTTCGTTGTCGAGACCGGGCAGCCTGAGATGGACGGCTACGGCCCGTTGAACCTGATCTTTGTCGGCGCGCCCGGAGCCCGTGACGAGGTTCTTTGCCTGGGTCGGTTGATAGTGGAACACCGGGATGCCGACTTCGCCCGCAGCGAGCACGACCACCCCGCGGGCATGTCCCATGATGATCGCAGTCTTGAGGTTCCTGTACCGTGAGTGCAGATCTTCGACCGCCATGTGATCAGGTTTGTGCTCTTCAAGCACCTCTTTAATATCGCGGTAAATCGCGGCGAGCCTGAACTCCAAAGCGTCGGAGGCCTTCGTCTTTGAAACCCCACCCTCGATCGCTACCGTCGACCGCCCGTTCACATCGATAACACCGTATCCGGTGGTAACGAGTCCTGGGTCTACGCCGATTATTCGCATGCGTGGGATGCCTGGAGCGATGGATCGAAGTCAGGGAACACAGCAATAATCCTGTTTGCCCGCGGCAGGTGTCAACGCGTCGACGTCGCCCAACCCGTGTTCCGGCGCGCTATGATCTTGGCCGCATACAGATAACCGGGCCGATGTCTTGAGAGACCTCGGCCTTCCGATGGCCTCTTATGGGCCGCGATGAACAGCCCGGGTTTACATAAAGAACAAGAGGAAACATGGCCGAACCTGAATCGATAATGGTGGTCACGCCGCACCCGGATGACTCCGAGTCGGCGGCCGGCGGGACGATCGCCAAATGGTGCGCCGAGGGCAAGAAAGTGACCCTGGTCGTCTGCACAAACGGCGACAAGGGATCCAGCGACCGGTCAGTAGTGCCGGCAGAACTGGCCGAACTTCGGGAGAAGGAAACGCTTGAGGCCGCTCGCGTCTACGGACTCGCCGGTGTCGAGTTTCTCCGGTTCCCCGACCAGGCACTCGACGATACCGATGAGTTCCGGGAACGGATCGTGTGGGCGATCCGTACGCACAAGCCGGATCTCCTGATGTGCATCGACCCCGGCCGGCCGTACATCCGCCACCGTGACCACTACTACTCCGGCAGGGTGACGCTGGACGCCGTTTTCCCGTACTCACGGGACCATCTGGCCTATCCTCAACACTTGGAAGCCGGGCTGGAGCCACACAAGATCGAAGAGATCTGGCTGTTCCGCCCCCAAGAGCCGAACATGTACGTGGACGTGACGGACTACTTTGAGACACGCCAGAACGCCCTGCACTCGCACTTCAGCCAGGTCGGAGCACGAAGCGAAGAGCGAGACGAACGCTCCCGCAAGCGACTCGCTGAGACCGGCGAAAAGAACGGCATGGGACTCGCCGAGTCGTTCATGAAGATCGAGATGTTCAGGTAGCCAGAGATCAGCTAATTCCCAGCTAATTCAAGCCGCAGGATCCAGACCCATGCAACCCTTCTATACGGAACAACAGGATCTGCTCAAGAGCACCGTTGCCGAATTCGCCGCCAACGAGGTCGCGCCTTATTCAGCCGAGGTGGATAGCGAGGAGAAGTTCCCGAAACACCAGATGGAGGGCCTCGGAGAGCTGGGACTGCTCGGCCTGAGCATCGCCGAGGAAGCGGGCGGCGCGGGCGGCGGCTACAAGGACCTGATGGTGGTGCTTGAAGAGATCGCAGCAGTCTGCGGATCCACGAGCACCGTACTCGCCACCCACATCTCGCTTTCCGCCCAGACGATCGCTAAATCGGGCGACGAGGACCAACTTCGACGTTGGATCCCGGACATGGCGGCGGGCAAGCGCATCGGCGCGTTTGCGCTGACCGAGCCGGGAACCGGCTCAGACGCCCTTATGCTGTCCACTACGGCGGTCCAGGACGGGGACGACTACGTGCTAAACGGCACGAAGCACTTCATCACAAATGCCGAAGCGGCAGAGATATTCGTCGTCTTCGTGACCCACGACAGGGCGCTGCGATACAAGGGCATCAGCGCTCTCGTCGTTGAGCGGGACACGCCCGGGTTCAGCATCGTCCCGCAACACGGCAAGATGGGCATGCGCGGCTCGTCCACGGCGGAACTGGTGTTCGATGAATGTCGTGTGCCGATGGCCAATCGACTTGGCGAAGAAGGCCAGGGCTACTCGATCGCCTTTAAAACGCTAGATTCAAGCCGTGTCTCGATAGCGGCGCAGTGCATCGGTCTGGCGCGTGGCGCTCTGGATGCGGCGACAACGTACGCAACGCAGCGTGTGGCTTTTGGTGGGCCGATCGCCGAAAAACAGGCTATCGCCTTCATGCTCGCCGACATGGCGACCGAGGTGGACGCCGCACGGCTCATGACCTACCGGGCCGCCGCTCTTGTAGACGAAGGACTACCACACGGGGTCGAATCGGCGATGGCGAAGCTGTACGCCTCGGAGTCTGCGGGACGAGTCGCCCACAAGGCGGTACAGATTCACGGCGGCACCGGCTACTTCCAGCCGTCGATCGTGGAGCGAATCTATCGCGACCAGCGAGTGACCGAGATTTACGAAGGCACATCGGAAATTCAGCGAATGGTTATTTCTAGAGCGCTGATCGACAGAGCAAACGCCTGAGGCGGTTCGAGGCGGTCATATTCAGGAGCGATAAGCGCAGCTTCAGCTTCAACTAGCCCCGCATTATCAACGGTACAGCCCAGAGCCACACCGTCCCCAACCGTGCCGAACTCCCAGGTTTCTTGCGAACCTGAACACGTGGCGCGATAATTTCCCGGTTGTTTTGATTCCAACGTCCGAATGATCGCGCCAGTTCGAGTAACTACGATCACTCAGATAGCCCCATTCACGGGGCACCGAGCCGGGACACTCCCCCTCCGGATATTTCAAGGCAATTCCGAGAATATAAAGCTATTTCAAAGCTACTAACCCCATGATCTACAACGTCGCGGCACTCCTCTCTGGAGAGCTTGGAACCACCCGCGCCTATTCGATCGAAGACGAGTCTGTCACCCATGAAGACGGCGCTTTTCATGGGATTTCTGGCGTTTTCAAACTCACTCGAACAGATCGTGGAATATTTCTGGAAGGCGAAGTTACGGGCGCAACCGTTAAAGAATGCGCTCGATGCCTGGAAACTGCGGTCATAGTTCTTACCACTGCTATCGAGGACGAATACTTCCCCGTCAACGGAGACCTTGGCCCCGGCTCATCGCTCCTGCGACAGGAGGTCGTGGAGGAAGAAGAAATACCGGAATTCTGGATAGACGAAGCCAACGACTTGGACTCATCTGAGGCGATCAGGCAAGGATTCGTATCTGAGACACCGATGGTGCCTCTCTGCCGGCAAGACTGCGCCGGGATCTGTCCGGAATGCGGCACAAACCGAAATACAAAGCCATGCGAGTGCGACACAAGGGTTATCGATCCCCGTCTCGCAGGGCTGCTGAACCTGAAAACCTAGCAAAAACTTGTAACAGGGTCGTAACACACCAATTTCGCAACGCGCATACCTTGCGTATCGGAATGGGTGAGACGAGACTTCCATCTCGAATCGGTCCTCTGGAGAAACTGAAACATGGCCCCGCTTCCAAAGAAAAAACATTCCCGTGCCCGCAAAGGCGGACGGGCCGCGCATCACTTCCTGACCAAGGGAGCACTCTCTGTCTGTCAGCAGTGCAGGTCGGTCAAGCTGCCGCATCGGGTTTGCCCGACGTGTGGTTACTACAAAGGCCGCGCCGTTGTGGACGTTCAGGACCCGGGAGTTCAGGTCGCAGAAGTTGACGAACACGCGGGACACAACCACTAGGTCCACAAGACCCCGTGATCAGCAATAGCAGGAGCAGCTAAAACCTGATGTCACCAGCTTCCCAGACCGCGAAGGTCGCCTATCTTTTCCCCGGTCAGGGTTCACAAACCGTCGGGATGGGCAAAGACCTTTACGACGGCTCGAAAGCCGCAAAAGCGGTCTTTGACGAGATAGATGACACCCTAGGACGATCGCTCACATCGATCATGTTCGAAGGCCCACAGGAAGAACTGACCAAGACAGAGAACGCCCAGCCCGCCATCACGGCCGTCTCACTGTCCGCCTACAAGGCGCTGGAAGAGGCAACGGGCAGCGCCCCGACCGTCTCGGTGGTCGCCGGCCACAGTCTTGGTGAGTACAGCTCACTTCATGTCGCAGGCGCACTGAGCATCGCAGACACCGCCCGGCTCGTCGTTGAGCGCGGTCGCTTGATGCAGCACGCTTGCGACGAGCGACCCGGCGGAATGGCCGCCCTTCTCGGCATCGATGAACTCTCCGTCGAAGAGATTTGTCGTGAAACCGGCACATACATCTCAAACATCAACACCGATGAGCAGATCATCGTTTCCGGTGACCACATGTCCCTCGCCAAGGCGATCGACCTTGCGGCCGCCCGTGGCGCACGCAAATGCGTCCCGCTTCCGGTCGGTGGTGCATTCCACTCCGGCCTCATGGAGCCAGCCCGCTCCGGCCTCATGGAAGTTATTGACTCCCTTGACTGGCACGACCCCGTCGTCCCGGTGATCGCAAACTGCGACGCCCACTCCATCACGACCGCTGCGGAGATCAAAGAAGAACTGGGCATGCAGATCATGTCCTGCGTTCGCTGGTCTGACTCCATCCGATTCATGCTCGCCAATGGCGTACGTGACTTCGTTGAGGTCGGCCAGGGCAAGGTTCTCGCCAGCATGATGAGGCGTATCGACCGTGAGGCTACGGTGTCAAACATCTCGGACATGGAGTCCGTGGTAGCGCTCGCTAGCTAGAGGTTGCCGTGACCGGCGCGCCCCAAAACCCCAAGAGACCACAGAACCCTGTACCGCAGGGCAACTTTGCCGCGGACTCGGGTGAAGCCGCTCCGCAGTACGACGCGCGCGGCGACGATATTCCGCCGCCAGAGCCGCCGCCGGAGATACTTTCTCCGCAAACGCCCGGCCTTATCCACATGGAACCGGACTCTGAGACGGAGTCGCCGCCGCTGTCAGGACGCCGTGCTGCACGTGCAGCCGCCACACAGGCCCTGTACGAGGCGGACAGCATCGGGCACCCCGCTGGAGCGGCGCTATGTCAGATAGCGGAACGTGACGGCCTTGTGGACGACCAGCTTGAATTTGCGATGACGCTGGTGGAATCGGTCGAGACTAATCGCCTGACCCTGGATGACCGTATCGCTGTGCTAGCTCCGGCCCGTCCGGTCGCTCGGATAGACCGGGTTGACCGCATAATCCTGCGGCTAGCGCTGGCTGAATTGGCGTTTGAAGGGGATGATCAAGTGCCGCCTGCGGTGATCGCCAACGAGGCAGTGGAGATCGCAAAACTCTACGGATCAGAGACTTCACCGCGATTTATTAACGGCGTGCTCGGTACGGTGCTAGGATAATTCGCCGTCGGATCAAGGCGATAAATACTTGACCGCACGCCGGTGCTCGCCAATAGTGTGGGCCCAGCAAACATAGAACAGAACTGATCAATCAGTACATATCGACAACGAACTACTGTTACGGAGGTAACGAATGGCGACGGTTTTCGAGCGGGTGCGAGATATCGCGGCCGACAAACTCAGCGTGGAGCCCGATGACATCCAACTCGAGTCGTCCTTCACTGAAGACCTCGAAGCTGACTCGCTTGACGTTGTCGAGCTGATCATGGCTCTCGAAGAAGAGTTCGGTGGCGACGACACGCCGCTGGAGATATCTGACGAAGACGCCGAGGGCCTGAACACCGTCAAAGATGTCGTTGAATACCTGGGTAGCAAAGGCGTCGAGGGCTAACCAGAAAGTCCGACCTCCGTTTAACCGGCGCTTACGCGACGCCGGGCCGGGACATCAGTCCCGGGATGGGGAGGAGTAAACGCCCCGACCGAACAGTACGGGGAGGCCGAGGCTCAGCATGACTGAACCGCCAAACGGTCCAGAACGCGCATCCCCCAAAAGCGCAACAAGGGACGCTAATTCCGCTGCCAGCGACGAGTACATCGGTAGGCTCTCCTCGATCGAGGAGATCGCCGCCGCTGTACGAAGCTGTACGCGCTGCGGCCTGGCGGAAACTCGGATCAACGCCGTGCCCGGAGAAGGTTCAGACTCTCCGTCGATACTGTTTATCGGCGAAGGGCCGGGGGCCAATGAAGATGAGCAAGGCCGCACATTTGTAGGACGCGCCGGCAAACTATTGGATGAGCTACTTGGCGCCGTGCCGCTGCTTCGTTCTGACGTCTTCATCACCAACGTCGTCAAGTGCAGGCCGCCGGGGAACCGAGATCCTCTCCCTAAAGAAGTCCGCGCCTGCTGGCCCTATCTGGAAGCCCAGATCAGCCTCCTGAAACCGCACGTCATCGCCACGCTCGGCCGGCATGCGATGAATCGATTTCTGACGAACACCCGCATCTCGGACCAGCACGGCCGGGCGACCGTGTGGCGGGATATCGTCATTTTCCCGCTATACCACCCGGCGGCGGCGTTGCGATCCACCACGCTGCGCCAGACTCTTGAGAACGACATCCGAGGCCTTCCCGCGGCCGTGCTTCAATCGCTTGAGATGAGTGCCACCCGCAGCCAGACCCCTTCAGAAATAGATGTTTCAATCGCTAACGACCCCATACCGCCGGCTTCCACAGAGCCTTCTGTAGACGACGAGGCCAACAAGAACCGGCTCTTCTAGCGAGACCCCCGGCAGGCCGGACATCTTGGAATGTCCAGGGAATGCCCCGAATCTGGAACTAACAGTTCATATCCGGCGTACGCATAGCCCCTCATACGAGCCGCTATCCCGCACAATAGACGCACTACTGACCACCAACTCAATCCCATCAAAAATAAACGCCCGTACGCCGTGGTGAACATGAACCCAGGGCGAACCCAGTGACCGTCGGGCGCGTACCCCTCAATAACTAGGAGATACATGGCCAACGAAGCGCTGAAAGTCCTCCCGCTAGGCGGGCTGGGCGAAGTCGGCAAAAACATGATGGTCCTCGAGACTGAACAGGACATCGTTGTAATCGACGCCGGAGTCCTGTTCCCGGAAGACGACATGCCGGGCATCGACATCGTTATCCCGAACATCGACTATCTTGTCGAGAACCTTGACCGCGTCAGGGCGATCCTCGTCACCCACGGACATGAAGATCATATCGGCGCGCTGCCGCACATCATGGAAGCGCTGCCGGTACCGATCTACGCGCCGGGAATGGCGATGGCGCTGATCCGCAACAAACTGCGTGAGCGCAGGGTCCTGCGTGAGTCAGATCTGCACCTGGTGAAGGCAGGAGAGATGTTCAAATTCGGGACCACCTTCGAGGCCGAATGGTTCGATGTGTGCCACTCCATACCGGACGCGATGGGCATCGCACTGCGGACACCGCTCGGCACCGTGATCCACACCGGAGACTTCCGGCTGGATAACGACCCTACCATCGGCGCGCCGACAGATTTTGCACGCATGGCAGAGATCGCCGCAGACGGCGTGTTCCTGCTCATGGCTGACTCTACGTACGCCGAGAACGAGGGCTACTCCGGCTCAGACCGTGAGGTCGCACAGACCCTGCACGACATCATCGGAAATGCCGAGGGCCGGGTGCTGGTCGCGAGCTTCGCTTCTCAGATCTCCCGTATCCAGATGGTCGCGGATGCGGCGGAGGCTCACGGACGCAGACTTGCCATCGTCGGCCGCAGCATGGTCAACAATCTCAAGATTTCACGCGATCTTGGACACCTGAAGATTAAGGACCAGACCCTCATCAGCGCACGGGACGCGCTGGGACTGCCGGACCACCGGGTCATCTACATGAACACCGGCGCACAGGGAGAGCCGCAGTCTGCGCTCGCCCGTATGGCCGCCGGAACGCATAACGACGTCGATATCCGGCTGGGCGATACCGTCATCATCTCGGCCACGCCCATCCCCGGCAACGAGACATCCGTCAGCAACCTGATAAACGATCTTGTTGAGCAGGGTGCGCACGTGGTCACGCACAAAACCCGGAACGTCCACGTTCACGGCCACGCGGCTCGGGAAGAGTTGCGGGCTGTCCACAACCTGCTGCAACCCCGGCACTTTGTGCCGATCCACGGCGAGTACCGGATGCTCCGGGCGCATGTGGACCTGGCGATAGAACACGGCGTCCACCAGGATGATGCATTCCTGCTGCAAGACGGCGACGTGTTGCGCCTGACAGAAGACACGGCCGAGGTTGTGGAGCAGATCCCCGCCGGCCACGTCTTCATCCACGGCCGCGGCGTCTGGGATGAGGGCGGTAACGTGATCGTTGAGCGTCGGCTCCTGGCCCGTGACGGATTCGTAACGATAATTCTGGGTCGTGACTCAAACGGCAAGATCGTCGGGAGGCCGAAGATTGTTTCCAGCGGATTTGTTCACTACTCGGAAGCCGACACGCTTTTCAAAGATGCGATAGATGAGTTGACAGGCGTTCTTGACCAGGAATCCGGTAAATCTCTACAGTGGAACGAGGTCGAGGCCACGGTCAAGAAGACCGTGGGCCGGTTCTTCAGCCAGCGCACACGTCGTCGGCCGACCATCATCCTGGTGGCGTTCGATGTGTGAGATGAAAACTTGCCGAACCGTCGAACGCACAGCGAGGGCCGAACGCGACTGATCACAGCATGACCGCTTCGGGGAGTATCGCTAGGATTGGCGAACCCCGGGGCTATTTACTTGAGGAGGCGCAATGTTAGGCGGAGCTATCCAGACAGTTGGATCGATGACGCGCCGCCTCACAGTGGGCGGTTACGCGTACAGCGCTATCGGCGTCACCGCCACCTCCAGAAACGCGTACTCGCGATCCGCAGTGATCGTCATCGCCGCCACAGCGATCCTCGCTGTGCTGTTTTTAGGCGACCTGAAATTCCATATTGGATGGTCGGCCGTCCCGCTGTTCCTGTGGGCGGCTGCGGTGATAACCATCCTGAACGTCGCCCCTCAGCTGCTCAAGACCCATTGGCGTTACGCCTTCTCCGCCACCTTCATCGGATTGGCGATCGTCGGCGTACTGGGCTCACTGCAAGTACCCGACTACTTCTCAAGCGGTAGCGAGATAGCGATCAACCAGTCGTACGGCGGGTCGTTCGGTAACTACCTCGCAAGATGGCCGATAGACTGGTCAGACTCCGGCGGAACATCCAGCCAGTTGGCGTTGGCATACTCCCGTGTAGGCGTACTTGTTGCTATCGCCGCCGCCGGATCGCTACCCCGCCACGCCCTGATTACCGCCCGGGGAATATGGACCGGTCTGGTGGCCTTCAGCGTGCTGTTGATCGCCGCCGGAGCCGGTATCGTTTCGAGCATCACAGTCTGGCGTGCCAGCCGTCGTGTGAGCGGGCCGACGGCCGAAGAACTGATGAAGGGCGGAGCCGTGGGCACGGAGGCTGATCAAACAGAGCACCCGTCGTTCACCACGGACAAGCCGGAACCGCCACTAGCCGGGAACGTCCGGCCTGACCTTCTTGTAACTCAGGTGGACCCGGCCGCCGAGACGATAGTTGATTCCGATGCACGTGCGATCACGTCGGATGCAGAGATTCTCATTGACGACGAGGAAGACCCGCTCGATCTGGACGACCAAGATGAAGACGGGATTCTCGACGGCGTTCCGGGCCTTCTGGCCCCCATCCTGCCCGCGTTCCTCCATGTGCCACCCTTCGCCTGGCCGCTCCCGGACGTCGGCATCCTCAAAACCGCTCCGGCGGGAGGCGTCCCGGAGACCGAGCTCGATGCCACATCTGAACTGATCGTCGAGACACTTGCCGATCACGGCATCGAAGTGTCCATCGGCGATGTCAGGGTCGGTCCCCGTGTGACGATGTACGGCATCGTGCCGGGATGGGGTCGTGGTCGCGGTTCAAAGAAACTCGCTGAAGAACAGGTCCCCGGGAACGAGCGAAGTTCCGGCAGACAGCGCGTCCGTGTGGACAACATCCTGGCGCGTGAGAAAGATCTTGCTCTCTCTCTAGCGTCGCCAAGCCTGCGCTTTGAGGCACCGGTTCCGGGGGCGTCCCTGGTCGGCATCGAGGTACCGAACTCCCGGCCAACGCCCGTCACACTGCGCACCGTGATCGAATCGGACGCGTACGAAGAGTTCATCGCCGAAGCTCCACTTCCCATACCGCTCGGCGTCGGCAGCGGCGGCGAGAACGTGGTCATAGATCTGACACGCATGCCGCACCTGCTGATTGCGGGCGCGACAGGCTCCGGCAAGAGCGTGTGCATGAACACCATCGCCACGGGCTTGCTCATGAGCAGGACACCGGAGCAGGTGCGGATCGTGATGATCGACCCCAAGCGGGTCGAGCTAACGCCGTACACCGGCGTGCCGCATCTCTACGCAGCCCCGGTCGTGGAGGCTGACGTAGCGGTAGGTATTTTGAAGGCGCTTGTCGAGGAGATGACTGACCGCTTCAAGGTGCTGGAGAGCGCAGGCGTCCGCAACATCATCGCCTACAACGACCAGGCGACGACCAAGATGCCGTACCTGGTCCTCATGGTGGACGAGCTCGCCGACCTGATGCTGAGCGCCGCCTCAGAGGTAGAGCGCCTCCTGTGCAGACTGGCGCAGCTCGGCCGTGCCACCGGCATCCACCTGATCGTCGCCACCCAGCGGCCGTCTGTGGACGTCGTGACGGGCCTCATCAAGGCCAACTTCCCTAGCCGTATTTCGTTCGGCGTAACCTCGCAGATCGACTCCCGGACCATCATCGACGGACCGGGCGCCGAGAAGCTGCTCGGCAAGGGCGACATGCTGTTCCTGCCGATCGACAATCCAAAACCTATGCGTATCCAGGGCGCCTTCCTCGGCGACCCCGAGGTCACGGCCGTTGTCGACTTCTGGAAGTCGGTCAAGGGCCCGAAGATGCCGAGCATCGAACCGGTAACGATGTCCGCCGACACGGGCGACTTTGGCGATGGCGGCCACGACGGTGATTCGCTGTTCGACAAGGCGACAGAGATGTCGACCGCGCACAAAACACTATCGGTCTCATTGCTGCAACGTCGTTTACGTATCGGCTATCCGCGCGCCGCCCGGCTTATGGATGAGCTTGAAGATGCGGGAATCGTGGGGATCGGCGAGCCGGGCAAACCAAGGCCGGTCCTTTAGCGTTTCACTTGTAGACACCCAAACATATTCCCAGATAAATTCCAGAAGAAGCGTCTTACGATACGTCCGCTACGGCGACAGCGGCCGATGCCGTTTTCGGGCAAGCGCGGTAAGCTGGAAGCACGAGGCTGCGCGTGACCAATATCACCCCACTCTTCCCCGGTCAGGATCCGCCTGACAGCACAGATCAACACGAACTTGACCTGGAAGGCGTTCGGAAGACCTGTCTCGCCTGTGGCGGGAGCCTTGTCGACAGCCCTACTTACGACCGCTACCTGGTCTGTCCGCGCTGCCGATTCCACTACACCATGTCTGCCCGAAGGCGCGTGGGAATGCTGGCCGACGCCGGTACTTTCCGTGAGACATCTCGCTGGATCAGATCGCTCGATCCGCTCTCGTTCTCGGCCCGGGTCTCGTACCGGGACAGGCTGCTGCAAGACCAGGACCGGACCGGCCTGACCGAGGCCGTGATAACCGGTGTCTGCACCATCGGCGGCACCCCGGCGATCCTGATAGTCCTGGACTTCGGCTTCCTCGGCGGAAGCATGGGACTCGTGGTTGGCGAAAAAGTGGCCCTCGCACTTCAGCTGGCGGCGCGCAAACGCTACCCGGCCATCGCCGTCATCAACAGCGGCGGGGCGCGTATCCAGGAAGGCATCCTCTCGCTGATGCAGATGGCGAAGACGACCGTCGCCGCCAACGAGATGCACAGGAGGGGCGTGCCGCTCGTCTCTGTCCTTGGAGACCCGGCGACCGGCCAGGTGTACGCATCCTTCGGCACGCAGGCGGACCTGATATTCGCAGAGCCCGGCGCACACGTCGGCTTCGCCCCGTTCCGTGCGATCAAAGAAGAGATGGGCGGAACCACAACAACCGGACAGCACACCGCCGAGATTCATTTCCGCCACGGAATGCTGGATGGAGTTGTCGACCGGGAACGTATCAAGCACGTCGTCTCCACCGTACTCGAGCTGCTGAGACCGGAGTTCCGTCTCGCCAAGCGCCGCCGCGGGCGCCCGCCACGGACACGCCCGAGACGCATGGAAGCGTGGGAGATGGTGCAACTCGCCCGTCACCCGGAACGCCCGACGGCGCGCCAATTTATTGACCATGTGTTTGCCAACCTCGTGGAGCTTCATGGCGACCGCCAGTACGCTGACGCCCCCGAGGTGATAACGGGCATCGCACGTCTGGCGGGCCAGTCAGTCATCGTGATCGGACAGAACAAAACGCTGCCAAGCGGCATGATCTCGTCGTCCGATGACGAGACGCTGGAAGGCCTTTCCGCAAGCGGTTCGATCACGCCGGAAGGCTTCGGCAAAGCCCGACGCGCCGTCCGATTTGCGGCCCGGTTTAACCTGCCGATCGTTACTCTCGTGGACACGCCGGGTTCGGCGCTTGATCTGGAGGCGTGGGAACGAGGCCAGGCGCACGCAATATCGCAGACGATATCGACCCTGCTGGACGTCGAGGTCCCGACGATCTCCGTGCTGATCGGGGAGGGCGGGAGTGAAGCGGCGCTCGCGTTCGCCGTGACCGACCGCGTGTTGATGCTCCAGAACGCGATCTACACGCCGATATCTCCAGAGCGGGCGGCGGTGGCGGAGCTGCGCGATTCGGCGGCGGCGGATCAGGTCGTTGGCGCCCTCAGGCTTACGTCTATCGATAGTCGTCGCATGGGGATCATCGACGAGATCGTGCGAGAGCCCGACGGCGGCGCTCATACTGATCCCCTGGAAGCCTCACGCCTTCTCAAACGGGCGCTCATGATCGAGATCACGGAGGTCGTCGAACTGCACCGTCGCACGCTCGTGAGACGCCGTCAGCGCAAGTACCGGAACATCGGCGAGTCCGGCAAGCCGTTCCGTTCAGCCCTCAGACGTGAACTAAGCGTATGGAGAAGCGCGCTAAGCGCCAGCGTGCGGGCGCTTAGATCGGGCAGCGATCCGGGAGCGGAGGCCGCCGCGGAATCCGACGAAGGCCGACCCGGCGAATAAGCCCGTGACGCGACCCCTTCTCCCTGCGGGAGAAGGATGGGATGACAGAAATGAGGGAGAAGGCCTGCAATCCTCAAAATTTAGACCCGTCAAATCACTCGCCAGCTAACGCCCTGTTGGGGCTACAAACCGTTCTATCGCCTCCACCACCCCGTCCTCGTACACATCGCCCACCGTCTCGGTGGCTGCCGCCCGCACCTCATCCGAAGCGCTTCCCATAGCGACCGGAAGCCCGGCCACGCCGAACGCCTCGACATCGTTGAGCGAATCGCCCACGAACACCACGCCGTCCAGCGACACCCCCATGCGCGCCGCCCAGCTTCGCAACCCCGTGCCCTTATCGACCCCTTTGTGGGTGTAGTTCACGTACCAGCGTTTGCCGTCGGCGCCGACCGACAGGATCGCCGTCACCTGCTCCGAAGCGAGCTCAACCGCGGCACGCACCGTCGCTTCCTGGAAGTCCTCCGGCGCGTCCCGGTCATATGTAGAGGCGGCGATTACCGTTATCTGCCACGTCTCGATATCGGCGACGCTGCGCGCCAGATACCAGCCATCGACGGCGAAGAACCGCATCCCTCGGGGGCCGAGCGCTGAAACGATGGACCGTGCGTCCGCCTCATCCAACAGGTGGGCCTCGATAGTCGAGTTATCGACCGGATTCAGGATGCGAGCGCCGTTATCGGATATCTGCGGCGTCGTCAGCCCCAGCTCGCGGGCGTATCGGGCCACATCGGCCGGCTCCCGGCCTGAAGCGATCGCCACCGGCACGTGTTCAGCAGCACGACGCACAGCTTCGATCACGCGCGGGGACAGCGTGTCCTGCGCGTTGATCAACGTCCCGTCCAGGTCTAGGACGAGAGCGCTGGCCTGCCACCCCCTCTTGCGATACGCGCCCTTTATGTCAGCACCTCGAATTGGCCCTTTGGCTCCGTTCCGGACATCACCCGGCGTGCGTTCTGGTACGAGAACACCAGTGCCCGCTCCACCCGCTCCTCGCTGGAACCGGCGAGATGCGGCGTGACCACCACGTTGTCCATCGAGAGCATGGGATTGTCGACCGGCGTCGGCTCCACCTCAAACACGTCCAGCCCGGCTGCACGAATCTGGCCGTCGTTCAGGGCGTCTATCAAATCAGCCTCGTTCTGCACCGGCCCGCGGCACGTGTTGATGAAGATCGCCGACTCCTTCATCAGGGCGAAGGCTTCCGAATTCATCATTCCAAGCGTCTCGGAGAACAAAGGCACGTGGACCGTCACGATGTCGGAGGTCGAAAGCAGCTCCTCAAACCCGACGCGCCGCACCCCGAGCTCCGCCTCGACCCCTGCCGGAATTTTCGCTGTGTCGTGGTAGATCACCTCGGCCGGATCAAACCCACGGACCATCGTCGCAACCAGCCTGCCGATGTTGCCGAGCCCGATGATCCCGATGGTCTTGCCGCCGATCTCGTACACACCAGACCGCACCGGATTGCGCCACGAGCCGTCACGGACGCCCTCAACCCCGGGCACGAACTTGTGCTGCACCGTCAGCATGAGCCCAAGCGCGTGCTCGGCGACGGAACGCGCGATCTGGGGCGAGTTGTTGGAGACGAAGATGCCCTGTTCACGCACCGCCGGAACGTCAATCTGATCGTACCCGGCGCTCATGAGCTGGAGCATCTTCAGTTTAGGAAGCTGAATCAGCTCCTCGTACGGCATCGCCAGCCCGCCGAGGATCAAGACCTCGGTATCGGCCAGGAGCTCTTTCCGCTCATCCCAGGGAAGCTCGGGATCGATCACCGAAACGTCGAGATCGTCCGGTGCAAGATCTTCAGCAAGCCGCACACGGTCGTTAGGTTCCGAGTAAAAGACGACGCGACTCATCAGGCAGCTCCAGTAATGCGGGCCAGTAGATCAAGATGCGGGCATGAGCGGCCAGAATACCATCGGGTCGAAAATCAGGAGTGTTCCAGAGCAAGATTGCAGACCAGATTGCGTCGCCGTCCCATTTGACCAGCCGCCCCAACGGACTTACGCTTGCGTAACTTATTGAGTGGCGCGGATCTCGCATCTGCACTCGGGGAGCTTGGGGAGCCAGGCTGAGAGGGTGGCCGGAACCGCCACCGACCCTGAACCTGATCTGGTTAATGCCAGCGTAGGGAATCTCATCCATGACTCCCAATCCCGGATGTTCGCGTATCCGAAATACAACCCGCACTGCGGGTCACGGGAGCGATTAGATTAGCGACCAACTAACAATCGGCGGCAAGACCTTCACGTCGCGCCTGATGACGGGCACTGGCAAGCACAGGTCTCCCGAAGACCTCGTTGCCTCCGTCGAGGCGTCCGGCACGGAGATCATCACCGTCGCCATTCGACGCCTGAACCTGGACGACCCCAACGAGAAGACGATCCTCGACTATCTCGACTGGGACAAATATCAGATCCTCCCGAACACGGCCGGTTCAACGACTGCGGACGAGGCCGTGTTCACCGCCCAGCTCGCTCGTGAAGTCACCGGGTCTGACTGGATCAAGGTTGAGGTGATCCCTGACCCCAAGTATCTGCTCCCGGACCCGATAGGCACGCTAGAGGCCTCCGAGCGGTTGGTCAAAGACGGCTTCACAGTTCTGCCGTACATCGGCGCAGACCCGGTCCTGGCCCGCCGCCTGGAAGACATCGGCTGCGCAACAGTCATGCCGCTCGGATCGCCCATCGGCTCCGGATGCGGCGTTCTGACGCTGGACGAGATACAGATCATCATCGAGCAAGCCGGAATCCCGGTCGTTGTAGACGCGGGCCTCGGCACGCCATCAGAAGCGGCGTCCGTGATGGAGGTCGGCGCTGATGCCGTCCTGGTCAACACGGCGATCGCCATGGCGGCCGATCCCGCTCTCATGGGAGAAGGGTTCAATCTGGGAGTGCAGGCCGGTCGAATGGCGTACCAGGCGGGCCGCATCCCGGCTAAGGCTTACGCCTCCGCTTCGTCGCCGCTTGAGGGTGTGCCTGAGGCCACCCCGGCAGACTGATCCATGCCTCCGATGCCGCTGCCTGAGCGAGTTCTTTGCCTCGTGACAGCGCTTGATCCGGGTGGGGATTCGGCATCCCTGCTCGGCGCCATAAGCTCCGCCATACGCGGCGGCGTCAACATGGTCCAGGTCAGGGCGCCGGAGCTGGAGCGAACGGACTTCTTCAACCTGGCGGCCGCTGTGATGGAGACTGTCGGCGACGATGCTCTGGTTGTGATCAACAACCGTGTCGATGTGGCGCTTGCTATCGATGCCGGCGGCGTACAACTGGGGGAGCGTGGCCCGGCCGTGAAGGCCGCACGACGCGTTGGCGGGGACGACTGGCTGATAGGCCGGTCGGTGCATTCACTGGAAGGCTCGCTCAAGGCGGAAACGGATCTTGCCGACTATCTTCTGCTTGGGACGCTCTATGAAACGGCATCACACTCGGGCCAACCGGGTGTGGGGATCGACCTGATCAGTGAAGTCGCGGCATCGGTGCAGTTACCGATCATCGGGATCGGTGGCATTAACCCCGAGTGGGCGGCCGACGTTATGTCTGCGGGCGCAAGGGGAGTCGCTGTGATCGGC
>Ga0114996_10003751_pt1 | contig 18660 bp, 22 predicted proteins | sample ArcticOcean_MG_C_4_FD_87039 | JGI IMG/M metagenome (GOLD analysis project Ga0114996, IMG submission 87039) | Marine microbial communities from western Arctic Ocean - ArcticOcean_MG_CB4_134 | ecosystem: Environmental > Aquatic > Marine > Oceanic | place: Arctic Ocean: Canada Basin | collected...
ATCTCTTTGATGGATTCAACGGAAATCATCCCCCTTTTGACGAAACAGTAAAAAAATTTCCCGGGGTCCCCATCTCAGAGGGAAACTTTTATGAATTACACCATTCCATAAAGGACAACTCACTGGACATTCTGCATGTAGATGTGGCGAATAATGGAGAGACTTACCAGTTCGCGCTAGATAACTATTGGGAAAAATTGACCGACAAAGGAATAATGATACTAGAAGGTGGAAGCGAAGACAGAGACCAAATAGAGTGGATGAAGAAATACGAAAAACTACCGATCGCTCCCGTTCTAGAGAGAAACAAAAATAAATTTAAAATATTAACCTTTGGCAAAGTACCTTCTATAACCCTAATTAAGAAATGAAAAAAAAGAAAATACTAATTACTGGCGCAGCGGGATTTATTGGGCATCATTTTCTACAACATATCGTAGACAAAACCAATCATGACGTAGTAGTCATAGATTGCCTGAGTTACGCCTCAAAAGGTCTCTCGCGCCTCCGTGAGGACGGGTTTCTTACTCATCCTAGGGTGACGGTAATCTGCTCTGACCTAAGAATTCCTTTTAGCGAAGGAGTCCTCCGAGAAATAGGAGGGGATGTTAATATAATAGTCCACATGGCGGCGGAATCTCATGTTGACAATAGCATTAGTAACCCAAGAATTTTTCTAGAAAGCAACGTAGGGGGCACCTTGGAACTGCTTGAGTACGCGCGATCTCTTAAAAACTTAGAAAACTTTTTCTATTTTAGTACGGATGAAGTTTTTGGAACGGCTCCCGAAGGAACTTCTTTTAAAGAGTGGGACCGGCACAAACCAACCAACCCCTACTCCGCAAGCAAATCGGCAGCCGAAAGCTTCTGCATCGCCTATGAAAATACTTTTGGCCTTCCATTAATGATGATCAACAACATGAATGTTTTTGGAGAGAGGCAGCATGTTGAGAAATATATACCAAACACCATAAGAAAGGTGATGAAGGGGGAAAAGGTCTTGGTTCATTCCTATCCCGACAAGAAGAAAGCTGGAACCAGATTTTACATTCATGCTAGAAATGTTGCTGCTGCGGTATTGTTCCTTCTAGAGAAAGGAACTATTGGGGAAAAGTACCACATCGTAGGAGAGCAAGAGGTTTCTAATCTGGAGATAGCTCAATTAATAGCTAAGTACATGAAAGTGCCGCTCGATTACGAAATGGTTGACTTTCACTCGGACCGCCCGGGTCACGATCTTCGATACGCATTGACTGATACAAAAATGCATAAACTAGGATGGAAACTCCCCCTTTCGTTTGAAGAGTCGTTAAAAAATACAATAGAATGGACCTTAAAAAACAAACAATGGCTAGAAGAATAATACCTCTCTTTAAAGTCCACCATCCGAAAGGCATAGGAAAAAAGATAGAAGATATATTTCAGAAAGGAATTATTACAGAAGGGGAGATTTCTGATAAATTTGAACAATCTTTTGCTAAATATATAGGCAACCCCCATTGCACATTAACTAACAGTTGCACCTCCGCTATTACCTTAGCCTTAAGATTAGCGGGAGTGAAGGCGGGGGACGACGTTATTTCAACCCCGATGACTTGCATGGCAACCAATGAACCAATAGATACAGTGGGAGCCAGAATAGTTTGGGCTGACGTGGACCCAACTACTGGGAACATAGACCCCCGAGATGTAGAAAAAAAACTTTTACTTCACCCAAAAGCAAAAGCAATTATTGCCGTTCATTGGGCCGGGCAACCTTTCGATATAAAAGAAATAAATAAAATTGCGCGAAAATACAAAGTTAAGGTGATCGAAGATGCAGCTCACGCATTAGATTCGACATATAAAAACAAAAAGATAGGATGTCACGGTGACTTTGTATGTTTTTCTTTTCAGGCCATAAAGCATCTGACAACAGGAGACGGAGGAGCTCTTTTTTGTAAAAAGAAATCTGACGATAGCCGCGCCAAGCTTTTGAAATGGTTTGGATTAAATAGAAAATTTAAAGGGAGCAAATGGAAGCAGGACATCAAGGAAAGCGGGTATAAGTTCCATATGAACAATATTACGGCGACCATAGGTTTGGAGCAACTAAAATATATCGAATCCCTGACTGATGCTCACCGAAATAACGCTTCTTATTATGATAAACACCTAAATACCCCCAAAATAAAGAAGCTAAACAGAGACCCCAACAGTTCATCATCGTGCTGGATATATTCACTGCTTTGCGAAGACCGTGACGCCCTACAAAAACACCTGCACAAAAACGGAATTCAATCGGATGCAGTTCATGTTAGAAACGATGAATACAGTGTTTTTAAGGACTATCGGCTCCCTTTGGAGGGGATCAGTTACTTTAACCCACGTTTGTTGAACATTCCCGTGGGCTGGTGGCTTTCTAAAAAAGATTTGAATCATATCACTAAAACCATTAATATGTGGTGAGTGATTCTTGACCAATACAAAATCGACGGAATTTCTGATGAGCTGAAGGGATACTCTCCCACAGACGCAGCAAGATTTGGAGACTCGAACCATCGCCCAGAATTCCAACGAGAACTGGGAGAATTTCAGACCCTTCTAAAAGACCTAGCCGCACGCAAAAAAAACAAAACCCTTATCCGATTGGGGGATGGAGACTATTACTTTCTCAAAGGGACTCCTTACGGAAGCGCCGCTCCCGGTAAACGAGCTTTAAGCGTGCCTTATTCCTCGGTCGACTTAAGTCGATATGCAAAAAATCTTGTCAAAAACGATTACTTTGGATTTGGGATCTTTACCGAAGGATTTAGTTATGAGATCTTTGAGAAGGATTTTTCAGAGCTCAAATTCAACTTTCCCCTAGAATTTCTTTACGGGTTACTGGCTTCAAAATGGTTGTTAAATTTTTCTGGCTCCAAAATAGGGCTAATTGGAGGAGCAGGAAAAATGAGGTTAACGCGAGAGCTCCTCGAACGCCCCGAATATAAGGACTTTTTAGGAATAGACAATTTTTCAGATTATATAGAAGTTCCGGATAAGTTTGCATGTGACGATTTGGACACACTGGAAGCGCACGTAAAAGCTCAATTGGAAAAAGCTGAGGCGGATGTTTTTCTCTTTGGGATAGGGCACGTCAAGCTAGCGCTCACTAGTCGGCTTAAAGATTTTAAAGAGGCTCTTTATATTGATATAGGTACAGGGATTGACGCATTGGCGGGTATTCAGGAATACGAAAGGCCTTACTTCTCTCACTGGCAGAACTATAAGTTAAAAAATTTCGATTATTCTAGATTAGACATGATGCAATCTTCGCCTAACGGCAAAGAAATTTGGTTGGATTAAAATTATGGAAAAATGTATAGTAACAGGCGGCTCAGGATTTATTGGGACTCATTTGATTGACCTCTTATTGAAAGAAGGATACCATATAGTAAATATCGACAGAGACGGTCGATTCTCTGAAAAGTACGACCTAGTATGCGCGGACATTTCAAATACTGATAACAATTTAAAAATACTAGAAGCTATGGAAGGGGCTTCGTGCGTTTTTCATTTGGCGGCTCTCGCGCGAGTGCAACCCTCAATTGAAAAGCCTTTAGAGTTTGACAAAACTAATACCCATGGAACCTTGAACATGTTGGAGTTAAGCAGGGAAGCGGGAGTCAAAAAATTTATATTCAGTTCCTCTTCTTCTCTATATGGAGATCATGAGGTTTTTCCGACCCCCGAAACGCAGCCCCCCAACCCACTAAGTCCCTACGCACTACAAAAATCCATAGGAGAACAATATTGCAAACTTTATTCTCAAATACACGATTTAGACACGGTGATTCTTCGGTACTTCAATGTTTACGGTGAGGGAGCTCCAATGGAAGGGGCCTATTGCTTGGTAATAGGAAAGTTTTTCCAGCAAATGTTGGCCGGGAAAAATCTAACCATCTACGGCGACGGAAAACAAGAAAGAGACTTTACATACGTGAAAGATGTGGCAATGGCAAACTTCTTAGCGTTTAAAAGCGAAAAAAAATGGAAGGGCGAAGCATTCAACATAGGAAACGGAGACAGTCGTTCAGTTCAAGAAATTGCCGACACCTTTAATTTCCCTTGCGACTATCTCCCCCCAATGATAGAGCCTAAAAAATCATTAGCTGATAACACAAAAGCCAAAGAGGAACTGGGATGGAATCCCACCACCAACGTGATCGAATGGCTTAAAAACGACATGTTAAACAAGCCTGAATGAAAATAGGAATAATAGGCTATGGAGAAATAGGTAAAGCCCTAGAAAAGCTTTACCTAAAAAACCAAAATGAAGTTTCTATCAAGGACATAGACAGAGACGACGGATTAGAGGGGTCGGAAATAATTAACATATGCCTACCATATAGTGAGTCTTTTGTTTCTGATACGTCTTTTTATATCAAGGAGTATAAGCCTTGTTACACAGTCATTCATTCGACGATCCCCCCTTCAACGACTCAAAAAATAAGCGAACGAACCAAATCGAAAGTAGTCCATAGTCCTGTTCGTGGAGTACATCCTGAGTTACTGGAAGGTCTTCTCACTTTTGAAAAATATATAGGTGCAGATTTTGACTGTTCAGAAATAGCAACTCATTTTGAAGAGCTGGGGATAAAAACAAAAACAGTACCCTCCAAAACCTCCGAGTTAGCCAAGCTTTTTTCTACATCTTACTACGGGTTATGTATCGCGTGGCACGGAGAAATGAAAAAAATGTGCGACTCCCTAGGGGTGGATTTTGAAGACGCGGTTATCAATTGGAATAAAAATTATAATGAGTCTTACAAAAAACTCGACAAATCAAATGTAGTGCGCCCCTTACTTTACCCTTCCTCCCAAATAGGAGGCCACTGCATAATTCCAAACGCAAAAATACTTAGAGAAGAGTTCGACTCTACAGCTCTCGACCTTATACTAGAATATTCATGAAAAAGATACTAATAACAGGAATCTTAGGACAAGACGGAGCCAACATGGCTGAATATCTATTGTCGCTCGAAGGGGACATGGAGATAGTAGGAATGATGCGACGAACCTCCAATGTCAATAAAAGCAATATTGAAGCTTTTGAAAATCATCCCAGCTTCAGTTTGGTTTACGGCGACTTGACTGACGATGTTTCGATTGACAAGGTCGTGAAGGAAACCGAGCCTGACTATTTTATTAATTTTGGAGCGAATTCTTTTGTAGGATGCAGCTGGGACATGCCTCTGCAGGTCTTCGATGTCAATACTTTGGGGGTTATTAGATCTCTGGAGGCCATTAGGAAGTTTAAGCCGGAGTGTAGATTTTATAGCGCTGGCTCCTCCGAAGAGTTTGGTGACGTTGAGTATAGCCCTCAAGACATAAACCACCCGATCAAAGCTAGAAGCCCATACGGAGCCTCAAAAGCGGCCTCACGCCATTTGGTGAAAGTTTATAGAGAATCTTACGACATGTTCGCAATCCATAGTATTCTCTTTAACCACGAAGGACTTAGACGCGGAGAAGAATTTGTGACTAGAAAGATCACGAAGGGTGTCGCTCAAATTAAGCACGCAATAGATCAAGGCTTGGACTTCGCTCCACTTCAACTTGGAAACATAAACGCTAGACGCGATTGGTCAGATTCGGAAGATTTTGTTAGGGCTGTTTGGCTAATGTTAAACCAGAAGGAACCGAAGGAGTATGTTTTATCCAGCAACGAAACCCATAGCGTAAAGGAATTTGTTTCCTTGGCCTTTGAAGAAGCGGGAATAGCTGGTTTATGGAGCGGCGAAGGAGCGGACGAAAAATTTAGAATTCGTAAAGAAAATAAAATTTTAGCTGAAGTAAACAAAGATTTTTATCGTCCTGCGGAAGTTGACCTGCTCTACGGCGACTCCAACCCCATTCGAGAGGAGCTGGGGTGGAAACCCAAGTTTTCCTTCCAAGATTTAGTGAAAAGGATGGTAAATAATGACCTTGAAATTGCAAAAAAACGGGCTTTTTCCCCCTGAGCCCCCTCCCTCAAAGTTTTTCAAAAATACTAGACATGTGCCCCCTGTGCGAGCTAAAAATTAAAATACACACCTATGATGAAACTGACCCTAGATGGATCATCATAGACTGTATGAGCTGCCTTCTCCCAATGAGTGTCTGGAGGGGTAAACCACTCCACACCATGGAAATAGACTCCATAGACAGGAGGGAAATGGAAGAGGCCCTCTCAAGGGTAGCGAAGGAGAAGTTTGGCAATGAAGATTTTTACATAGACAAGAGACAAAACGAGGTTCTTGACCATCTTCACTGGCACGCCCGACCGAACGGATGGAAATTTCCTTTAAAATTTCGAATCAGAAATAAAATAAGAGACTTCTACCACAAACTTACCAGTTGACATCCTTCCCCATATGCAATATGGTACAAGGCGATGGCGAGACCGAAAAAATTTGAATGCGAGTATTGCCACCAGCCATTCCTTTCCGTCTACAAAAAAAAGTTTTGCTCGCCCCCGTGTCTAAGAAAAGGGCGTAAGAAACCCGAAGAGACGCTAAACGGCTTCATAATAAACAAATTATTAAAAAACCCCAAAGCTATATGGAAAGATCGGAACGCCTCTTTGCGAGAAATGGGATTCGCAAAAAAACTAATAGAAAAATATCCGCTAAAACCCTTTTGGGTAGCTCTTCCCCCCAAATTTGACGCTGACAGCTTGACTTGGTATGTCGCCCCCCAAGGCCTAGCTTACCTCAAAATAGAGTATGCTAAATTTAGTCTTGACTTAGCTCCCCCTATTCGACATAATGTATCCGACGCCAAATTCGGCGAAGACAAAGCAATGTCTCAGAAAACCACCAGTATAAAAGACTTTCTAAAATATGGCAGCAAAAAAGAAAACAGCTGAAGGGCTAAGCCCCGTACAGCAAATACAGAGCTACCTTAACGAAAACAAGGCGGATCACTATAATTTTGACGAGACTCCAGAATATACCGTATCGAGCGGCAGCCTGTTGCTCGACATTGAAATGTCTGGAGGAATTCGCCCCTCGATTATCCGAGCTTCGGGAGTAGCGGAAGGAGGAAAAACTTCGTGCGCCTTAGCTTTCGCTCGTAATTTCCAGACCACTCTTGATAACTCAATGGCCATCTATATCAAGTCGGAAGGTAGACTTTCGGCAGATATGATCGCTCGCTCGGGGGTCAATACTACGGCTGAAAAGTGGTTCGTTTATAAAAGTAATATTTTCGAGAGCGTTTTGCAGTTAATGAGGGATTTGATAACCAACAACCCCACCGACTGTAAATATTTTTTTATTATAGACTCTATGGATGCGATGGTTCCAAAAAAGGACATGGATCGTTCTTTTGAGGATTCGGACAAGGTTGCAGGGGGTTCCGTTTTAAGTTCCAATTTTCTGAAAAAGATGGCTTTAGGGCTTGCCACCAAAGGCCATATTTGCTTCATGATTTCGCAGGTAAGAAGCAAGGTCAGCCTCAACCCTTATGAAAAAAGCGACCCCAAACTTACCAACGCTTCAGGAGGAAACGCGTTATTGCATTATTCTGATTGGATTTTAGAGTTCCAACCCCGATGGGGAGGAGACATGATTCCGCCCAAAGAAAAGAAGCCTGACGGCCACTGGTGTAAGGTGATTTTTCGTAAATCAGCAAACGAAAGGACAGGAACAGAAGTAAAGTACCCAATCAAATACGGCCGCACAGGGGGTCGTAGTATTTGGGTAGAGTACGAGATTATTGACATGCTTCTTCAATGGGACATGGCAATCGCTAAAGGAGCTTGGATAATCGTGGGAGACGAACTGATAAAAGAACTCAAAAAAGAGGGATTAGAGATGGAAAGCAAACACCAAGGTCTAGACAATTTTCGCAAATACCTAGAGGAAACGCATAAAATCCGAGATTATCTTTTTAATAAATTTAAAAAAGCGCTACAAAATAAATAGTGAAGCTCTATGACGTCACAGGAAAGCTTAGATACAAAAGTGTTCATAAATACCGAGCGGATTGGAGCAAAGAATGTCGCTCTAACATTCAGTTCGAAGTTAAACAGTTTTTCAAACCCTTTTGGGAAAAACATATTTGTTATGAAGAGTTCCCAGTTTACGGCACTAGGATGAAGGTAGATTTTATAAATATGACAAAACGGATTGCCGTGGAGGTGCAAGGGCCTCAGCACGAGTCATTTAACAAATTCTTTCATGGGAATTCTAGAGCGAACTACTTGAAGTCCATCAAAAGAGACCACCACAAAATGGTATGGCTTGAAAATAATAATTTTAAAATTTTAGAAATAACCCAAGAAGATTTAGCGTCGTTATCTCCACAATACATTTTGGAGAAGTTTTCGGTAAATATATAAAATAGTGTAATAACCGGTATGAAGATTAATAAAGAGCAAAGAATACCAGATATCCTTATCGATCAAATAAGCGAATGGTCATGCGGAGGGTTTATGCTCTTTAACTTTGACGAAGAAGGTAATCCTCAGGTATACTCGAAAGCAGAGGACGAAAGAAACGCTATGGCCATACAATACCTAGTGGGCCACTGGGTTGAAGCGATGGAGGACATGAATTCAGACGGCTTTAAAAAGAATTTAAATGATGTTTACAGTGAAGAAGAACACGAGGAAGAAGAAGGATTAGACGAAAATGAGTGATACACCTATCCACGAATATTATCCAGAAAATAAACCAGCCGAAGCGCCTCCCTCCCTTGTGGCGGGAGAAGCTATTACGCCCCCAAGTGACGCCTCCACAACTCCCTTGAGCGATGCAACGCCCGAGGAACGGAAAGAGGCTCTTGGAATAACGGCTACTGAAGTAACTGATCTAGGAATAGACCTTCCTGATATTCCACTTCCTGACGACGAGCCGCTTGAGGAAAGTGTCAAGGACGCTTTCGATGATGCGGCTTTTAACTTCGCGGTGGTGGGTGTTGGGCAAGGGGGGTCACGCCTTGCGGAGTCATTCTGGAACTTGGGCTACAGAAGGGTCGGAGTCATTAATACTGCCCAGCAAGATTTGTCTCTCATTAAAATCCCCGAGGAGAACAAACTCCTTATTGGGGATGGAGGAGCGGGGAAAAACCCAGAGGCGGCGGATGAGGTTTTTCGAACTAGGTATGAAGACATTTTAGATTTCCTTAAAAAAACTTTTGGGAACGGATACGAAAGAGTTCTGGTTTGCGCGGGAGCAGGAGGAGGCACAGGAGCCGGAGGTGTCGCTAGAGTTTTGGATATATGCCACGACCTCAGCCAATCACTAGGTAAAGAAAAGAAAGATACGGACGCAAAGATCGGCTGTATTTTGGCATTACCAACAAGAGGAGAAGGAGTAAAGGTTCAAGAAAACGCGAAAAACACCGTCCTTAAAACACTAGATCTTCAGAAGGCTGGAGTGGTTTCTCCCTTGATTATTTTAGATAACGAAAAAATAAAGCAGCTCTACCCCAAACTAAGCGTTAACCAGTTTTGGGGCACAGCCAACAATAGCATTTGCTCTATCTTTCATCTCTTCAATAAAATATCCGCAAAAGAATCTGCTTATACCACCTTTGACAAGGCTGATCTTGAGACGATTTTTTCTTCTGGTATAATTATGTTCGGGGCGACACCTGTAAAGGACTATACGGATATCGGTATCTCCTACGCGGTAAGAGACAACTTGCGCAAAAATATCCTAGCGGGTATTGACGCTGCCACAGGAAATGTGGCCGCATGTGTTATCGTCGGCGACAAGGGGTCTCTCGACAAGATTCCTCAGTCTAGCTTAGAGCACGGATTTGAGCAGCTGAGTCGCATGATGGGGACTCGCTCAACTGTTCATCGGGGAATTTACGCAGGAGCCAAGGAGGGGGTGGCCGTGTATACAGCAATCGGAGGGCTTCAGGCCCCCGATACTCTTTTCGATTATTTCTTCAAGGTGGACCGGGTATATAAATAATATAAATGCCCATATATTCTAATCAGGTCGAGGGCCACGTCCTAGGGGGGCTCCTTAAACATCCTGACGTATTACCGGAGGTAGACTCTTTTGTTAATGCGGCAGACTTCTACAACGATGTTCATCAGACAATTTACTGTATTCTCCGGGAATCCATTCTAAACGGTGAGAAAATTGACAAGGTATTAGTGTCTACAAAAATATCTAATTTAGGTATTTCATCCAAAGATGACATTGATATTTTCGACTACGTTAACACTTTAAGTTATATGTCGATAGCTCGCGACTCGGTAATTTATTCGTGCAAAGAACTTGTTAAGTATCGTATTAGGAGGGAACTAAGTGAAACAGCAGACCGAATCAAACAGCATGTAACGAATTCAGGCAACGAAGACTTAGACTCGATAATAGCTTCTACCGACTCAATCTATAGCGATAAGGTCTCTAGTTACTCGTTTGACGACGATCCCCAAAATGTTTTCGACGACTTAGAATTCAAGATAGAAGAGAGGGGCAATAGTCCTACAGATGACACAGGTCTTGCGACAACATACAATGAATTCAACCGGCTTTACGGAGGGCTACGCGACGGAAATATTTATGCGATAGTTTCTCGACCCGCTCAAGGTAAAACGACCTTTATAAACGAGCTTTGCTTGGGGGCGGCGATTAAAAACGATGTCCCTGTTTTAGTATTGGATACGGAGATGACTACGGAAGAAATCCAATTCAGAATGGCGGCCGCTAAAACTGGTGTGCCCTTGTGGTTTCTGGAGACGGGAAAATGGAGAACTGACGAAGCAATGACAGAGAAAGTTAGGAGTTATTTTCAAGAACTCAAAACACATAAATACTACCATTACCATGTCCGCAATAAAACGACTGATGAAGTATGCGCGATGATTAGACGTTGGCATATGAAATATGTCGGGAGAGGAAATAAATGTGTTATAGCTTACGATTACGTAAAGCTCACGGGAGAAAAAGTAAACCAGAACTGGGCGGAGCATCAAGCGATAGGGGAAAAAATTGATAAGCTTAAAAGAATAGCTGAAGAAATAAAAGCCCCCCTGATTACAGCCATGCAAATGAACAGGTCAGGAGAAAGTTTCAATCGAAATTCCACCACTTTAGTTGATGACAGCTCAGCCATAGCTCTTTCGGATAGGCTTCAGTGGTTTGCGACTTTCGTAGCTATTTTCAGGCGTAAGACAACCGACGAAATAGCCTTAGACGGAGACAGATTCGGAACCCACAAATTAATTCCGCTCAAAACTCGCTTTCAGGGGCGTGACGCGGCAGGCCACCAAGACTTGATCAGAAGAAGAGTCGTTGAGAGCGTTAACGGTCGAGAAAGCGACAGTGAGAAATTGGTAAACAATTTCCTCAACTTCAGAGTGGAGAACTTTAGAGTCAAAGAAGAGGGTTCGCTTCTGGATATCATTAGACACGAGGAACAATCCTTTAATATTCAAAACGGTGAAGCCCCCCAAGAAGATTTTGGTTTTCTAAGCACAAATGCATGACATAAAAGACATCCTCACTAATATAGGCTATACTCTTTTCGATAGTGGGAAGGAGTATCGAGCAAAACCCATCTACCGCGACTCAAGCAGTAATAACGTGTTATGCATAAAGAAGGATACCGGAAGGTGGGTAGATTTCAAGGAGAACAAGTACGGCAACCTCGAGGACCTTGTAAAAATAACCCTTAACTTAAAAGACCTTAACGAAGCCAAAAGTTATATATCGAACAATTTCCAACTTAGGCTCCCCACGGTTGAGAAAGAAAAACTCAAAGCTCCGACAATCTTTAGTAAAGAAAACCTAAATCACATTATCCCCGACTATTCTTACTGGAAAGATAGAGGGGTATCTTCTGGAACCTTGAAGCTTTTTGAAAGCGGAGTAATGAAGTCGGGAAGAATGAAAGATCGTTATGTTTTTCCTATTTTTGACAAAACAAACAGGTTAGTAGGGGTAGCGGGAAGGGATGTCACAGAGAAACAGCATATGAAATGGAAACTGGTCGGGGAGAAACGTTTATGGACTTACCCCCTAAAATATAACTTAAAATACTTGCTCTCCGAAAAGGAAGTCTTTCTAGTGGAAAGCGTGGGGGATATGCTGTCTCTTTGGGAGGCGGGGATTAAAAATTGTGTCGTAACGTTCGGGTTAGCGATTACCGCAAAAACGAAACAGGTCTTAATGGCTGTAGACCCTAAAAAGATATATATATCATTCAATAATGACGACAATAGAGCAGGCAATACCGCGGCTAATAAAGCTTATGACAATCTTCGTCAACAATTTGACGAGTCACAACTCGAAATTAAGTTGCCTTCTAAAAACGATTTTGGATGTATGTCCAAAGGCGAAATATTAAAATGGAAAAGCCAAAGAAAGACGTAAGGGAAAGAGTCCTTTCCGCGTCCAGACTAAAAACTCTCGAGACCTGCTCATGGTCTTACTGGTGTAATTACCACCTCAAGCTGCCCCAAAAGCAGAATGAAGGAGCACTACGAGGAACGGTTTGCCACTTAGTCTTTGAGATGCTCGTAAAGAAGAAGCACAAGAGACACTATACCCTAATAACAAAAGGAGGTGCGCTAAAAGCAAGCGCTGCGGTTTACCGCTTGGTTAGGAAGCACTTAATACAAATGGAAAAGAGCTTCGATTTGCCTATGACCAACGAGGAGAATACGACCCTTATGAACGACATGATCATAGTAGGATTGGGTTGTGATTTTTTTGGGGCTGGAGGTAAGGTGGATAAACCAGAGCACGAGTTCTTGATCGAGAATAAGAACCCTCCGTATAAAATAAGAGGCTTTATCGACAAGCCCATAGTTTACAAAAAGACCAAACAAATCAAAATAGTAGATTATAAGAGCAGCAAAAATAAATTTCGAGGTGAAGAACTTCACTCCAACATTCAAGCTATGGTTTACACACTAGCTTCCAAAAAAGAATGGAAGGGGTACAAACCTACCGTGGAGTTTCAATTTTTGCGTTTTCCTAGAAAGCCTCTTCAGCAGCTAGAGTTTACTGACGCGCAGCTCAGCGGGCTGGAACATTATTTAGCTCACTCCTTCGTGGTAATAAACAACTTTACAGAAGAGACCGCTGTAACAAACTACGCCGCTGACAAAAAGAAGGATGCTTGGTTATGCAAGATCGGAAAATGGAGGTGTCCTTACATTGATGCTTATGATTACTTTGTAGCTGTAAATAAAGAAGGGGAGGAAACCCAAAAATCTTTAAAGAAAAAGGATTTGGAAAAAAAACTTGAAAAAGGGGAAAAAATAGAAACGAGAAGCTATGACGGCTGTCCCCGACACAAAGGAATGTCCCAAGACAATATCCTTGACATGTTTGCCTAAGTGTCGCATACTTAAATTTTCATGGAGGAAATAACCCCCATATTTAAAAGTCATTATAGCCTTGGGCGGTCAATCTTAACCCTCAAGATGCCCAAAGAAGTCAAGGAGGACGAAAGTTCTGATTCTGTTTTCGACATCTGCGATGAGGCCGGGATAAAGGAGATGTATCTTGTCGACGACAACATGGCTGGATTCCTAGAGGCATTCACCAATGCGGAAGCGTTAAAAATAAAACTTATTTTCGGATTGCGTTTAACTTTTTGCCCAGACAGTAGTAACAAAAGCGAAGAAGGAAGGCGGAACTCATACAAGAATATAATCTTTGCCAAGAACGCGAAAGGATACAAACAACTAATAAAGATTTACACCCTCGCAGCGCAGGAAGGGTTTTACTACGAACCTCGGATTGATTTTGGGCGACTTAAATCGTTATGGAGTAATGACTTACTACTCGCTATCCCTTTTTATGATTCCTTTCTTTATAATAATAAATATAAGGATTCTCAATGTGTGCCGAATTTCTCCTTCTCAGAGCCAGTATTTTTTATCGAGGACAATGATGTCCTTTTAGATAAAGACATGCAGACGAGGGTATTAGATTTTTGTTCTGATAAATACGAGACACTAAAAACGAAAAGCATTTACTACAAGAATAAAAAAGATTTCCCGGCGTATTTAACGTTCCGCTGCATTAACGGACGCACCACCGTGGAGAAACCCAACTTTGACGGAATGTGTTCTCCCGAATTTTGCTACGAGAGTTATCTGGGGGCTGTAAATGGCTAAACAGACGACTTTCTGCTTCTTCGAAGAAGAAGGGGTTAAAAAAGGGGGTAAGAAATGTATAAAATGTTTAAGACTGTTGCCAGAAGAATCATTCTCCAAAAGGGGAGGAGAAAATTATCTTAGGACAGAGTGCAAAGAGTGCAACCGAAAACTAAGCAGGGAGAGAAAAGAATTAAAGGATAAACATGGAGCTGCCCCCAAAAATCACCGGTGCCCTATATGCAAGAGATCAGAAGAACAATGCCGAGGTGAAGGCAGTAAAGTTGCCTCTGCTTTTGTTCTCGACCACAACCATGACACGGGCAACTTTAGAGGATGGTTGTGCCACAAATGCAATAGGCAGATTGGGGGCGACAACGCTATCCAAATATTACGAGAAGCTATAAATTATTTAGAAAATGGATAACCACCTAATAAGGTTTCAAAAGAAAAAATTTCTTTTTATGGACTTTGAAACTTTCAATGTCTGTTTGAGTGATAAATTCAACCTCCCTTGGCAGGTTGCTACTATTTTAGTTGAGACCGTAGAGGACAGTAAAGGACGTCTTAAAAACCGAGAACTCGGAAGACAGGACTTATACTTGAAATGGGACACAGATTTAAAAATAAGTAAAGAAGCAAAAAGAATAACCAGATATTCGGACTCAAAGTTTAACAAGCTATGCATACCCGAAGAGGAGGCTTTTCAGACAATTTACGACTTGGTGGAAAAGTGCGACTATTTGGTTGGTCATAATTTTCTTGGGTTTGATATTTATTTATTAAGGAACTGGTACAGGAAGCACGGTAAAAATTACGATAGCTTACCCCATAAGACGCTGGATACTTTCGCAATGGCCAAATCGGTTGCGCTGGGTTACGGGTACAAAAACAACGAATGCAGCCTGTTGGACTTCCAAATGAAAATGATAAGCATAAGGAAAAAGGGCATCAGAACGAGTTTGGGAGCAGTAGGAAAATCAAACAATATAGATCACAATTATGCCAATCTTCACGACGCATTGGTTGACCTAGAGCTCAACGTAAAAGTTTGGGATAAACTCAAGTTCCAGATAGATTTTTAAATAAAAGTGTAATGTAGGTATAATACCTATATGCCAAGCTTAGATTTCATATATGACATTACAGAAAAACTTGACGAGGAAGAGCTGGATTATCTGGTTCTCACAATCCGAGAGGGGCGTCACGAAGACAAGGTGGACGTTTTCTTCAATGTTAGAAAAGAAGCAGAGGGAGTACTCCACTCTTCGCTAGACCGTATAAAAGAAATAATTGACGAAAGAAATGACGACTGCGACCCCTACAAGCCTAAGCCCAAACCCAAAAAGAAAAGAAAAAAGAAGTAGCTTTTCCTCAAACTTCGAGAGCCTCAACCTCCCGCTCCACGGAGTCCGCTTACCTAGTTTCCAAATTGAAGATAGGCACATTAACGATCTCGCTCTCCCCAAAGACATTTCTACTTATGACTTCTTGAGAGAACTGTGCCTTCGAAGATTCAGAGACTTGGGTCTTGACAAAGGCAAGTTAAAGAAGGTTTATATTGACCGGATAAAATATGAGCTCGAGATTTTATCGGAACTCAATTTTGTCGAGTATATTTTGCTGGTTTGGAAAGTCGTATTGTATTGTCGGGAAAACGACATACCCCTTGGGTTAGGTCGTGGCTCTGCGGCGGGAAGCATGGTATTGTACTTGCTTCAGATAACCCAGATAGACCCCGTAAAGTATGGTCTATTTTTCGAGAGGTTCGTGTCCAAAGCGAGAGCGAAGAAAAAAGTAGTGGATGGAGTTACGTACTTGGATGGGTCGTTGATGTGTGATGTAGACATAGATGTATGCTATTACAGGCGATCAGAGGTCCTTAAATATCTAGAAAAGGAATTTAAAGGAAGCACCTCAAAAATTCTCACGCTCAACACTCTAAGCGGTAAACTGGTTATGAAAGAGTGCGGTAAAGTAGTCGGAGGAAAAGAAGAGTCTGAGATGAACACCATTTCATCATTGATACCTAAAGTTTTCGGCCAAGTAATGGATATTAAAGAGGCTTGTGACGAAGTACCTCAATTCGGAGATTGGTGCGATAAAAATCCGAAGGTTTATAGCATAGCTTTAAAGTTACGTAACTTAATTAAGAATAAGGGGGTTCACCCTTCTGGCATCTTATTGTCTTATGACAAAATGATAGAAAGCTGTCCTTGCGAATTAGACTCAGGTAAAGAGCCGGTATCCTCTTTTGATATGAACTGGGTTTCCATGTTCAATGTCAAGTTGGATGTTTTGGGGTTAAGAACCGTTTCCGTGGTGCATGAGTGCTGCAGGATACTACGAGAAACAGAAAATATAAATATAAAACCAGAAGAAATCGATCTTGATGATGAGTTTATTTACCAAAACCTCTTTGACCTAAAAAACCGGCACGGCTTGTTTCAAATAGAAGCTGACGCGAACTATGAGGTGTGTCGCAAGGTAAAACCCAAAAACCTCGAAGAACTAAGCGCGGTCCTAGCCCTAGGCCGTCCCGGGGCCATGCAGTTTATAGATCAGTTCGCTAACTATACCAATAACGGAGTTTACGAAGCCATTCATCCTTTCTTTGATGATATCCTCAAGGATACGGGAGGGGTTGCCTTGTATCAAGAGCAGCTCATGCAAATGGCCAACAAGATAGGCTTTACCCTTGATGAAGCTGAAATTTTACGTCGTATTGTAGGCAAAAAGAAGATAAAAGAAGTCAGAAAATGGAAGAAGAAAATACGAGAGAAAGTAAAAGAAAACAATCTAGAAAAGGAAATCGGCGAAATATTATGGCAAGTGCTAGAAGACTCAGCTAATTATTCCTTTAATAAATCTCACTCGATTTCCTATGCCTCTTTGGCGGCAATAACAGCATTTTTAAAATTTAAATACCCCAAAGAGTTCTTTTTAGCATTGTTAAAGATGACTCGCTTTGAACCTGACCCTATAGCAGAAATAGCAAAGGTTAGCCGGGAGCTTCCCAAGTTCGGAATGAAGCTGCTTTCGCCCAATCTCCTAAAGTCGGAGATGGATTTCTCGATAGAGGGCGACAACCTTCGCTTTGGCCTTACCTCGATAAAAGGGATATCAGACAAATCAATTCAGAAACTCGAAAATTTTAAGAGCAAATATTCTACGAAGTTCGAGGTCTTTCAAGGCGCAGGGGAGGCAGGAATGGGGATTGGCATTTTGTCTGCCCTTATTCAAGCGGGGGCCTTAGAGGGCGAATTCTCGCACTGCCGAAGCTATATAGTAGCCGAAGCCCAACTGTGGAACTTACTAACGCCAAGAGAAAAGACCTTTGCATTTGAATTAGCAGAAGAAAAGAAATGCGACTTGATGGAGATAGTAAAGTTTCTCAACAAAACCCTGAAAGATAAAAACGGTAAGCCAGTCATTAAAGATTCCCGAATACAAACTATTCGCCGAAACTTCGCGCGTTATAAGGAGATCTATATCAAAAACATGAGAAATGAGGATTTTGCTAATTGGTATTATGAAAATGCACTATTAGGATATACTCACGGCAAGTTTTTGCGTCAAGTAAGCAAGGAATATTCCCATTTAGAGAGTATTGAGACCGCTTTAGATAAAGAGGACAAGAGCCGAGTCAACTTCATAGGAACGGTAGAAGACACTTATAGCGCCAAAAGCCGCAAAGGAACACCCTATTTGCGCCTTACAATTCAAGATGAAACCCGTGTTTGTACGGTAATGATTTTTACTCAAAAAAACCGAGACAACATCGCTAATTGCCGAAGAGACAATGGAGGAACTTTACCGGTAAAGAAAGGCATCGTTATCGTTAAAGGAACAAAAATGGAGGGAGACACTGTTTTTGCTGATTTGGTCCGAATCCAAGACCAAAAAATTTACATGAAGTTAAGCGAATTAAAAGCTTGACTTCCTAACCGAAAACACAAACACTACAAGCCGAGCCAGAAAAGCTCAATACTAAATATATTATGTTACAGTTCTACAAACCTAACTCGAAATCAACCGGCTCCGCCTGTTCTTTCTCCTACAACAAGAACGATAAGGCCTTATGGGTAAACTTTATCAAGCAGGCATCTTGGAACGATAAGACCAAGAGCGGCACCTTCAAAGGCTCTGGCCCCGACAAGAAGGCTAACTCGAAGTTCAGTGTGACTGAGCTTGCTGGATTGGTTCATGCAATTGAAACTAACGGAGAATACGCAGGCTTTCATGGAACAAGAGAAAGAAATACTACCTTTAAGTTTTGTCCTTACGTCCGAGACGGCAACCAAATAGGTTTCAGTTTCTCTCTCGGTCAAAATAACCCCCAAGAAGGGGTTAAAAAGTCCTTCATTATTGGGTTTAATTTTGCGGAGGGTCGGATGTTAAAACAGTACGCCCTAACAGTATTAAATAATTATTTTATGGGTTGCATTGAAGAAAGTCAGTCGTACAATAAAAAGAGCGACGAAAAAGTAGAAACTTCGGCTCCTTCCAAGGATAATAGTCAAGAAGTAGATCTTGATGTTCCTTGGTGATGAAGAAACTTTTATTTCAAACTGATTCGA